>OFHH01000047.1_pt1 | contig 17049 bp, 17 predicted proteins | sample 1521961 | NCBI WGS metagenome assembly OFHH01 (sample SAMEA2468439, study PRJEB22500) | soil metagenome | biome: Glassland; feature: Farmland; material: Clay | place: Australia | collected 2013-01-31 | depth 0.55 m | reverse complement strand
CCGGCCGGCGCGAAGGCCAGCCGCAACGGGACCGGCCGCCCGTCCACCAGGATCCGCGGCTCGGCGGGCGGGGCGGGCGGGCCGGGCGGGGCGGACGAGTCAGGGAAGCCGGGCGGGCCGGGAAGGCAGGGCGGACCGGAGGATCCTGGCGCGTGGCCGGCCGGAGCCTGCCTGGCCGTGCCCACGGCAGGCTGCCCTGCCGTGCCGGTCCCGGCGGCACACCCGACGACCGCGTTCGAATGGTCCAGCAGCGCCCGGCTCACGGTGACGGCATCGGCGGCCTCGCCGTCCGCGAGCCCGAGCGCCACCCCGAGCGCCACCGGGTCGGCGAGCAGCGTGAGCGGCTGGCCGGGTGAGCGGACCTCGACCGCGATCAGCGCGCACGCCGCCACACCTGCGACATCGACCTGGTCGATCACCGGCAGGGGGACGCCGAGGCGGTTGGCGATGAGCACCCCCTCATCCCCCGCGGCCAGCACCGCACCGATGGGCATCCCGGCCTGGACGAGGTCGCGCAGCCGCTGGGCAGCACGGGCATAGCCGAAGCCGGGCGGCACCACCGCCACCCTGGGCCGCTCCACCCCGGCCCCGGCCGGGACGGCGGCCCCCGGCGGCACCCCGGCCCCCGCTGTCCCAGCCTCCGGCGGCGTTCCAGGAGGCGGACGGTCCAGCCACAACGGTGCCCCCACCCAGGCCCCGGTTCCCCCGGGTGTGGCCACCCCGGCGGCCAGCAGCCGCAGCCGGCCGGTCGGGGGCGCGATATGCGGAATGGTCAGGGTGGTGGTGTCCACCGCCCGCAACGGCGCGACCCTGGCCTCGTCCACCTGGCAGCCCAGCTGGCGTTCCAGCCGCCGCACCAGCGCGGCGGCGGCGCGCAGCGACTCGGGCGACCCCTTGCGGCCCCGGGTGGGCAGCCGGCCGGTGCCCAGCAGGCGCCCCTCCGCCACGATGGCGACTTCGGTGGTGGCATTGCCGACATCCACCCCGGCGATTACCGGCATCGGGCCCCGGCTGGCGCGCGCCGTTTGCCATCGCTGGCGCAACCTGGCCGGTCTGGGACCCGGCGCGGGCAGGCCGCGGTCACGCGGACAGCCCGCGGCGGGCGTAGATCTCCGCCGCCTCAGCCAGCAGCGCCGCGCAGCGCGGCAGGCCACGCCCGGCGAGATCGGCGGCGAGCTCGCTCAGCCGCTGCGCAGTGGAGCGGCCAGGCCGCAGCGCCTCGTAGATCGCGAGCACCTCGTCGTCGGGCAGGCTGGTCAGCTCGGCGGCCCGGCGCAGGTTCTCGGCCAGTTGCGGGTTCGCGTGCCCGGCCGCCACCTGCGCCTGGCGTTGCAGCGTGCGGGGATGGATCCGCAGGTCCGGGAGGGTGACCTCGCCCCGGCGGACGGCCTCAAGGGTGAGTTCGTCCACCGCCCGGCCGGACAGCGCCTGCACGTAGCTCATCGCAATCCCTCCAGCGACAGTTGTTCGGCCGGCGCACCCGGCGTGACCCAGGCCCGTTCCAGTGCCATCAAGGCGATCACGGTGGTGTGATACCTGGCCTCGATCGCCTCATCGCTGTAGGGGTTGCGGGCAGGATCGGGGGTGGCTCCCTTGGCGTGCCGGGCGGCGTTGGCACCAAGCAGCCGGTACAGCTCGCGGGTGACCGTGGGTGCCACCGAGTACAGCTCAAGGTTCGCGAGCGGGGCGAGGTCACGCCGGTGGATCAGCGCTGTCCCCTTGCCCTGCAGGCCGATCCCGATCCCCGAGCCCGCCAGCCGGGCCGCGGCCAGGCCGATCCTGCCCAGGTCGATGGTGTCGGTGAAGCGGACCACCCGGCCGGTGCATCCCTCTTCTTCCAGCCCGGCCAGCAGTTCGGCCAGCACGTCGGTGACCACCAGCCCGGACAGGCACCGCCACACGTCCCGGCCCACCGCCGGCGAGACCCCGATCACCACGTCGCGCGCATCGCTGCCGGGACCGGCCGGGCCGGCCACCGCGAGCAGCGGGACCGCGAACCGCGCCTGCTCGGCCCGCAGATCCTCGACACCGCGCTGCTGGCGGATCGCGTCGATCTCGCGCAGCCGCTCCGGCGACGGCTCGTACCCGGTACCCGGGCCGGCGTAGTCGTTGGGATCTGTGACCAGGGACAGGACGCGGAGCTGCTCGTCAAAGATGGCGGATGTCTGCAGGTAGTCACCGGCCAGCCGGGCCCGCGTCATGTCCATGATCCGCTCCGCCTCGGCCTCGAACCCGGTCTCGTCCAGCGCCGCGACCACGTCCACCACGGTCAGGCCACTCTCGCGGATCGCGTGCGCGGCGCTGACCACTGCCAGCGTGTCGGTCTCGCCCAGATCTTTCGAGCCGGCCGCATCCACCGCCCGTTCGACATGCTCGTCGGTGAAGTCGGCCAGTCCGAGGTGCCGGTAGACGGCCCGGCACGCCTGTGCGGCGTCGCGCCGCAGCGCCTCGATCCGCTCTGCGGGCACGGTCCGCAGCCCGCCGTCAACCCCCCAGTCCCGCTGCATGGCCAGGAAGTCGTCTATGTCCTCGGCGTTGAAGTTGCTGGGGCCGAACATGTTGTCGTAGCGCTGGATGCTGCCGAACCCGCTGAACATGAAGTCCGACCCGGCCAGCACGATCGGCAGCGTGCGTGAGGTACGGCGCATGTCCGACTCGCTCATCAGCGCGTCGTTGCCGGAGCAGGACTCCAGGTTGCGCATCATCGCCATCAGGTTCTCGGCCATGAGTTCCCGCAGCCCGCGGGGCACCGATGCGGCGACGCTGGCTCCGTCGATGCCCCCGTTCTGCACACCCTGGGCACCGATCGCGCGGGCCAGCGCGACGCAGCGCGCCTCCAGGTAGAGCATGGATTTGCCCTCGGCGCCCGCCATCAGCACTTCCGCGCCGGCCCCGGAGGACACCCGCATCTTCATGCCCCTCGACGCGTAAGCGGAGGTCAGGAAGGCTTTGGACCAGGGCGTGTCGTCCCCGTCGGCGAACACCTGCTCCGTGCCGTACAGCGAGATGGTCTCGGCGTAGGAGGTCAGCCCCCGCATGCCCAGTTCCAGTTCGAGTGCCTCCTCGACCGAGCACTGGATGAGCACGCCCTGGGCGCCGACCGCGGCCCCGATCAGGCAGGCCACGGCGTTGCTCGGGGCGTCGGCGAGGACCGGGACGGTGGTCTCGATCTCGCGGAAGCCGAACGCGGCAGCGGTGGCGGAGTCCGCTGCCAGCAGCAGCGGGTCGTCCAGCCGGTTCGTCACGTGTGCCTGGTTGCCCGGGGTGCGCCGGGCCCGCAGCTTCGCCATCGCCTGGCCCAGTTCGGCGGGCCGGAGCAGGGCGAGCACCTGCGCCAGCTTGGCGGGCGTGGCACCCGCGCTCAGCCGCACGATCTCGGCCCTGGGCACGTCCGGGCTGACCAGGCGGCGGGCGAACGCCACGTCCGGCAGCGCCATCGCCTCACCGGCCACCGCCAGGTCCAGGCCATGCCGGGCGATGAAGGCGTCGATCGCATCGAAGCCGTCCTCGCCCGCGCCGTCCATCTCCACCACCCGGCCGGCCGAGATCACCAGGCTGGGCGCGGGGTCGTGGGGCGAGCGCATGGCGATCAGCCCGAGCCCGGGGTTCTCCACGGCGAAACCGTCCAGGTTCACCCGCTGGGCGTCCATGAACCGCACCCGGCCCACCGGGCCAGGTGGCCGGTCTCCGCCCTCGCTCATCGGGCCTGCCATCGGGACCTCCCGGGAACAGCTGTCTAGATCGCGGCCTGGGACCGCAGTTCGATCACCCGTCCGCGCCCGCGCGAGGCACGGGCCACCCCGCCGTGACCCGGGGTCCGCACCACGATCCTGGTGCGGTCGGCGCGGAACAGGTCGTGCGAGAACTCGATCGGCTCGCCGTCGGTGCCGGTGGTGGTGCGGGTGATGGACAGCAGCGGCGCCCCGGTCTGCACGTCGAGGACCATGGCCTCGTCCGGCGACGCGCCGACCACCTCGATCCGTTCCAGCGCCTCCTTCGGGCGGGTGCCGAAATGCTCCTCCAGCAGTTCGTACACCGAGCCGCCGAGCGGGAGCTCCAGCAGCCCCGGGAAGCGGTCGGCGGGGAGCATGGCGTGTTCCACCGAGATGGGGCTGCCATCGGCCAGCCGGATCCGCACCAGGTCGATCACCAGGTCGCCGGGGCGCAGCCGCAGCGCCTGCGCGGCCTGCTCGTCCGCCGCCGACAGCCGGGCGCTCATCACCCGGGTGCCTGCCACCACGCCCTGGCTGCGCAGCAGCGCGGGAACCCCGACCACCCGGGACAGATCACGCTCGATCTTGCCCTTGCTGACGAACGTGCCGCCGCCGCGGCCCGGCACCCGGCGCACCACGCCGCTGTCTTCCAGCACGGCGAGGGCCTGCCGCAGGGTCGCCCGGCTGACGCCCAGTTCGGTGGCGAGCGTGCGTTCGGCGCCGAGCCGCTGGCCCGGGCGCAGCCGCCCGGCCGAGATCTCCTCGGCGAGGGTGCGGCGCACGTCCTCGGGGGTGCGGATGCCGGTGGCCGCCTGATGGCCGCCTCCGGTGGCCATCAGCCGTCCAGCGCGGCGAGCGACTCCGGCAGCACCTGGCCGCCGTCCACCACGATCGCCTGGCCGGTGATGTAGCCGGCTTCCTCGCTGGCCAGGAACAGGGCCGCGTGGCCGATGTCGTCCACCGAACCCAGCCGCCGCAGCGGGATCGACGCGCTCATCTGCGCCAGGTAGTCCTCGCCGAGGTCCGCGAGCCCCTCGGTGATGATGTTGCCGGGCATGACGGCGTTGACCGTGATACCGCTGGCCGCCAGTTCGATCGCGGCGGTGCGCATGAACCCGAGCTGCCCGGCCTTGCTGGCGCCGTAATGCGACCAGCCCGGGAAGCCGGTGATCGGGCCGGTTATCGAGGAGGTGAGGATGACCCGGCCCCGGCCGGAGGCGGTCAGGGCGGGCAGGCACGCCTGCACCGACAGGATGCAGCCCTTCAGGTTGGTGCCGAAGACCTGCTCGATGTCGGCGTCGGTCATGTCGGCCAGCCGGGCGTCGGGGAAGATCCCGGCGTTGGCGCACAGCACGTCGACGCCGCCCAGCCGCTCCGCCGCCACCTGTGCCATCCGCTCGCAGTCCGCCCGGCGGCTGACGTCGGCCAGTACGTAGGAGACCTCAGCCCCGCCGGCGCCCAGTTCGGCGACCGTGGCCTTCGCGGCCTGCTCGTCCCGCCCGGTCAGCAGGACGCGGGCGCCGTTGCGGGCGAACACCGAGGCAATGCCCTTGCCGATGCCGCGGGTGCCACCGGTGACGACCACGGCCCGCCCCGCGATAGATGTGAACATGCTCGTCTTCCTTCCTGCCCGGCCGCCTGGCGCCGGCCACTAGCCCATCCGGCTGAGGTAGTTCTCCGCCAGGTCACAGCTGTCCCGCGTGTACCCGGCTCCCAGTTGCTGTGCGATGTCCACCGCCGTATGCGAGCCGATCCATGCGACCAGCAGCAGGCGCCGGAAAAGGATGAAGGTCCAGATCTCGGCTTCGTCGGCCGCGGGCAGGTCGGTCACCCGGCGGTAGCCCGACAGCCAGCTGTCGATCAGCTCCGGCACCTGGGGCTGGTGCTCGAAGAAGCTCACGGACGTGCCCGCGTCGTACAGGTACCAGCTGAAGCCGGAGTCGTCGAAGTCGATGACACTGACCTTGCCGTCGTCGACGAGCAGGTTGGCCAGCCGGGTGTCGGCGTGGATCAGGCCGTAACGCTCCGCGCCGGTGCCGAAGGCGGCCAGCCGCGCCGCCAGTGTGGCGGCGAGCCGGCCGAGCACTTCCCGTTCCGCCGAGCCCACCCCGATCCCGTCCTGCCACCGTCCCCAGCGCGCCTGGCCGCCGAACGCCGCGTCGTAGTCCCAGTGGAAGCGGGTGAAGGAGGCCGGGCGCGCCCAGTGCCGGGCATGCCGGTGCATGCGGGCGGTGATCTCACCGAGTTCGGCGAAATGCTCCACCGAATCCTCGGCCGGCTCGGCGCCGGGCAGGAACTCGAACCGCACGCAGCTGCGCTGCTCGCCGCTGGCCTCATCGACAGCGGTGACGATGCGGCGGCCGTCGGTGGCGGGCAGCACCCGCGGTGTGCGCACCCCGGCCTCGGCCCGCAGCGCGTCCATCCAGGCCAGTTCCGAGGCGATGGCCGGCTCGGTGTGGTAGCCGAGCCGGTGCACGCGCAGGATGGAGGGCCCCGCATCGGGGTCCCCCACCAGGTAGGTCGCATTCTCCGAGACGTTGAGCAGCTCGACGGCGGCGGCCGGGTGGCAGCCGTAGGCAGGCAGCGCCTGCCGCGCACACCTGGTGACCCGGTCCAGCACGTCGCCGCTGGCCGAAAGATCATGAAGCTGCATGCCCGGTCACCCCTCTCCCTGCTCGCGGCCCTGCACAGCGCCGAGGACGGCAGCGATCTCCCGCTGTGCCCGCAGCACGCCGCTGGTGGCACCGCTCATGTAGATACGGCCGGCCATGCCGATCATCGAGACGTCCACCAGCGTCACGCCGGGCGCAGCCCGTTCGGCCTCGTTGGCCGCCACGGTGGCGAACAGCGCGGGGGTCACCTCGCACACGAGCAGCGTGTCGCCGGGCAGGACCATGGAGCCACCGCGGTTGCGGTTGATGATGACCGCCTGCCGGTCGGTGATGTCCTCGATGACGTCGCTGAACAGGATCTTCGGCCGGAGCTGGTCCGCGGCGTCGGCGCCCAGCCCGGCCAGGATCGCCTGCCCGGCGCGCTCGACATCGGCCAGGTCGCGGCCGTGCACCTCCAGCACGCCGAACTGCCGTTCCACGAACAGGATGCCGGGCTCCACGCTGGGCACGGCGCGCAGCGCCAGATCGGTGACCCGTTCGATGGCAAGCCCGGGCGCCACTTCCACGATGAGCGAGTGCTCACCCTCGAACGGCGGGTAGCCGCGGGCGCGGGTAGGCGTGCCCAGGTACGCGGCGAACTGCCGCTGCAGATCCTTGACCAGCAGGTAGACGCGTAGTTCCGGGCCAGGCGGGGCGGGCGGCGCGGACACGGCCACCCCTTACTCGCCGCGGATGGTGAAGTGCCTGCCGAGTTCGCTGTGTGGCCGCGGGATCACATGCACCGACACCAGTTCGCCGACGCTGCTGGCGGTCTCCGAGCCCGCTTCGGTGGCGGCCTTCACCGCCCCCACGTCACCGATGATGGTGACCGCGACCAGGCCGTCACCGACCTGCTCACGGCCGACGATGGTGACGTTCGCCGCCTTGACCATCGCGTCGGCTGCGGCGAGCGCGGCGACGTATCCCTTCGTCTCGATCATGCCGATCGCGTTGTCTGCCATTACCTGTTCTCCTGTTTCTTGCGAACCACTGCCGGCCGCCCGGTCAGGCGCCCGGCTTCGCCTTGCGCTTGCCCGAGGATCCCGCCGCTGATCTGGCCCCGGCCGGCTCGTCGATCGAGCCGATGATCAGCGCGTCCACCGGCGGCGGCTTACCGGGAAACCAGGCGGCCGCGACCGAACCCTGAGCAACCAGCACCCGTTCCCCCAGGCCGCTGCCGAGCACATCGAAAGCCACCAGCCGCTGCCCGGTGCCCTCCGCCTCGACCTCAAGGAAGGCCCCGTTGGGGATCTCCGGCAGCCGGCGCGTGGACCAGACGTTTCCGATCACCATCGCGGTAAGCATCAGCGCTCCCTCTCGATCTGGACCCCGGCGGCCCGGGCACGGTCACGGGCAAGCGGCGTCAGCACGGCACGGCGGCCGAGCACCAGCCGGGCGCCGGCCAGTTCCGCCTGGCGGACCACGGCCTCGGTCACCGCTCCTTTGTCGATGCGGTGGGCAGGCTGCACGGACCCTGGCGCGGTGCCACGGGCAAGCCGGAATCTCAGCCGCCCGGACCGCAGCGCATCCCGGTGCTTGGGATTGTCAGACAAATGCAGCAGCCGCCGAACGAACGCCTCCAGGTCAGCGTCCGTCCGCAGGCTCACCGTCTCGACGGACTCGACGCTCTCGCGCACGGTGTGCGCGAGGCCGGGCTGCGCCAGCCCCGCCCGGCCCGGTCCAGACGGCAAGGCAGCCTGCTGGGCCGGGCCGGCCGGGAACTGCACCGCCCGCGCGAAGCCAGGGCCGCCCGCTACCGCGGGATCACCTGCCGAAGGGGTTCCCCCCACTTCAGCCGGCAGCAGTTCTGACAGCACCTCACGTATGAGCGCCCGCAGTTGCCCGGTCTCCGGCGATTCCGTGCTCATGACAGGCTCCGCAGCGCGTCCCCGGCTGCCTCGGCGGCCTGCCGCACGTCCGCCTCCGAACCCGACAGGTACACCCGGCCGGTCGCCCCGATCATCCGGTAGTCGACCACCTTGATCCGGGCGGCCTTCTCCGCCTCGTTGGCGGCCAGGATCGCGTACGAGGCCGGCTGCATCTCCAGCACGAACAACGATTCCCCGGCGAGCGCCATCGAGCCGATCTTGTTGCGGTTGATGAGGAAGGCGTGCTGCGGGTCCAGCATCGTGATGATCTTGGATGCGAGCACCTGCGGCCTGGTCGCGTCCCGCGCCGTCACCCCGAGCGAGTCCAGCACCGCCGTGCCAGCCGCCCTCACCTCGTCCGTGCCACCGTGGATCTCCAGGTACCCGAACTGCCGCTCCACTACCAGCACCCCCGCCTGCACGTTCGCGTACTTGAGCGCGACGTCGGTCAGCGGCTCGATGTCCAGCCCCGGCGCGATCTCAATGATCTGCGCCGCGACATCACTGCGCGGCAGGCTCCCCCGTATCCACGTCCCCAGGTAGCACATGGTCTGCGGCTGCAGCCGGTTGAGAAAGATAAACGACCGCAACTCAGCCACGGGACTCCCCCTGCCGGCCCACCAGCGCACTCAGCTCCTCAATAACGAGCCTCCTGATCTCCTCCCTGAGTCCCGCGAGATCGCTGCGGGCGGCCGCCCCACCACCGGGGGTGCCTCCCGGCACGCTTCCAGCCCAGCCCGCACCAGACGGATCCCCAGCAGGACCATCAGCCATATTCGACGCATACGGGTAAGGCGGCACCGGCCCCGCCGGCGACTCCCACGGGATCAGGCCCGAGAAGTTGCCGAACGGCTCGGCCGGGTCACTGTTGTACGCCAGGCGCGTCCACTGCACGAAGTGCTTGGGCTGGAGGTTCTCCCCGACCGAGGACCCGCCGAAGTAACCGGTTCCCACCGTCATGGACGGCGCGAGCGCGGTCTGGATGCCAGAACTGCCCAGGCTGTTGCCGACGTTGACGGACACCCGCAGCACCTCGACCGCCGCGCCGTACTCCATGATCATGCGTGGGTCACTGCTGTGGATGGCGGCCGAGTGGCCGCGCCCGCTGATCCGCAGCACGGCGCGGGCGGCGTCGATGCCCCGCCGGGCCGTGGGCACGCGCACCAGTCCCAGCACCGGGCAGAGCTTCTCGTGCGCGAGTGGCTCCTCCGGGACCACCAGGTGGAAGGGCGCCAGCAGGACCCGGGTGGTGCCGGGAACCCGGATGCCCGCCTCGCCGGCGATCCAGGGCGCGTCCCTGCCCACGAACCGGATATCGAAGTGGCCGCCGGGGAACAGCACGTCGCGGACCCGGGCGGCCTGGTCCGCGTCCAGCAGAAAGGCACCTTCGCGCTTGAGGTGCCGCAGCAGCGCGGCCGCCGCCGCCTCCTCCACGATCAGCACCGACTCATTGGTGCACAGGATCGAGTTGTCGAAACTCTTGCTCTCCACGATCCGCTTGGCCGCTTTTGCCAGGTCAGCGGTGCTGTCGACGAGGACGGGCACGTTGCCGGGGCCGACCCCGATCGCGGGGGTGCCGGAGGAGTAGGCGGCCCGCACCACCGGCACGCCGCCGGTGGCGACGATGACCTCGGTGCGGTCGTCGGTCATGAGCGCGGTGATGAGCGGCACCGATGGCTCGTCCACCACCTGGATGACGCCGTCCGGCGCACCCGCGGCGACCGCCGCGTCCGCCAGGGTGCGGGCGGCGTCAACGCAGCATTCGCGGGCCAGCGGGTGCGGGCTGATGACTACCACGCAGCGGGTCATCAGCGCGAGCAGGGACTTGAAGAACACCGTGGCCACCGGGTTGGTGGAGGGGGTGAGCGCGAACACCACCCCGGCCGGCCGCGGCACCTCGATGATCTTCACGGCCGGGTCGAACCTGGGTGTCACGTAGTCGTGGCCGGCGTAGGCCTCGACCAGCCCGGTGCTGCAGGCGATGTTCTTGATCACCTTGTGCTCGGCAACGCCGAAACCGGTCTCGCGCACCGCCCACTCAGCGTATTCACGTGCCTTGGCGGCGGCGGCCCCGGCGGCCGCATGCACTACCTTGTCCACCGCCGGCTTGTCGTAGCGCGCGAAGGCACGCGCGGCCCATTCGGCCCGCTGCAGCATGGCCCGGGCGCGGGGCACCCCCGCCGGGTCGGCGAGCAGGTCGATGGCGATCCCCTGCTCGCCCGTGGGGACGCTGAGCCCGGCGGGGACATCCCAGCCCCCGGTGGCCCGGGACTGCGTGCCCGGCTGGCCCGGGGCCGCCCCGCTCATGGCACCCTCCGGCCCGACCGGACGTCGGCCGCGGCCTGGCCGATGGCCACCTCGACGCGATCCAGCAGTTCCTCGCACAGCGAGGGTGCCATCAGCACACCCGGCTTGAACTGGAGGACCCGCGGATCGAGGGTGGAGAAGATCGCCCACACCCCGGCCGCGTACAGCCGCTTCATGACGAACTTGGCACCCTGGGGGTGGCCGAACTCCAGCCCCATGACCAGGCCGTCCTGCCGGATCCCGGTGAACCAGTCCGGGTGCAGGCCCTGGATCCGCCGCAGCCCCTGGCCGAGCAGGTCCGCGATGTAGTGCACCATCGACCTGATCTCCGGCCGGCAGGTGATCTCCAGCGTCTTGAGCGCGGCCACGCAGCCGAGTTCGGCCCCGCCGAAGGTGGACATGTGGGCGAAGCCGTCCGCGGCCAGCCAGCCGGCCGCCGCCTCACTCACCAGGACCGCACTGATCGGGTACATCCCGCCCGAGATGCCCTTGCCGGTGACCAGGATGTCCGGCACCACCCCGTGCTTGGTGATGGCCCACAGTTCACCGGTCCGCATCAGCCCGGTCTGCACTTCATCGGCGATGTACAGCGCGTCGTAGCGCTCGCAGAGCCGCTTGACCCCGGCCAGGTAGCCAGGGGCCGGCAGGGGGAAGCCGTAGGTGGCCGGGATCGTCTCCATGATCACCGCTGCCACGTCCCGGCCCCGCAGCGCCTGCTCCATCTCCGCCAGGTCATTGAACGTGACGTGGACGAACTCCTCCGGCCGGTCGGCGAGGAACAGGGCCGCGAACCGCTCGTCACCGGTGGCGACCGCCAGGCCGGTATGGCCGTGGTAGGCCTTGGCGATCGAGACGATCTTGCGCTTTTTGGTCGCGTGCCGGGCGGTCTTGAGTGCGATGTCGATCGCCTCACCACCGCCGCTGCCGAACACCACCTTGGACAGGCCGGGCGGCGCGGTGGCGACCAGCGCCTCGGCCAGCGCGGTGCGGGCCAGGGACGGGAAGTGGTGGTTGCCGATGTCGAAGTGCTGCATGGCGGCGGTCACCGCGGCCGCCACTTCCGGGTTGCGATGGCCCAGGTTGTAGGTGCCGCCGTTGAGGTGCACGTCGATGAGCCGCTTGCCCTCGACGTCGTAGATGAAATAGCCATCGCGCCGGTCGATGACCAGCGGGATGCCCGAGTCAATCCAGAACTGCGTCTTGTCCGGGTTCCAGAACTGCTTGGACTTGGCGAGCATCTCGCCCTTCGAAGCGAAGGCGATGAGCTCCTCGGCCACTGCCACCTCCGCACGGTTCCTCAGTTTGGTTTGACCAAATAAGTACCGGCTACAACCGTTTAATGTCAAGGGGTCCCTGTTAAGACCATATTTCCTGAACCAGAACTCTTGTCATGGTTCAAGCCGGCTGATACCGTCCGCGCTGTGACGTGCGCCACAACGCACAGGCCAGAACCGTAAGGCGAGCGCTGCGGGATCCCGGTTCCGCTGGAGCGCACCCCACCCTGGGGAGGAACTCATGGCACAGTCGGAACTCTCGGTCGGGGGAGGCGGCAAGCCCGGCCCGGCCGGCGCCCCCGAGGACTTCGACGTCTCCCAGCGTGAGGACGTCGCCAAGCTGCGCAAGCATGCCGTCGGGCTGGGCGGGGTGCTGTTCCTGACCGTGACCGGCTCCGCGCCGATCTCGGCCATGCTCTTCAACACCCCGATCGTCGTCGGCTTCGGGCAGGGCGTGGGCGCGCCCGCCACATTCATGTTCGCCACCATCGTGCTGGTCATCTTCTCGGTCGGCTACGTGGCGATGGCCAGGAAGAAGACCACCGCAGGCGGCTTCTACTCCTACATCAGCCACGGTCTCGGCCGGGAGACCGGGATCGGTACCGGCTTCGGCATGGTGGTCGCGTACTCGGTGTTCGAGGCGTCGCTGTGCGGTGGGTTCGCGTACTTCCTGGGGCTGAAACTGAACGCCTTCGGGGTGAACATCGCCTGGCCGTGGCTCGCGCTCGGGATGGTCGTGCTCATCTCGGCACTGACCTACTTCGATGTCCGCATCTCATCCACGGTGCTGGCCATCGGCCTCATCAGCGAGATCGCCATTCTGCTGATCTTCGACATCTTCATGTTCGCCCACGGCAACACCAACTGGGGCGCCATCAACCCGGTGAAGGCCTTCCAGGCCTTCCCCGCCCAGGGCAAGCTGGCGGCCGGGGCGATCGGCATCGGGCTGTTCTTCGCGTTCTGGTCCTGGGTCGGCTTCGAGATGGCGCCGAACTACGGCGAGGAGTCGCGCGACCCGAAGCGGATCGTGCCCCGCGCCATGTACATCTCGGTGATCGGCCTAGGGGTCTTCTACACCATCACCTCGTGGGCACCGCTGAACGGCTACGCCACCACCCACGCCGCCATCGCCCAGGCGCAGTCCAACCCGGCGGACTTCTACCTCACCCCGGCCAAGCTGTACGCGGGCCAGTGGGTCTCGTCGATCATGAGCTACCTGATCATCACCGGCTCGTTCGCGTGTGGCATGGCCTTCCACAACACCACGGCCCGGTACATGTACTCGCTGGGCCGCGAGGGCCTGCTGCCTGCCGCGGTCGGCCGCACCCACCCGAAGTGGAAGAGCCCGCACATCGCATCGGTCACCCAGTCGGTCATCGCCGCCATCATCATCGCCCTGTTCGCCATCTTCACCGGCACCAACGACCCGACCTCCCAGGCCTACGTACAGGTCTACGGCCTGATGGCGGTCATGGGCGTGATCATCATCCTGTCCGTGCAGGCACTGGTGTCGCTGGGCATCCTGGTCTACTACGAGCGCTTCCACCGCGATGAGGTGCACTGGTGGAAGACCCGGCTGGCACCGGTGCTGGCGTTCGTCTCCCAGGCCTACGTGGTCTACCTGCTGTTCACCAACATCGGCTTCCTCGGCGCCTCCAGTTACAGTTACGCGTACTGGCTGGGCCCGGTCGATCTGGTCGTCGTGCTCAGCGGCATTGCCATGGCCTTCTACCTCAGGCGGCGCAACCCGGCCAAGTATGAGCGGGCGGGCCGGCTCATCAACGAAGGACTCTGATCGCCGGATGGGCGGCGGTGGCCGGGCCGCCGCCGCCCATCCCCGGCAGCAGCCTGGCAGGACACGAGGGGAGTGGCTCAATGTTCGGAACGATCGTGGTCGGGGTGGACGAGTCCGGGCACGCTGACCACGCCGTGCAGACCGTCGCCAAGATGGCCGCGGAGACCAAGGACAAGGTGGTGGTCTTCCACGGGGTGGTGGTGCACCACGCCAAGGCGGCGCCGTACACCACCGAAACCAAGGATGACGCCCAGCACCTGGTGGACCGTTACGTGACGGAACTCATCGCGGCAGGGATCTCCGCCACCGGCGAGGTCCACCGCGAGCTGGAGATCGGGATTGGCGGTGGCCTGATCGATGCCGCCACGAACCACCAGGCCGGGCTGCTGGTGGTCGGCACCCGCGGCCGCTCGGACCTGACGTCGATGCTGCTGGGCAGCGTGGCCCACGAGGTGGTGCACAAGTCCCCACTGCCCGTCCTGGTGGTGCCGGAGATGTCCGGCCAGGACTCCTGACCGGCATAAGCGGTGACAGTGCGGGAGTGACGCCGGCCACGCAGGCGAGCCTCACAGCCGTGCCGCGTTCTGGTAGGCGGTGTTGTAGCGCCCACTCAGCCGACGCGGATCGGGCATTGTGTCACTATGACGCTCATGCCCCGGGTCCGGCTGGCCGCCCTGCTGACGGGTGCCCTGCTGGCCGCCGGGTGCACCGCCGGCGCCGGCCCGGCGCCCGCGGGGCCGCCGCCGGCTCCGCATATCTCCGCCGCCCCGCTGGCGGCGGGCACATCGGCGGCAGCGACCGCGGCTGCCCCGGGGCCGGCCGACCCGCTCGCCGGGCGGCAGCTCGTCACTGTGACAGCCTCGTCCTACGGCGCGACCTACGCCGCGCTCATTGCATACCAGCGTTCCGGCGGCCGCTGGCGGCAGGTCTTCGGGCCGTGGACGGCGCGGATCGGCCGGAACGGTTTTGCGCCGCCAGGACTCAAGCGGGAGGGCGACGGCCGTACCCCGTCAGGATCGTTCCGCTTCGGGTTCTTCTTCGGAGTCCAGCCAGACCCGGGGGTCAGGTTCCGGTACCGGCAGGCACAGCCCTACGACTACTGGGACGACGACCCTGCCAGTCCGCTGTACAACGAGTGGGTCGACCAGCGGCGGGCCAGCCCCGGGCTCAACCCGGAGCCGATGGACGTCTCTGGCTATGACTACGGCGCGGTGATCGGCTACAACACCGCGCGCACTCCCGGCCTGGGCAGCGCGATCTTCCTGCATGTCAACATCGGTATCGCGACCGCGGGTTGCGTGACACTGCCCAAACGGGAACTACTCAAGGTGCTGCGCTGGCTGGATCCCGCGCGCGCTCCGCGGATCAGGATGGGCGCCAGCTGAACCGGACCGGTGCGGGCCGGTACCGGCCGGGTGCCCTGGGTCAGTGCGGGAGTGCCAGCAGCCGGGGAGTCACGGTCTGCGCCAGCTTGACGGCGATCGCCATGGTCGGCGCCCGGTACTCGACCGTCGGGTCATGGTCACCGCCGAGCGCCACATCAATCATGGCGTAGCTGTTGATGCCCTGCGGGCTTGCCTCCAGCGCGGGATGCCCGTCGATGGTGGCCGGGGTGGTCTTCAGCAGCTTGTCGATGGCCTGCGCACCGTGCCAGTCGATGATCGTCGACAGGCCGGCGTACAGTTCGGTGCTGCTGCCGGACGATTTCATCCACTCACAGGTGATGCCGAGCCCGAACCGGTTGCCGAACTGCGGGGCGATGGTGGACGTACCGAGGATCTGCGCCGCCTCGCTGGCGGAGAGCACGCCGCACAACTGCGCCTTGCTCAGCTTGGTGAGCCCATACAGCGGCGACGATTTCAGGGATCCACCGGTCGCGCTCTGGACGGCACTTGACGCGGCGCTGGCCATGCTGGACAGCTTCCCGGTGGGGATGGCACCTCCGACGCCCCCGCAGCCGGCGAGGGTCACCACCGCCAGGCCCGCCACCGCCAGGCCCGCCACCGCCAGCCCGAGGGCCGGGCGCACTCCGGTGAGGTTCCGTCGCATCGATCTGCTCCTTGTTTCCTGCCCGCGGTGACGCTAGCGGCCCCGGTCCGGCTGCACATCAGTAATGACTACGTATCTGCCACCCCCGGCCGGCCTTGCCCGCCGGCCCGGCGCGCACAGTGGAGAGGTGGGCGATGACGTGGTGACACTGTCCCTGTGCGGCGATGTGATGACCGGCCGCGGTGTCGATCAGATCCTGCCCCACCCGGGGGATCCCCGGCTGCGGGAGCCGCATGCGCCCGGCGCCCTGAGCTATGTGGCGCTGGCGGAGGCGGCCAGCGGGCCGATACCCCGCCCGGTGGACTACGCCTGGCCGTGGGGCGAGGCGCTGCCGGTGCTGGCAGGCCTGGCACCGGATGTCCGGCTGATCAACCTGGAGACCAGCATCACCCGCAGCAGCGACTTCGACCCAGGCAAAACGGTGCATTACCGGATGAGCCCCGCCAACATCGCCTGCCTTGCCGCTGCCCGGCCGGATGTGTGCGTGCTGGCGAACAACCACGTGCTGGACTTCGGGCGCCGGGGCCTGACGGAGACCCTGGACACGCTGGCCAGGGCGGGGCTGCCCGCGGTGGGCGCCGGGCGGGACTGCGCAGCGGCACGGCGGCCGGTGCCGGTGACCCTGGCCGGGGGCGGCCGGGTGGTCGTCTTCGCCTGCGGGGACCGCTCCTCCGGCATCCCGCCCGGCTGGGCCGCGGGCGACGCCCGCCCCGGCGTCGACCTGCTGGCCGGCCTGCGCACGGGCGACGCCGACCAGGTCATCGCCCGGGTGCGGGCAACCCGCCGCCCCGGTGACGTCACCGTGGTCTCCCTGCACTGGGGATCGAACTGGGGATATGAGGTGGGCAGCGAGCAGGCAGCCTTCGCCCACCGGCTGATCGAAGGCGGGGTGGACCTGGTGTTCGGCCATTCCTCGCACCACCCCCGGCCACTGGAGGTGTACCGCGGCAAGCTCATCCTGTACGGCTGCGGTGACTTCATCGACGACTACGAAGGGATCACTGGGTACGAGGAGTACCGGGACGACCTGCGGCTGCTGTACGTCGCCCAGGTTCGCCGCGGCACGGGTGAACTGGCAGGGCTGACGATGGTGCCGCTGCAGGCCCACCGGATGCGGCTGCGGCACGCCAGCGCCGCAGACGCGCGCTGGCTGGCGGCCACGCTCGACCGGGTCAGCGCGCCGCTGCGGACGCGGGTCGCCCTGGAACCCGATGGCGTGCTCACGGCGCGGCCGGCCGGTGAAGTCGAACCGGATGACGACGCGTCGATGCGGGAGCCGATCTCGGCGGAGCGCATTGCCCATCGCCCACAGGGCCACAAAGGGGTCGAGGCGCTGGGGGGCGATGTCGAGCCCCGTCTCTTATAACACTCTGACGACGCCGACGGCCGACC
>OFHH01000046.1_pt1 | contig 17131 bp, 10 predicted proteins | sample 1521961 | NCBI WGS metagenome assembly OFHH01 (sample SAMEA2468439, study PRJEB22500) | soil metagenome | biome: Glassland; feature: Farmland; material: Clay | place: Australia | collected 2013-01-31 | depth 0.55 m | reverse complement strand
CCGTGGAGTTGGTTTTTACTTGAGTTTGAGATGCGGAGCCCCCGGCGTTCGCACACAACCGGGGGGCCGGGCCCCCGTTGCCACCCCCACCCGCCTCGTCCGCCTTCCCCACGCGGGCCACACCATCTTCCGCGACCAGCCTGACCTGGCCTTCTCCGCCATCGAAGAGTTCATACTTCAGGTCAAGGGCACAGATACCGAAGACGGATAGGGAGCCAGGCCAATGGTGATCATTACGCCGCCCCCGCGCTGCCAGCGGGCTCGGGGACTGCTGGGATAGCTGCCCAGCGCCGCACGGCCACCACCGTCCACACCCCTTCAACAATGCCGAACGGCCAGGCTCCGCTGAGGAAGCCGTAGCTGGATGACAGCGCACAGCCCACCGCGAAGGCCAGGATGAAGTGACGGTGCCGCTGCTCCAGGGCATACATGGTCATCATGAAGGTGAGGGCCACCACCCCGAACGCTGTCAGCATGTGACCACCGTAACCTGATGGCGCAGCCGCGTCCCGGCATCGTTTTGTTCTGCCCGCGCCGGCGCCTTGCGCCGGGAAGACGGCTGCCGCCCGGATGTCAGGACAGTCCCATGACCAGCCCGTCCGGGTCGATATCGATCCGGGTGGCCGCCGGGCTGGAGCCGAGCCCGGGCATCGTGCGCATATCACCGCAGATCGGGTACACGAACCCCGCGCCCGCCGAGGCCCGCACCTCCCGGACCGGCAGGATCCAGCCCGTCGGCGCGCCTTTGAGCGTGGGGTCGGATGAGATGGACAGGTGGGTCTTGGCGATGCAGACGGGCAGCCGCCCGAACCCGGCCCGCTCGTAGGTGCCGATCTGGGCGGCCGCCTGCGGCGAGTATTCCACGCCGTCAGCGCCGTACACCTGGGTAGCCACCGTGGCGATCTTCTCGCGCAGGCTGGCCGAGTCGGGGTAGAGGCAACGGAAGCCCGACGGCTCGGCCGCGGCCTCGGCCACCGCCCCGGCCAGTTCGATGGCGCCGCGCCCGCCGTCGGCGAAATGGGTGCACACCGCAGCACGCGCACCCTGCCCGGCGGCGATCTCCGCGATCGCCTGGTGCTCGCTGGGGTGGTCGGTCGGGAAGCTGTTAATGGCCACCACCGGGGAAACACCGTGCAGGCGGATGTTCTCGATCTGCTTGCGCAGGTTGGCCGCGCCGGCCGCCACATCATCGGGGTTCTCCCGCAGCAGATCCTCCGGGAGCGGCCGGCCAGCGACGATCTTGTACTTGCCCGAGTGCGCCTTGAGCGCCCGTACCGTAGCCACGATCACGGCGGCATCCGGGACCAGCCCGGACGCGCGGCACTTGATGTTGAAGAACCGCTCCGCCCCCATGTCGGCACCGAAACCCGCCTCGGTGACAAGGTAATCACCCGTGTGAATCCCGATCAGGTCGGCGATCACCGACGAGTTCCCGGTCGCGATATTGCCGAACGGCCCCGCATGCACGAGCACCGGCGTGTTCTCCAGCGTCTGCAGCAGGTTCGGCTTGACCGCGTCCCGCAGCATGACCGCCATCGACCCGGCCGCGCCCAGCTGCCCGGCAGTGACCGGCGTCCCGTCCCCGGTGTAACCGGCCACCACACGCCCAAGCCGCTCCCGCAGATCCGCGAGCGAGCCGGCCAGCGCCAGCGTGGCCATCACCTCCGACGCCGCAGTGATATCGAAGCCAGTCTGGCGCGGCACACCGTCCCCCCGGCCGCCAAGCCCGATCACAATGTTGCGCAGTGCCCGGTCATTGACATCCAGCACCCGCCGCCAGGTGATGTTATGCAGGTCGATACCCAGCGCGTTGCCCTGGTACAGGTGGTTGTCGATCATCGCGGCCAGCAGATTGTGAGCCGCGGTCACCGCATGCATGTCCCCGGTCAGGTGCAGGTTAAGCACCTCCATCGGCACCACCTGGCTGTAACCACCCCCAGCCGCACCACCCTTGATACCGAACGTGGGCCCCATCGACGGCTGCCGGATCGCCACCGTGGCCCGCTTGCCGATGTGCCGGAACCCCTGCCCCAGCCCGACCGTGGTCGTGGTCTTGCCCTCCCCCAGCGGCGTCGGCGTTATCGCACTCACCACCACATACTTAGCCGCCGGCCGGCTCGCCAGCTCACCGATCGCAGCCAGCTTTATCTTCATCACCTGCTCGCCATACGGCTCCAGCAGGTGACTGGCAAGGCCCATCTCACTGGCGACATCCTCCAGCGGCTTCAGGGCTGCGCCCCGGGCAATCTCCAGGTCACTCGGGAAGGCCATGGCGCCAACTCCTCAGGGCGGGGCTTAGGTTCCCGGAGATGTCCCGGCTCTGTTAGTTGAGTGTGCAACATGACCCTGCTCAGAGCACCGGGCACGAACACAACGTTCACGTGCGCCACTCTGTGATGCGGCACAAACGCGCCGAACGGCGGCGCTGGCAGCAGGTACGCCGCCGGTGGGCCCGGACTTCCAGCGCGGCCACGATCGCGCGCTAGCCTCAGGAACCCCTGAAACAGTCGGCCAGCCAGGGCAGCGATACCCGCGCCCGAGCTGATCACCCGGTCCAGCCGCTTGCGCAGCAGGCCAAGCTCAGCCCACCCGCTGCTGCGATCCTCCCGCATCCGGCTCACCGGGGAAGTCACGGGGCCGTAGCCTCCGCCGCCGGGGGTTTCCATGACGAACAGGTCGCCGGCTCCGACCTCGACCGAGTCGCAGCCCCGCATGGGCGTGAGCGACCCGTCCGCCCGCTCCACCCAGTGCCGCCCCAGCGCCCCCGGCGAACCCCCCGCCATCCCGTACGGCGCCACCCGCCGGTGGCTGGCCAGCGTGGTCACGGTCATCGGCTCGCCGAACCGGATCTCCCGCCGGCCGCCGTCACCGCCGCGCCAGTGCCCGGCCCCGCCGCTGCCGCGGCGGATCGCGTACCGCTCCAGCCGGACCGGATAGCGCCACTCCAGCACTTCGGGGTCGGTGAGCCGCGAGTTGGTCATGTGTGTCTGCACCACATCGGTCCCGGCGAAACCGTTCCCGGCCCCCGATCCGCTGGCGACCGTCTCGTAGTACTGGTGCCGCTGGTTGCCGATGGTGACGTTGTTCATCGTGCCCGAGCCCTCGGCCATCACCCCCAGCGCCGCGTACAGGGCACCGGTGATCGCCTGCGAGGTCTCCACGTTCCCGGCCGCCACCGCCGCCGGGTACTGCGGCGCCAGCATGCAGCCGGCCGGGATGATCACCTTGACCGGCTTGAGGCAGCCGGAGTTGAGCGGGATCTCGTCGGCCACCAGCGTGCGCAGCACGTACAGGACGGCGGCCATCGCCACCGAGGACGGGGCGTTGAAGTTGCCGGGAAGCTGCGGCGAGGTGCCGGTGAAGTCGATCTCCGCGGACCGTGCCGACTTGTCCACCCGGACCGCCACCTTGATCACGGCCCCGTTGTCGAGCTCGTAGGCGCACTGCCCGTCGCGCAGTGCCCCGATCACCCGGCGCACCGCCTCCTCGGCGTTGTCCTGGACGTGCTCCATGTAGGCCTGCACCACGTCCAGGCCGAAATGATCAGTCATCTTGCGCAGCTCCTGGACGCCCTTGGAGTTGGCGGCGATCTGCGCCCGCAGATCGGCCAGGTTCACCTCCGGGTTGCGGGAGGGAAACTCCGCCGAGCGCAGCAGGTTCAGCGTTTCGGATTCCCGTAGTTCGCCGTCGCGTACCAGCAGCCAGTTGTCGATCAGCACCCCCTCCTCCTCCACCCGGGTGCTGAAGGCGGGCATTGACCCCGGCGTGATCCCCCCGATCTCGGCGTGGTGCCCGCGGGAGGCGACGTAGAACAGGATGTCCCGCCCGGCCTCGCCGAACACCGGGGTGACCACGGTGATGTCGGGCAGGTGGGTGCCCCCGTGGTAGGGGTCGTTGAGCACGTACACGTCCCCGGGGCGCATCCGGCCGGCGTTGCGCCTGGCGATGATCTTGATGCTCTCGCCCATGGATCCCAGGTGGACCGGGATGTGCGGGGCGTTGGCGATGAGGCCGCCGACGGCGTCGAAGATCGCGCAGGAGAAGTCCAGCCGCTCCTTGATGTTGACCGAGTGCGCCGTCGCCCGCAGCCGCACTCCCATCTGCTCGGCGACCGACATGAACAGGTTGTTGAAGATCTCCAGCATCACCGGGTCCACCGCCGTCCCGGCGGCCCGCCGCTCCGGCCGCGCGCTCACCCGCGTCAGCAGCAGATCCCCACGTCCGGTCACCTCTGCCCGCCAGCCCGGCTCGATCACCGTGGTCGCGAAATCCTCCACGATCAGCGCGGGTCCTGCCACCTGCCGCCCGGGTGGCAGGTCCCGCCGGCGCGCGAGCGGCACGTCGGCCCACCCACCCGACACATACATCGAAACGGATGCTCCTCTCGCCTGCTCCTGCCCGGGTACCTGGTCCGTGACCTGCTCCCGGCCGGGCTGTGCGCTGGTCCCTCCACCCGGGCCGGCTCCCGCCATGTCCGCGAGTGGCTGCGTGGCCAGCGGGGCGGAAGCCGCGGCCAACTCCACCGACACCGCCTCCACGATGATCGGCTTGCCGCGCATCAGGAACGAGAAATGCTGGCGGTACGCCTGCTCGAAGCCGGCCACCATGTCAGCCACCCCGGCCAGCGGGACCGGCAGTGCGGTGTCGGTCCCCTCGTACCGCAGGTGGGCCCGCCGCACCGCGTGGATGCGTCCCGGCTCGATCTCCTCCCGCGCGAGTTCGGCCCGCGCGTCGGCCTCCAGGCCGGTGATCACCTTGTCCAGTTCCGGAAGCAGGTCGGCGGCCAGTGGCGCCTCCACGGCGGCCTCCCGCATCGCGGTCACGTCCGCGAGCCCCATCCCGTAAGCGGACAGCACCCCGGCGAGCGGGTGGATGAACACGGAGGTGATACCAAGGGCGTCAGCCACTGCGCAGGCGTGCTGGCCGCCCGCGCCACCGAATGTGGCCAGCACGTACTGGGTCACGTCGTAGCCACGCTGCACTGAGATCTTCTTGATCGCGTTCGCCATGTTGGCGACCGCGATCTCCAGGAACCCGGCTGCGACCCGCTCAGGAGCGCCGCCGTCCCCCGCGCCGCCGTCCCCCGCGCCGCCCCCGCTGCGTGTCGCCTCGCCGATCTGGCAGGCCAGCGCCGCGAACTTCTCCCGGACGATCCCGGCATCGAGTGGCCGGTCGCCTGCCTCGCCAAAGACGGCCGGGAAATGCACCGGCTGGATCCGGCCGAGCATGATGCTCGCGTCGGTGACGGCCAGCGGCCCGCCGCGCCGGTAGGCCGCCGGCCCGGGATCCGCCCCACCCGAGTCCGGCCCCACCCGGTACCTGCTGCCATCGAAGTGCAGGACAGACCCGCCGCCAGCAGCCACTGTGTGGATGCTCAGCATCGGTGCCCGCACCCGCACCCCGGCGACCTGGGTCTCGTACTGCCGCTCGAACTCCCCCGCATAGTGCGACACATCGGTCGACGTGCCGCCCATGTCGAACCCGATCACCTCGCCAAAGCCCGCCTGCTGGGCGGTGCGGGCCATGCCCACGATCCCGCCCGCCGGCCCGGACAGGATCGCGTCCTTACCCCGGAACAGATGCGCGTCGGTGAGCCCGCCGTTGGACTGCATGAACTGGACCCGGACGCCGCCAAGCTCGGCGGACACATGATCCACATACCGGGCGATGATCGGTGAGAGATAGGCGTCCACCAGGGTGGTGTCGCCGCGGGAGACCAGTTTCATGAGCGGGCTGGTCGCATGTGACTCCGACACCTGGGTGAACCCGATGCCGCGGGCGATCTCGCCGATCCGCGCCTCGTGCGCCGGATAGCGGTAGCCGTGCATGCACACGACCGCCACCGACCGCAGGCCCTCGTCGTACGCGGCCCGGAGGCCAGCCGCGACCGCGTCCTCGTCCAGCGGGCGGATGATCTCCCCGTGAGCGCCGACCCGCTCGGGCGCCTCGATCACCCGTGAGTAGAGCATCTCCGGCCGGATGATCTCCAGCGCGAAGATCTGTGGCCGGTCCTGGTAGGCGATCCGCAGCGCGTCGGCGAAACCCGCCGTGATCACCAGCACCGTGGGCTCGCCTTTTCGCTCCAGCAGAGCGTTGGTCGCCACGGTGGTGCCGAGTCTGACCACGGAGATGCGTTCGGCCGGAATGGGTTGTGAGGGCGGGACCACCAGCAGGTGCCGGATCCCGGCGACGGCTGGATCGGTGTACCGGCCAGGGTTCTCCGACAGCAGCTTATGGACGGCCAGGGTGCCGTCCGGGCGGCGCGCCACCACGTCGGTGAACGTGCCGCCGCGGTCGATCCAGAACTCCCAGCGCCCGTCCATCCCTCTCCTCCCTGGGACCATCCTTGCGTCCCGCCCGGAGAGCCAGCCAGTCTGCCATCCGGCCGGCCAGGGTGAGCGCCGTCATGCTGCCCGATCTGTCCTGGTCCGTGCTGGTCAGCGCCCTAGGTCCGGGCCAGCGAGGACTTGTGCCTCATGTGTCAGCAGTTTGCTCGCGGAGCATGATGGAACTAGTGGGGCCGGAGACGGGACGGTGCGCAACTGGTCTGCGACTCACGGTTGCCGTGCTTCCCGCCCGAGCGTGAAGCCCACCGGGGGGGGATTGGCGATGGTATCTGCGACCGTGCGGATTCCCGGCAGTGGGGAAGCCGAGCCGCCAGCAACCGCGGAGTGGGCTCACGTACCCACTTACCTGCGGCGTGACGCCTGCTACCTGGAGATCCTGATCCCGGCCAGGGACGAGGCCCGCCGCCTGCCGCATGCCCTCATGCGCATGATGCGGTACCTGGAACAGCAACCGTATTCATCATCGCTGGTGGTGGTCGACAACGGCAGCGTCGACCGGACGGTCGACCTCGTCAGCCGGCTGCACTCGCCGTCCGTCGCCATCCACGTCATCGGCTGCGCCCAGCCCGGAAAGGGCGCCGCCGTGCGGCGGGGGATCCTCACCTCGCGTGCCCGGTTCATCGGATACAAAGACGCCGACCTTGCCACCCCGATCGAGACCCTCGACTTCGTGGTTCCGCTGCTCGAAGGCGGCTGCCAGGCGGTCGTCGGCTCGCGTCGGGTAGGCGGCGCCACCTACGCCGAGCGCCAGGCCGGCAACCGGTCCGTCGGCAGCATGCTCTTCCGCCGGATGGCCCACTGGATCCTGCCCGGGATCGCCGACACCCAGTGCGGCTTCAAGTTCTTCGATGGCGATCTGGCGCGCTCCATCGCCGGGCAACTGCATGTCGAGGGGTTCGCGTTCGATGTCGAACTCCTCCGGGCGGTCGGCGAGATGGGGGTCGGCATCGCGGAGATCCCGGTCGTGTGGTCAGAACAGGAAGGCTCCACCCTGCACGCACTGCGGGACGGCGCCCGGGCCGCCGCCGACGTGGTCCGCCTGGCGCACCGCAGGGGTTACTGAATGTCAGCACTCGGGAAGCTGTCGGGGCGCAGGGTCCTCTTCCTGAACTGGCGTGACCTCTCGAACCCGGACGCCGGCGGGGCAGAAGCGTACGCGGAGCAGATCGCGCACCGGTTCGGCTATGCGGGGGTAAGGGTCACCTTGTTCACCTCCGAGTACCCGGATGCGGCGCCGTTCGACTGGGCGCAGGAGTACCTCGTCGCACGGGAAGGAGGCCGCCTCGGCGTGTACCTGGCCGCCGGGCGGCACCTGAGGCGGTACGGGCGGCGGTATGACGCGATCGTCGACTGCCAGAACGGCATCCCCTTCTTCGCCCCCTTCTGGGCGCCCGAGGGGACCGCCGTCGTCTGCATCGTGCACCACGTCCACCAGCAGCAGTTCAACATGTACTACCGCTGGCCGGCCAACTGGGTGGGACGCATGCTGGAGGGAAGGGTCACCCGCCGCGTCTACCGTGATGTCCCCTTCGTCGCGGTCTCGCCGTCCACCCGCGCCGAGATGCGGCACCAGCTGGGCCTGCGGGGCCCGATCCATATCGTGCCCAACGGCGTCGAGTCCCCGCCCCGGGGAGAACGCGAGCGGTCCGCCACCCCGTCCATCGCGGTGGTCACCAGGCTCGTCCCGCACAAGCGGCTGCACCTGCTGGTGGAAGCGGTGCCCGCGCTGCTGCGCAGCTGGCCGGGCCTGCGGGTGGACATCGCGGGCACCGGCCCGGCCCGGGCCCGCCTGCTTGCCCAGGTGCGGGGGCTGGGGCTGGAACGAGTCGTGCACCTGCCCGGGCGGGTGACCGAGCAGGGCAAGTACGACCTGCTCAGCCACGCCTGGCTGACCGTGGCACCGTCCCTGGCGGAGGGATGGGGCCTCACCGTCCTGGAAGCCAACGCGCTGGGCACGCCCGCCGTGGCCTATGACGTTCCCGGCCTGCGGGACTCTGTGTGCGACGGCCAGACCGGCTGGCTCGTGCCAGCCGGGCGCGGGCTGGAAACAGCCCTGGCGAATGCCCTGGATTCGGTCGCGGACCCGGCCGCCCAGCGTGCCATCGCCGGGCAGTGCCAGCGGTGGGCGGGCAGGTTCTCCTGGGACGCCAGCGCGGAGCGGCTCGCTCGCGTCCTGGTGTCGGAGGTGACCCGGCGGAGCATGGGCAGCCCGTCCCGGCGGCAGGCCATCGACCTCGCGACGGTCGCGTCCTGGCCGCCTGGCGAAGCCGACGCGGCGGCCGGGCGCCTGCGGCGGGCGCTCCGGGTGACCGATGCGTTCAGCTGCGACCAGGACGGGCTGCGGATCCTGCTCACCGGCTGCGACGAGCTCGGCGCCGCCACCGCACTGCGGCGGGCGGAGGCACCGCAGGCCCGGCTCCGGCTGGCGACCAGCAGGCAGGTGCTGTGCGGCACCGGCGAGGATGAGCTGGGGTGACCGTCAGCCAGCGGGACGAATTCATCGCCACCCGCGGCGCCAGGTGGATCACGGTGGCCTTCGTAGCCGTGGGCATCCTCAACTACGGGTACGCGCTGATCCTGACCCGGCTGCTGAACGTGGCCGCCTATGCACGGTTCGGCGCAGGCCAGGGCCTGCTGCTGTGGGCCGTGACCGTGGCAACAGTGTCGGTGCCCTGGATCCTCGCCCAGTCGCTGGCCCGCGCCCGCTCGGCCGCCGACCGGACCGCCGCGGTCATGTTTGCGCTGATGACGAGCGTGGGTCTCGGGCTCGTCGCTGCCGCCGTCATCGGCCTGATCACCGCCCGGTTCGCCGCCCTGTCCGCCACCCTCGTCCTGGCGGCCAGCACGTTCGTCATCTTCCTTGGCATGCCCACCATGGGCTGGCTGCAGGGACGCGGGCGGATGCGCACCCTGTCGGTCCTGACCGTGGCGGAGAGCCTGGTGAAGATCGTTTCCGGGCTGCTGCTGGTAACCGCCGCCGGACTGGGCGATGCGGGGGCGTTTGCCGGTTTCGGCATCGGGGGGCTGCTCCTGCTGGCGTGGCTGCCGCCGCTGCCGCATGGCCGCCGGGAGCGCTGGCGGGCCTCCCTGGCCAACCGTGACCTGTGGCACCGCGCGACCGGCATCGCCGCGGTGCAGGGACTGGTGACGATACTCACGGTGATCGACGTGGTCCTGGTCACCCTGCTGCCGGCCAGCCGGGCCGCGGCGGCCAGCTATCAGGCCAGCGCCGCTGTCTCCCGGGTCACTGTGTTCGTGGCCAGCGCGGTGGGCACGGCGTTCTTCCCGTCGCTCTCCAAGCGTGCGCCCGGCAGTGACCTGGCCAACCGGGCGATCCGGATGTACGTGACGGTGGCGCTGCCGCTCACCGCGATCCTGGTGACCGTTCCCGCACCGGTGCTGGGAGCGGTCTTCCCGCCCGAGTACAGCGAGATGGTGCTCCTGCTCAGGTTCACCGCGCTCGCCGGGCTGGCCGTGGGCGGCCTCAACCTGCTGACGACCTTCTTCCAGGCGGTGGGCGACTACTCCTGCCTGTGGTGGCAGGGCGCTGGCCTGATCGGGTATGTCACGGCGCTGCTGGCCGGATGGCGGGCCGACGGTGTCACCGGGCTGGCCGTGGGCGGCGCGGTGGGCGCCTGTGCCGCGCTCGCACTGGTGGCGTACTGGCTGGTCCGCCGCCAGGGCTACGCGGTGTTCACCCGTCTACGGCTGGTGGAGCCGATCGTGGCGGCGGCGGTGCTAATCGGCCTGCGGCCGGTCCCGGTTGCCTGGCTGGTGATCGCCACCCTCGTGGGGTTGCTGGCGGCAGTGAGATTCCTGCGCCGCCCCGGATCACCGGGACTGGACGGGGCGGCGCGCGGACAGCGGAGGGAACCAATGAGGCATATCAGGAACCAGGCCGCGGTCATGCTGCTGACTGACGCGGTATGGCGGGGCAAACCGCGTGAGGCCACGATCCCGGAACTGCAGAGCGCGATGGCCGTGGCCTTCCGCAACCAGGTCGAGGGCCGGCTCGCCCGCGCCTACCCGCAGCAGCTCGCATACGTGCTGACCGAGGTCAAGGTCGCCAACGACCTGTTCGCCCGCAACCTGCGACAGGTGACCCACCGGCTCCAGCGGGCCGGCATCCCCTCGGTGCTGATCAAGGCAGACGTCCCGGGTGAGTGCGTCCACACCGACTTCGATCTGGTGGTGCGCTCCTGGCAGTGGGAAGGCGCGCTGGCCGCGCTGGCCGGCTGGTACGTGCACCGTTCGACCTACTGGCTGGAACGCTCGACCAAGGCTCACCTCTACCCACTCGTGGGACCTGCACTGCACCTGCACGCCAGCGTCTCCTGGTTCGGCATCCCGGTGCTGCCCACCGACCGGCTGATGGCCGGTGCCTGCGAGACCGAGCACGGCTGCCTGGTCCCGGCACCCGCCGACCATCTGCGGATCTGGCTGGCGCACGCGCTGTTCCAGAACCTCGCGCTTGACTTGTCCGAGCTCTTCGCGGTGCGGGACCTGCTCAAGCCCGATGTGATGCACCCCGCACGTGAGGAGGCCGTGCGGGAAGGCTGGGTGGCCGGTTACGACGGTGCGCTGGCGACCGTGGAGATAGCCATCGACCGGCTCGACCGCGCGGTCCCGCTCAGCCTGCCGATGGCGCTGCCCATGGCACTGTCCCTGCGGGCCGGCGCAGAGCATGCCTACCATCTGATCCGGGCAGGCCAGACCCGGGAGGCGGCCAGGGAGGCCGCGCTGCGGGTTCCCCTGGTCCTGGCCAAGAAACGCCGGGTGCGGATCACATGAGCCGCCACCCACGCCTGGTTGTGGCCGTCTGCGGGCCGGACGGGTCGGGCAAGTCCACGCTCACCCGGCAGCTGGCGCGCCGCCTGGAGGCGCACGGGTTCTCGGTGGCGACCGCGTACTGCTTCGGCTGCGTGCTGTGCCGCCGGGCGCCTGCGGGGCGGGGCCGGGCGCGCGCCCCCGCCACGCAGCGGTGGTCCTGGGCACGCCGGGCACACGCCATGGTGGACGCGGCGGAACTGGCCGCACGGCTGGCCTGGGCATACCTGGCAGCCCGCCGCGGTGCTCACGGGCGGCCACCCGCCGTGGTCACCGATCGTGGCCCACTCGACGGGCTGGCCAAGTTCAGCCCGCCGCCGAGTTCGCTGACGGCGGCGCTGTTCGCCTGGCTAGGCCGCCGCTACGACCTGCTGCTGCTGCTGGACGCCCCATCACAGGTGCTGGCGGCACGCGACCGTGAGCACTCACCAGGCGAGCTCGGCCGGTGGCGGGCCGCCTACCGCGGCTGGGCCGGGTGGATGCCGTCCTCGGCCCGGCTGGACACCCGTGAACAGCCGCCGGCCACGGTTGCAGTGGGAGCGGCGGCACCGGCCATTCGGGCCCGGCCCGGGAACCGGCGTGGGCCTCCCAGCCCGGGGGGGGCCCGCGCCCCGCGCGCCGCGGCCCACCGGCCGCCCCGGCGCCCGCGGGGGGGCCGGCACCGCGGGGCCGCCGGAGCGGCCGGAGCCACCGGAGCGGCCGGAGCGGCCGGAGCGGCCGGAGAACGGCCCCCACGGGTGGTGATCTCCAGTTTCGACAGCCCCGGCAATCCCCGGTACGGCGGCGGGGGTGCCGCCGTGGCCGACATGCTGGCCCACTGGCTCGCGGGGCATTTCCAGGTCACGGTCGTCACCGCGGCACGCCAGGGTGGAACAAGCAGCCACGACGGAGTGTGCTACCGGTATCTCCCCGTCAGCTGGGCGGGGCCGCGCGCGGGCCAGCTGTTGTTCCATGCGCTGCTGCCCAGGGCGGCCCGGCGGATACCGCACGACCTGTGGATCGAGAGCTTCACCCCGCCGTTCTCCACCAGCTTCCTGCCGCTCTTCACACCGGCCCGGGTACTGGGCTTCGCCCAGAACCTCAGCGGCGAGGAAATGACACGCCGGTACCGGGTCCCCTTCTTCCTCATCGAGCGGTTCGGGCTGCGCTTCTACCGCGACATCGTGGTGCTCAACCCGGCCGACGAGGCGCGGGTCCGGCGCTGCAGCCCGGCCGCGCGCGTGTCGGTCATCCCGAACTGCGTCGACCTGCAGCCCCTGGCCAGCCAGCAGCCCGGCCAGGGTGCGTACATCCTGTTCCTTGGCCGGGTCGGCCTCTGGGAGAAAGGACTGGACCTGCTGCTGGCGGCCTACCAGCGCAGCGGCGTGGCCATGCCGCTGCTGCTGGCGGGCAGCGGCACCGCAGCCGAAGAACACAAGCTCGCCAGGCTGCTGGCCGGCACCGGCGCCGGGGTCCACTGGCTCGGGCAAGCGGCCGGCCGGCGCAAGCACGATCTGCTGGCCGGCTGCGCCTTCCTCGTGCTGCCCTCCCGGTACGAGGCTTTCGGCATCTCCGCGCTGGAGGCGATGTCCTACGGCAAGCCGGTGGTGCATTTCGACCTGCCCAGCCTGCGCTGGATGAGCGGAGATGTGCGGGTCCCGCCGCTCGACGTCAGTGCGCTCGCGCATGAGCTGCGTGAGCTGGCGGACGACCAGCCACGGCGGCGGGAGCTGGGCCGGATGGCATATGCCACCGCGGCCGACTACGGGCCGGAGCAGACCGCGCAACGGTACCTCACACTCGTCCAGCGGCTTCTTCCCGGGGACCGCGCCGGGCAGCAGCCGGAAAGCGGGTCGCGCCGATGAAGACCCGCACCCGGACAGACCCGCTGACCTCGGCGGTCGAGCAGGGCGTTCCGCTCCTTGTGCTGTCACCCCACCTGGACGACGCCGCGCTCTCCTGCGGCGCGATGCTGATCCACGCCAGCAGCCGTACCCAGGTCACGGTCGCCACCCTGTTCACCGAGGCTCCCCCGCCGCCGTACACCCTGTCGGCCCGGCGCTACCTGCGCCAGGTCGGGGCGCCCGACGCGCAGACGCTGTACAGCCAGCGCAGGGCGGAGGACCGCGCCGCACTCGAACCGCTGGGCATCACCTGCACGCACGCGGGGCTCACCGAAGCGCAGTTCCGCCGGCGGCCGCACCTGGGAACGCCGTCCGTGTGGGCGCGGCTGCTGCCCGAACTCGCGCATCTGTACCCGGTGTACCGGCTGCACGTCATCTCAGGCCACGTCACCCCGGACGATGCCGGCACGTTGCGGCTGGCACTCGAACTGGTTATCCGGCTGGCGGGCCGGGGACTCGTACTGGCACCGCTCGGGGTCGGCAGGCACGTCGACCACGTGCTGGTGCGCACGGCGGCCGCCTACAGCGGTGCCCCTGTCGTCTACTACAGCGACTTTCCCTACAACCTGCGCCATCCGGCCGACCCCGGCTTCCTCCAGCGTCATGGCCTGATCGAGATGAACTGGTCACGCCAGCTACGCGGCAAGTCCGGACTGATCCGCGCCTACCGGACCCAGGCACACGCACTCTTCCCCGGCGGCCGGATCCCGCTCGTCCCCGAGACGTATTTCTTCCCCGGCGTTCCCGCTGGCAGCGCACCCCGGGCACCCAGGTGACGGCGAACGGCACCCGCAAGGCGGCGGGCCGGCCAGCCGCTGGCGGCTCAGGGACGCTCGCGCTCATCGCCGTGGCGGTCGGCGTCGCCACCACCCTCATCCGGCTGGCGGCCACCAGCCGATCCTTCGACCTGTTCGGGGACGAGATCATCTACACAGACCTCGGTCACAGCGCGGCCGCTGGCGGGTTTCCCAGCATTACCGGCCGGCCGTTCTTCCTGCACCCACCGGGCTTCTTCTACCTGGAAGCAGGCTGGGAGAAGCTGCTCGGCTACCAGGGCGACCTGGTCGTACACGTCTACCAGATGCGTGCGCTCAACGCCGTGCTCGCGGGAGCCACCGCCGTGGTGCTGGCACTGCTCGTGGCGCGGGCCGGCTCGGTCTGGGCAGCGGCGGTGGCCGGCGCCATGTTCGCCGTGGAGCCCTACTGCATCCGGCAGAACGACCGGGTGCTGCTCGAGACCGCGATGATGCTCTGGTTGCTGCTGGGCTACCTGGCCCTGGCCTACCTGATCGGCCGGCCACCCAGCCGCTGGGTTCTTGCCGGGGCGGCCGGCACCGGGGTGCTGTTCGGCTTCGCGGTGCTCATCAAGGACGTGGCGGCCCTGCTCACCGTACTGCCACTGCTCGCCGCCGCGGCGCTCGGCTGGGGACTGCGCCGCCGGGTGACGCTGCTGGTGGTGGGCTGCACAATGGTGACCTACGGTGTGTACCTGGCGGTGGTGGCCGCCACCGGGTACTTCCAGGCGCTCTGGCAGGCCAAGACCGAGGGACTTCAGCGGCTGCTCGGCCTGATCCAGGCCACGGGGTTCAACAAGTTCGGGTCCACGTCGCTCATCGGCCGTCTCACCTCGGAGGCCAGCTACTTCGGGGTGACCTATATCCTGCTGGTCCTCGCCCTGACCGCGCTGGTACTGCTGCTGCGCCGGGGCGGGCCGCTGCAGCGGGTACTGGCGCTGCTGCAGATCGCCGCTTTCACCACTCTTGGCTACGCGCTGTTCGTTGGCACCCTGGAAGAGCAGGCGCTGTACCTACTGCTGGTCCCCAGCATGCTGACAGTGCCGGTGGCGGCCACGCTCTGGCGCGGCCACCTCGGCCGGCATCGCCGAGTGCCGCGCACCGTGCTGCTCAGCACAATGGCGATCCTCATGCTTGGCCTCAACCTCGCCACCTGCGTGCAATGGCTGGTGCAGCCGGACAACGGGTACGCGCGCCTGCGCCAGTACCTGGCCGCGCACGTGCCCGCCGGCTCCGCGATCATCGCGGTGGACGGCACGAACGAGCGCGGCATCACCGAGTGGGCGCTTTCCGACAGGTACCGCGTCGGCCGCTGGTCGACGCCCGCAGCCAGGGCAAAGGCCCACGCCCGGTACGTCGTCGTGCCGTGGGCGACGATCAAGCTGGGATATGGGCATCTCAGCCCGGCGCAGGTGCGCGCTCTCGTCCGGCAGGGACGGCCGGTGTTCTCGTTTCATGAGCGCACGTACGGCGACCTTGTGCTCTACCAGCTGCCGCCGGCCGGTGGCCATGGGCGGTAGCAGACGGCCACGGCGCGTGCTGCTGTTTACCAGCAGCCCGCTGGAAGGCAGCGAAGGGGCCGACAAGCAGCTTGCCGCCATGATCGCCAGCGTGATCCCGGACATGGAGTTCGCCTGGTTCACCCGGTGGCCCGCCAGGGGCCGCAAGCCGAGGCTGGCAAGCGGGCACGCCGTCCCTATCGCCTCACGCGACGGCATTCCCCACACCGCGGAGCGACTGCAGGTCACCGCGGCGGGTGCGTTCCTTGCGCGCCACAGTGACCTGGTGCACGCGATCCTGACCGTAGGCACAGGATTCCCGCTGCTCTCCCGGTGGTGGCAGTTGCTCTTCCCGTCCCGGCCGGTCATCCACACCGCGCCGGGAGTCATGGAGCCGCATCTGCTCAGCCGGTCCCGCCCGCTGGGAACGACCGTCGCGTACTCCGACGTGACGGCGCAGGCGCTGCGCGCTGCCGGCTTCGGCGATGTCCGCGTGATCGCTCCAGCGGTGTCACTGGCGCAATGGCCATGCCGTCCCCGCGCCGCCGGAATCCCCGCGGTGCTGTTCGCGGGCCACCACGATCCCGGCGGTGGCGCCACCGAGGCGATCGCGGCGGCGGCTGTGGCCCGCCAGGCTGGTGCCCGGTTCCGGCTGGTACTGGCGATGCGCCTGCGCCCCGGGCAGCGCGGGCGGGCGCTGGCGGCGGACCTGGCCGGGCTGGCCGGCCGCGAAGGGCTCAGTGACGTCACCGTCCTCGGCCACGTCGCCGACATGCCCGGGCTCCTAGCCGCCAGCGATGTGCTCTTGTTCATACCGCGGTCGTTGTCTGGGAAGGCTGACATCCCGCTCACCGTGCTGGAGGCGCTCGCGACCGGCCGGCCGGTAATCATCAGCGATCTGCCGCAGGTCGCCGGGCTCGGTGACGCGGTGCTCCGGGTACCGGCAGGCGACGCCCGGCAAGCCGGCCTGCTGCTGGTGGCTCTGCTCGCCGAGCCACGGCGCTGGGAGGCCCTGGCCGAGCGGGGGACCGCCATGGTGCGGGCACGGTTCGGGCCACAGCGATGCGCCGCGCAGTACCTGCGCCTGTACTCCGAGCTGCTCGGCTGATCCCCTCGGCAGCCGGTGACAGCGGGTCCCGCTCCGGTCCCGGCCCGCCTGCCTTCTGTACCCGGCCTGAGGGACCTTCTGCCCTGGCCCTGTCCGCGGGGCGGCGGCCAGGGTGGAAGGCATGGGGGAGGTGACGGAGCGGGGGCTGCCCGTTGCCGATGCGCGGGCTGGCGCCGAAGGGACCCGGATCGACCTCGACGGCGTCTGCCGCTGGTTCGGCGTGGGTGACACCATCGTCAAGGCGATCGACCAGGTCAACCTGCATGTCGACGAGTCAGCGTTCCTCGTGGTGCTGGGCCCGTCGGGATCGGGCAAGACCACCCTGCTCAACCTGATCGGCGCGCTGGACGCGCCCACCGCCGGCACCGTCCGGCTGGCCGGGCATGAACTGACCACCGCCTCCCGGGCGGAGCGGACCCGGATCCGGCGCCACAGCGTCAGCTTCATCTTCCAGAGCTTCAACCTGTTCCCCGGCCTGACCGCGCTGGAGAACGTGCAGTTCGGCGCCGACGTGGCCGGCCGCGCCGAGGCGCAGGCCGTCGCCCTGGAGGTACTGGGGCAGGTGGGCCTTGCGGACCGGGCAGCTCATTTCGCGCACCAGTTGTCGGGCGGGGAGCAGCAGCGGGTCGCCGTCGCGCGGGCCCTGGCCACCGGCAACCCGATCCTGCTCGCC
>OFHH01000044.1_pt1 | contig 17255 bp, 18 predicted proteins | sample 1521961 | NCBI WGS metagenome assembly OFHH01 (sample SAMEA2468439, study PRJEB22500) | soil metagenome | biome: Glassland; feature: Farmland; material: Clay | place: Australia | collected 2013-01-31 | depth 0.55 m | reverse complement strand
GAGCATGACTGTACGCCGCGATAATGCCGCAGAGGAAATAAAAAAAAACAAAGCGTATGCGGCCCATGGAGTCTTCCACGTTGTTGCCGAATATCCAGAGGTAAAGCATATTGCCGGCGATATGGAGAAACCCGCCGTGCATGAACATCGACGTGAACATGGTTGCGCCGACGGGGACCGCGCCCCGAACCGCTGCCGTCGGGTAAAACAGCTTTCGTGGAATGAGGGCAAAGGCTGATACGAAGGCTTCCCGCGCCCCCGCTCCGAGCGATAATTCGTAGACAAAAACAACGATATTGACGGCAATAAATAAAGCCGTCACCACTGCAAAACGCTCCGTAGGGTTAATATCTCTGAGCGGGATCAAATCATAGCTCCGCGTACCCCGTCCGAATCCCGCACATCATACGAGCGCCGCGATCATACGTGTCGCAGGTCCGCTATCCGAATGAATGCCGGAGTGAGCGCATTCCCCGTCCCCCAAGCGGGACTATTGGGAGTTTCAATCGATGATAATTAACACACAAGATACAAGAAACAGCACGGTTTGTCAATAAAATGAGAGGCTTGCGCTGCGGGAATAATGGGCGCTATCATCAGAAAATAGCAGAAGAGGAAATCTATGCGGCGCTCCGGGAGCACAATTCCGCCCCGCGTTTGAGAGCGCTTTCATTCACCGGTATCAGAAAATGTCTGCGGGCCGGCAGAACCTGCTTCAGCGCGGCCAGGACCGATGCCAGTGATACAACTTCGGTCTTCTTCAGAAACGTCCCGAGCATGATCATGTTTGCTATGCGGATATCGCCGAGTTCCTCGGCGATGTCGTTTGCCTTGACCTCAATCCTACTGATGTCCGTGCGGGTTGGAAGTTCGTGCACCAGAGACGTATTCAGAAAGAGCTGGCCGCCCTGCTTGATCCTCTTCTCGAATTTTTTGAACGACTTATCATTGAATATCAGCATGGCCGACGGGTTCTGGACCACAGGCGAGCCAATTTCATCACTCGATATAATGACCGTGCAATTCGCCGTCCCTCCCCGAATCTCCGCTCCGTATGACGGGAACCACGTTACGTGCTTGCCTTCGAGCATGCCGGCATACGCAAGAAGCTTTCCTGCGAGAAGCACCCCCTGCCCCCCGAAACCCGCTATCATGACATCCTGGTACATGTTGTCTCCCAGCTTCGATTTAAGATTTCTGACTGCGGATTTCGGATTGAAAAGTTTCAACACTCCGCAATCGGAAATTTGCAATCCGCAATTCCATCTCACGCCTGCGTCTTGTCTTTATACACTCCGAGGGGATAATACTTCATCATATGGTTCCGCACCCAGTCGACTGCCTGGATAGGGGTCATTCCCCAGTCCGTAGGGCACATGGAGAGCGCCTCAACAAACGAGAACCCCGCTCCGTCGATCTGGTTTTTGAACGCCTTCTGAATAGCCTTCTTCGCCGCAAGAACGTTTTTGGGACTATCCACCGAGACGCGCTCGATATAAACAGGCCCGTCAAGCGTGGCAAGCATCTCGCAAACCCTGATCGGATTGCCTGCTTCTTTCACGTTCCTGCCCAAGGGGGTAGTCGTCGTCTTCTGGCCGGGAAGCGTTGTCGGCGCCATCTGCCCGCCCGTCATGCCGTAGTTCCCATTGTTGACGAAAATAACGGTGATATTCTCCCCGCGTGCGGCGGCATGGACGATTTCCGCCGTACCGATGGCGGCGAGATCGCCGTCGCCCTGATAGCTGAAGATCACCGACTGCGGCCTGGACCGCTTCATGCCTGTAGCTATCGCCGGCGGTCTGCCGTGCGGCACCTCGATCATATCAATATCGAAATAATCGTACGCAAAGACCGCGCATCCGACCGGCGCGATTCCGATTGTCCTGTCGCGCACGCCGAAGAGGTCTATGGTCTCTGCGATGATCCTGTGCAGAACGCCGTGGCTGCATCCGGGACAATAGCGAAATACCTTATCTTTTAAGCAGGTTGGTCGCGAAAAAATTTTATTCATCGGTCACTCTGAGAAAAACCCACGTTCTCTCGATTCATGAAGTAGATTATTATTATCCCACTAACCCTGATCGATGCTGCTGTGCGCTCGTGCAGCATACGAAAAAATATTCTTACGTCCGGAATGGTCATGATAAAAGGAGAAATATCGCTTGACAATCAACCCCTCACTCTGTTATTTTATCGTCCTGTTGAGTTGGGCCCGCCCCATGCCGAGGTAGCTCAGTTGGTAGAGCAGAGGCCTGAAAAGCCTCGTGTCCGCAGTTCGATTCTGCGCCTCGGCACCATTTTTCTCTCCCCTGATTGAAACCAGAGATGAACACGGAGCAAAAAAGCAAAACTAATTCATATGCCGCGGATATCCACGGATTCACACGAGTAGAAGACTTTTTTGCATTTTAAATCCCTTTTTCGGGTTTTATTCGTGTTCAACTGCGGCTAAAAATATTCTTATTCTTTATCAAATAATCCCAGTTGCAACATCTTCTCGCCCGGGAACGGCACGGGGTACTCTCCGTCGAAACAAGCCGAGCAATAGTTCATGCGGTGCGGCACTACTTTCTGGATCCCGTCCATGCTTATATACCCGATGGTGTCGGCAGTAATATACTTCCGGATTTCCTCGACACTGTGCGTGGATGCGATCAATTCCTGTCTCGTGGGCGTGTCAATGCCGTAAAAACAGGGATGGGTGGTGGGCGGCGAGCTGATTCGCATGTGGATCTCCGATGCGCCTGCGTTCCTGATCATCTTGATGATCTTCTTGCTCGTCGTGCCGCGCACGATGGAGTCGTCCACGACGACGACGCGCTTGCCCTTGAGGGCGTCCTTGACGGGATTCAGCTTGATCTTGACGCCGAAATGTCTGATGCTCTGACGCGGCTCGATAAAGGTACGTCCTACATAATGGTTTCTGATGAGGCCGGTATCGAAGGGAATCCCCGTCTCCTCGGCATACCCCAGTGCAGCGGGCACGCCCGAATCCGGCACCGGGACCACGACATCGGCCGGCACGTTGGTCTCGCGCGCAAGCTGCCTGCCGAAATTTTTCCGGATCGTATACACGTTCTGGCCAAAAACCATGCTGTCGGGCCGCGCAAAGTAGATAAATTCGAAAATGCAGTGCGAAGGCTCCGCGTGCTTGAAGGGAAACGACGAGTGAATGCCCTTGCTGTTGATCACGACCATCTCGCCGGGCGCGACATCGCGAATATAGGTCGCCTCGATCAGGTCGAACGCGCAGGTCTCGGACGCCGCCACGTAGGCCCCGTCCAGTTCGGCGAGCGAAAGCGGACGGAACCCGTTCGGGTCGCGCACTGCAATAAGTTCGTCCTCGGTAATGAGGAGCAGGCTGTATGACCCCTGGATGTGACCGAGCGCGTCCACGATCCGCTCGTGAAGCGTGGCCATGCGGGACTGGGCGATGAGATGGACTATCACTTCGCTGTCCATGGTAGACTGGAATATGGAGCCATAGGCCTCGAGTTCGTCCTTGAGAATGCCGGCGTTGACCAGGTTGCCGTTATGGGCGACAGCGAGGCCGCCGAGCGCGAAGTTCACGAGGATGGGCTGGATGTTGATCGCAACGCTGTCGCCGGTGGTCGAATACCGGTTGTGGCCGATTGCCATGTGGCCGGGAAGTTTTTTTATCTGTTCTTCATCGAAGATGTCCGCAACCAGGCCCATGGACTTTACGCTGTGGAGCTGTTTGCCGTCGGACGATACGATACCAGCCGACTCCTGTCCGCGATGCTGAAGCGCGTAGAGCCCCAGATACGTGAGATTTGCCGCGTCCGGATGACCGAATATCCCGAATACGCCGCACTCTTCATGAAACTTGTCGAACATAATCTATACCAACTTCCTTTCGCCACTAAGGGACAAAGTCACAAAGAAACACCGAAATTTTCTCAGTTTCTCGGGGCCTTCGCTGCGACTATTTGTTCTTTTTCTTATTCTGAAAGACCCTTTTGAAAATAAAATCGACTTTCTTCAGCGTGTGCGAGATGTCGAAGCAGTCGTCAATCTCTTCAGTGCTCAGGTATCCGCGGATGTCCGGATCATTTTTCAGGAGTTGTTTGAAGTCCCCGCCGCTTTTCCAGACTTTCATCGCGTTCCGCTGAACGTAGGAATAGGCGCTTTCGCGCGCGATTCCCTTCTCAACGAGCGCGAGCATCACCGTCTCTGAATGAAACAGCCCCTTCGATATTGCCATGTTGCGCTGCATGTTTTCCGGGTAGACGAGGAGACGGTCCACGAGGCTGTTGAACCGCACGAGCATGTAATCGATAAGAATCGTGCTGTCGGGAATGATGATACGCTCGACCGACGAATGACTAATGTCCCGCTCGTGCCATAATGCCACGTTATCCATAGCCGCCACTGCGTTGGCCCGCACAACGCGGGCAAGGCCGGAGAGGTTCTCTGCCGATATGGGGTTTCGCTTGTGCGGCATGGCCGAGGAGCCCTTCTGTCCCTCGGAGAAATACTCCTCCGCCTCGAGCACCTCGGTCCGCTGAAGATGGCGGAGCTCGACGGAAAACTTTTCGATCGACGATGCAATCAGCGCCAGCGTCGTGAGGAATTCGGCATGCCGGTCGCGCTGCACCACCTGGGTTGCGACCGGCTCCGGCTTGAGCCCAAGCTTGCGGCAGACATGGGCTTCCACGGAGGGGTCGATGTTCGCGAAGGTACCCACCGCGCCCGATACTTTGCCCACGCTGATCACGTCCCGCGCGCGCAGCATGCGTTCGAGCGAGCGGCCCATTTCCTCGTACCAGAGCGCCATCTTCAGGCCAAAGGTCACCGGCTCGGCGTGCACGCCGTGCGAACGGCCGATCATGACCGTATTTTTATGCTGCAGCGCCTTTTTTCTGAGGGTCTTGAGGAGGGTATTAATATCGTTGATGATAATGTCCGAGGCTTTCCGCATCAGAGCGGCAAGGGATGTGTCAAGAACATCGGATGAGGTAAGACCCAGATGGATGTAGCGGGAATCCGGCCCCACTCTTTCGCCCACGGCCGTGAGAAACGCTATGACATCGTGCTTTACAATTTTTTCGAGCGCGTTGATCCGCCTGACGCTGAAATCCGCCTTTTTCCTGATGTTCGCGAGCGCCTTTGCCGGTATCAGTCCGAGTCTGGCATTCGCTTCGCAGGCAAGGAGTTCCACTTCGAGCCATGCGCGGTATCTATGTTCCGGTTCCCAAAGGCCGGCCATTTCCGGCCGGCTGTAGCGAGGAATCATTTATGTACGTTCTCCTGGGCTGAGTATTGAAGCAGTCCCGCCTTGGGGGACAGGGAATGCGCGTACTCCAGAAATGAGCTCCCTGCAGCAACGTGAAGGCTCGCATACCGGCATCTGCGCGGGCGTGACTGCGCCGCAGACTGCGATCATCCCTTCATAAATCTCGAAATATTTTCATAAGCAGCAGCATCCGGCGCAAGAAGAACAATATCTATGTTGCGACTGCCGGCGCCCTCGGTCATTCCCGTCTGCAGAGCCGATACCTCTGCCTGATAGGGCATGTCCAGCGGCTGAAAATATTCTATGGCCGTGTTTTTCACGCCGGCATCGAGCGCGCTGGAGACGGCTGTTCTGACCGCGCTGCGCAGTGATGTCGGAGAGAGTTTTTCCTTCGGGCCGAGGCCGACCATGAATATCTTTTTTGCGGGCACCTTCGCCCGGGACGTAAGCAGCGCAACATCCCCGAGAGAGCCGCGCAGTTTGTTATTGATGATCAGGCTGGAAAGAGACCCGCAGAGCAGCCAATCGAGCTCTCCCGCGAGACCTTTGAGCGGCCTCACGTCTTCATAAAAACCGACAATTAAGGCCTCGGTTTCAAGTTTTTTTATGTCTTGCAGAAGTACCGTCAACGTCAAACCGGGCATTTTCCCAACCTTTACTCCTCTATTTTTGCTTCGTCGAGTTTCCCGGTCAGCCTCGCCGCGCGGTCAAGAATGCCGTTCACGAAAGACCCTGATTCTTCGGTACCGTACTTCTTCGCTATTTCTATGGCCTCGTTGATCGTAACACTGGTGGGGATATCGATGCGGTAAAGAATCTCGTACACCGCCATCCGGAGCACGTTCCGGTCGACCACCGCCATCCGGTCGAGACTCCAGTTCTTCGCGCACTGATGGAGCACCTCGTTGATCCTGGCGAGGTGCTTATAGGTCCCCTTGATGATATCTTCGGAGAAAACTTTTACTTCCTCGTCCGGATCGTACTCAGCCCAGAATCGCTTCAGAACAGCAGCCGAAGGTTTCTCTTTTCTGATGTCGAGTTGGAACAAGATCTGAAGAGCGTACTCCCTGGCCTTGCGTCTTTTCATACCTATCGCCGCTCGCTGTCCCTTTTTGACATCCTTATGCTACGCGATCTGCCGCGTGACGTTTGCCATCTCGATGGCGGAGAGGGCCGCGTCCCAGCCCTTGTTCCCGCCCTTCGTGCCGGCGCGCTCGATTGCCTGCTCGATGGTATCAGTCGTCAGCACGCCGAAGATGACCGGCAGTCCTGATTCCATGGAAACCGCGGCAACACCCTTGCTCACCTCCGCACTGACGTATTCGAAATGCGGCGTGGCGCCGCGGATCACCGCTCCGAGACAGATGACGGCGTTATATTTCTTCGACTGGGCAAGCATCTTCGCGGCAAGCGGGATTTCATACGAGCCCGGCACCTTGACGACTTCGACGTCCCCGTCCGCTGCGCCGTGCCGCTGGAGGGCATCGAGCGCGCCATCGAGGAGCCTGCTTGTGATAAAATCGTTAAATCGCGCGGCAACGATCCCGAACTTGAGTCCCTTCGCTGTCAGGTCTCCCTGGATCACCTTTGGCATTGAATCCTCCCGCATGAATTCGGATTTCGAATTGCAGATTTCGGATTTTATTCGATAATCCCCATTCCGCAATCCGCACTCCACAATCTGACTATTTACACCTTCTCCAGCATATGGCCGAGTTTGTCCTTCTTGACCTTGAGATAATGGATGTTTTTCGCATGAGGATGCATCTCGATCGGTATCCGGGCGACCACGACCAGCCCGTATCCTTCAAGGCCGACGATCTTCTTCGGGTTGTTCGTAAGGAGCCTGATTTTACGCACGCCAAGGTCGCGCAGAATCTGGGCGCCGACGCCGTAGTCCCTGAGATCAGCCTTGTATCCGAGCGCGATGTTCGCTTCGACGGTGTCCTTGCCCTTGTCCTGGAGCTCATAGGCCTTGAGCTTGCCTTCGAGGCCGATGCCGCGTCCCTCCTGGCGCATGTAGAGGATCACGCCCTTGCCCTCATCGTCTATTATTTTCATGGCGTTATGGAGTTGCTCTCCGCAGTCGCAGCGGAGCGAGCCGAACACGTCGCCCGTAAGACATTCTGAATGGACCCGGACAAGGACCTCGTCATCGGGCTTGATGTCGCCCTTGACCAGGGCAATATGGTTCATACGGTCAATATCGTTGGCGTAAAGGATGGCCGTAAAGTCACTCCCATAGCTGGTCGGCAGTTTCGTGACGGCCACCCTGCGTACGAGCGACTCCTTCGTCACCCGATAGGCGATCAGGTCCTTGACCGTGATGATCTTGAGCCCGAATTTCCTGGCAAATTCCATGAGCTGCGGCACGCGCGACATCGTACCGTCGTCGTTCATGATCTCGCAGATCACACCGGCGGGATAGAGTCCCGCAAGCCGCGCGAGATCGACCGAGCCTTCGGTCTGGCCCGCCCGCTGAAGCACGCCGCCCGTCCGTGCACGGAGCGGAAACACATGCCCCGGCCGCGCCAGGTCTTCGGGGCCGGACTTCGGGTTGATGGCGGTTTTGATCGTCGCGGCACGGTCGGCGGCGGAAATGCCCGTGGTCACGCCCTTTTTCGCTTCGATGGATATGGTGAACGCCGTGCCGAAGGACGAGGTATTGTCCGTGGTCATCATGGGGAGCTGCAGCTGTTCCACGCGCTCTGGTGTCAGAGACAGACAGATAAGCCCGCGCCCGTGCTTGGCCATGAAATTGACGGCCTCGGGCGTTACGGCCTCTGCTGCCATGGTGAGGTCACCCTCGTTCTCCCGGTCCTCGTCATCGACGAGAATGACCATCTTCCCCTTTCGGATTTCCTCGATGCCCTCTTCGATCGTATTGAACTTCATGAAATCATCCTTTCACGTGCAAAATCCGAAATCCGCATTCCGAAATGCATCATGCGAATCCCGTCTTCCTGAGCAATTCCAAGCTCACTCCGTCTTCAACCCGTCCGGACAGAAGCCTCTCGACATACTTGCCGATAATGTCCGTTTCGAGGTTCACACTGTCGCCGCCGGCCTTGAACCCAAGCGTCGTAAGCTTTGCCGTGTGGGGTATTATCGCAATCGAAAACCCCGCCTTATCAACGTCAGCTACGGTCAGGCTGATGCCGTCCACGGCCACTGAGCCTTTTTTGATGATGTAGCGGAGCGATGATTCAGGCGCATCGATGAAGATCCGCCAGCCGTTCCCCTCTTCACGTTTTTCCCGGATGCGGCCCACGGCATCGACGTGCCCCGTCACCAGATGGCCGCCGATCCTGGCGGAAAGTTGCAGAGCCCGTTCCAGGTTCACCTTTGCGCCGGTTTTCAATTCACCGAGGTTAGTGACCTTCAGGGTCTCAACCGCCACGTCGGCAGAGAACTCCGTCTTTCCCTTCTCAACGACCGTAAGACAGACACCGTTCACGCAGATACTGTCGCCGAGCGCCGCATCACCAAGCACCGTGGAGGCAGACACGGTAAGACGGGCCGCACCCCTCTCACGTCTGAGCGATTTTACGCTTCCCATCTCTTCCACGATCCCGGTGAACATCGATTACCCCTATTTCAACGGGGGCAGCAGCACAATTTCAATACGGCGGTTTTTATGCTTGCCCTCTTCCGTATCGTTCGGAGCGACCGGCATATATTCCGAGTAACCCGTGGCCGAAAGCAGATGAGGATCGATGCCGCCTTTTTCCTGGAGATACCTTACTACTTCGGTAGCACGAGCAGTCGAAAGCTCCCAGTTCGTGGGGAACCGCTTCTTAAGAGAGCTCACGATCGGTACGTTGTCGGTATGGCCGTCGACCTCGATCCGCTTGTCTTTGACGTCCTTCAGGATGGCGACCACCTTGTCGAGCACCGCCTTTCCCTTCTTACCGACCTCTGCGCTCCCCGAAGGAAACAGTATCTGGTCCACCATGGTCACGGTAAGGCGGTCCTTCATCTCCTTGATCTGTACCTGGCCTTCCTGTATTTCCTTTTTGAGTTTCTTCTGCAGATCCTCGTACGTCTGGGTGGCCTTCTCGAGCATCTCGGCCTTCTCCGCCTTCTGAGACAACTCATCTACCTTGGCCTGGAGAGCGTCTTTCTCCATCTGCGTCATTTCTTTTTCCTTCTTGAGCGACGCGACCTCATCGGTCAGGCTCTTCACCTGCGCCTGCAGAGTGCTAGTCTGCGCCGTGAGTGCGTCCACTTCCTTGGCCTTTACATCGTACTGCTCAAGCGGCACGGTCTTCGCACATCCTGAAGACAACAATAAGGCAAATAACGCATAGACAAGCCCTTTTCTCATCGATTCCTCCTTATTATTGCAACGAGTTTTAGTGCGGGTAGTTAGGCAGGGTTATAATAACTTCAGCGGCAATTATTGTCAAGAATATTGTAACAATTAGAGGAACTTATTCGTTTTCAAAGCAGGGAATGCAGACGATTGCGCCGTTTTTTACGCGGCCGCGCGATTCCATGAACTTCTCGCCGCAGAGGGCGCAGCGGACCGACCCTCGTATCTTCGCCTGAGACGGAGGCGGGGCAGTAATTGAGGTCACCCTGAACAGTTCCTTCTCATCCGCCCTCAGAATGGCCGCCGCCTTTTCCATCTTGAGCGCCTGCAGCTCTTGGAAAACATCTTCTCCGGCATCCTGCCGCTTTTTAAGCCCCGGAAACCGGCTGTCTCCCTCGAACCCGCGGTAGTCCTCGGATATGCGGATGCCCCGGCCGGTACGCCGGTTATAAAAGGTGTACACGTGCTTGCCGTAGTCCCGGAAGACAAGGTTCCCTTTGCCGAATGTGGCGCCGGTGACGAACTGGATTGCATCGGCTGCGCAGGAGTCGTTTTCCACGATCGCAACAAGCTCTTCATCTTTCGGCCGGTCGGCCTTGAGCTCCCGGAGCGCCGCCTTCGCGACACGGTAGCCGAGCGCAAGCCCGGGGCACAGATGGCCGTGGAACTGGATCGCGTCCCTGAGATCGGTGTCGAACTGCTCTTGCATAATTGCCTCCGTATCAGTATCGATGGCCGATGGATGACCGCTTCGCTCGGATGATGGACGCAAAAGCTTTTGACTTTATCGCCCCTCGTCCTTCGTCCCTCGTCTCTCTATCTCTTCAGCACCAGCTTCGCCGCGAGTATCGCCTTTGCCCGCTTTAAATGTCCCTTGACCGCCTCGTTGTCGTCGATCGCGAGGTGGATCTCTTTTGCGATCTCCTCTTCCCCTGCCGCACTCGCCTTTTCGGCCCAGTCACGGTAGTTCTCCACATGGCTGTCGCCGTGCTCGATCCAGTGTTCGAGCATGATCTGCAGTTTTGCAAGCGTCTCGTTGCCGCCCTGATCATGATCGGGTCCATGGCCGTGAGCGTGATGTCCTTTGTGATTATCGTGCATGCTGCCTCCGTTCGCGTGGTAATGTCCGTAGTGGCCGTGGCGGTGGACATGGGCCGTATTACCGTGGTAGTGGGCGTGCTCGTGGATCAGGTTTACCCCAAGCAGGAGTTCATCATTCGCGATGACGTCCTGAAACGGCCCGTCAGCGGCCACGGTATGGTCTTCGGAAAATACAATGGCCCGTTCCGCGATGTCGCCGGCAATCGCAAGATCGTGCGTGGCCGAGATAATGGTTTTGCCCTTCTGATGCAGGTCATGCAGCAGCTCGATAAGCCAGACCTGGGTCCTCGGGTCAAGACCACTGGTGGGCTCGTCGAGCAGGAGCACTTCCGGATCGGTCGCAAGGCTCGACGCGATCGCAACCTTCTTTTTCTGGCCGTCCGAAAGCGTGTGGGGCGCGCGGTCCCTGATGTCCGTGATGCGGAGCGATTCGAGCAGTCTTCCCACGGTTGTCTCGATCTCCTGCGGCCGATATCCGAGTTGCAGCGGCCCAAAGGCGATCTCATCCCGGACCGTGGAAGAAAAAAGCTGCACGTCAGGGTTTTGAAACACGAAAGCCACCCGTTTTCTGAAATCCATGGAGAAAGCGCGGTCTTCGAGCGCGTTTTCGGACAACTCCCTGCCGAAGACGTGAATGCTACCGTCCGTCGGGAACACGAGCCCGTCAAGCAAGGCGAGCAGGGTCGACTTTCCCGTCCCGTTCGCGCCAAGAATGACCGCGCGTTCGCCGAGCGTAAAATCCAGATTCAGATTATTCAGCACCGGCAGAGACCCGGCGTAGGAATAAACGATATTTTTCAGGCTGAATACGTTCATGAACGCAGAAAACCCCTCTCGAACAGGATGAGTATACCACCAATGAAGAGCACTGTCACGAGCCAGATATAGTCCGGCGCCGCGGCGTGGAAGCGGCCAAGCGAACGGTACTCGCCATAAAAACCGCGGGAGAGCATTGCCTTGTAGATGTCCTCGCTCATGTCCACGGATTTTTTAAAGGTCACGCCGATGCGCGACGCTATCCAGTTCCGCTCGGCGGCGGATGGAAGCGGCCGGATGGTCCTGCTCTTCCGGCCGCGGTACATGTCCTGGATCAGCCGCAGAAACACGAAGAGATATCGATAGGTCATGCCCAGCGTGACGACAAACACGCGTGGAACGAAAAGCGAGCGCAGACCCGAGAAGACCTCGGACCACCTGGTCGTAAGGGTGAACAGAACGGCGAACGAGACCGATGCTGCAACACGAGAAACGAAAACGATCCCGCCCCACAGTCCCTGCCGGGTAACGGCTATTTCCGCGGGAACGGTATAGGGGCCCCACGAATAGACACGGCCGAGTTTCACCAGTACCCAGACCGGGTCCCCCGGAGTGACGATGTTCAGGAGCGCGGGCAGCACAATCGCCGCCGAGAAGAGCGGTACGAACAGCCACACACGCTTCAGAAAGAAAACAAGCGAAACGCGGGAAACAGCGGCAAGCACAAGGCTGAGTCCGTACAGAAACCATAGCGTCCGTGGCAGGTGGAGGAAACTGATAACCACCAGGAGGTACAAAAACGTCAGAAGCTTTATCCTGACGTCGAGCATCTGCAAAAAACCGCGGCGATTCGCATAAACCTCGGAAAACAGGGATCGCTCCGCCACGTTCGCAACAGCCAGCAAGGTCTTATCAAGAAATTTGGTTTGAGACAAAATCAACTCCACACGCCATTTGGACACGGATGAATGCGGCAAAATCGGATAAAACAGCCCGGGCTTTAATGAGTGAAAGCACCTGATTTCAATACGCGTACCAAAAATTTATTTATTCTTCCGGCCCAGCAACTTCGCAAGGATATACGCAAAGCCGGCGGTAATCGCAATCCCGATGACTGCGGCCAGCATATATCCGAGGCCGTCATTGGCCAGTCCCTGTTTTTGTCCGGGGACCGTATAATTCGGCAGGGGAGATTTCCAGACGTGTCCGAGTTTGCGCATGCCTTCGGGCACATAGCCGATCAGTTTCTTAAACTCCTCCGCGCCCCATTCTCCCCAGGCCCCTCCGGCTCCCAGCAAAGAGGGAATGATCAGCCCGAGCGGAGACAGAAGCGCGAGGACCGCGATGCCTATCCAGAGTTTCTTAACCGTGGTCATATCCGTCTTGCCTTCAAACTCATACCGTGTCGGTTACCTCAGCATCTCCGGCTCGTTCTTCTGAAAGTATTTTAATACGAGCGCCGTAACCGCAGCCTCGACAAAGCCAAACAGAAATACATGGCCGGAAACCATGGCCGGGATGGTCACCGAAAGCGGATACGGTGCGTAGAGAGGCTGCCCCGACGGAGACCTCTCGATCAAGGGCTGGATGCCGAGCAGGATTGCGGTGACTAGGGCGGATACATTCAGGCTCACGTAGGCGGCGACGGCCCCGGCAACGATTCGCCTTTTGCTTTTAATGTCCGATCCTGCCGCAATAAGGCGATAGAGGCCATAAGCCGTCAATCCGCCGACCACAGCCATCGTAAAACAGTTCGCGCCGATTGCCGTTATTCCACCGTCGCCGAAAAGCAACGCCTGAATAACGAGCGCCACCGAGACGGCAATGATCGCGGCCCAGGGGCCGAGCAATATCGCAATCAGCGCGGTACCTGTCGCATGCCCCGTTGTCCCGCCGAGCACCGGTATGTTGAACATCATGATGACGAAACTGAAAGCGGCGCCGAGCGCAAGATACGGAGCCTGCTTGGTTTTGAGCGTCTTGTTCAATTTCCACGACGCAGCCGCCCAAAATGGAATGGTTACCGCATACATCGTGACATAGGTAGCAGGACCCAAATAACCGTCAGGAATGTGCATGAGAATTTGGACTCCGATTCTACGACCGCCGATTAGTAATAATTTAAAACCAGTGCGTCACGCAGGGAAGAAGTACGCGACTCTATTTCCGATGTCGTGTTCCTAATTCGTACGCTTCAAAACTTCGCGCACGGCACTCGGCCGTTTCACACATCTATAAACCTTTCCTTCTATAGCATACCGGCTGCGGCGCAAGCTGGCCTTTATGCCAGTTCTTTCCCCGTCGTTGTCATCGTGAGCTTGCCATGCTTGACCCCCCGGGCGCCAATAAGCCGGTCAGCGATTTTTTTGATCTCACGGCTTCGTCCCTTCACCACAAGGACTTCGAGGCAGTTGTGGACATCGAGATGCACGTGAAGCGCGGAAACGATCTGATGGAACGACTTATGCTGCATGTCCGTGAGCGCATGCTCAAGCTCGCGCGTATGGTGATTATACACGATCGTGATCGTTCCCACCGTCTTCTGGTCGCCGGATTCCCATTCCTGTTCGACCAGCGCATCACGGATCATGTCCCGAATGGCCTCGGACCTGGTAGCGTAGCCTTTGCGGCTAATCAGGGAATCGAATTTCTTTATCAACTGGCTGTCAATGGACACGCCGAATCGCGTTATGTCGGACACGCTCCCTCCGTGCTACGATTTATAAAAAAGTAACACAGCTTCATTTTAGTGTCAAGTGATTTCCACAGAAAAAAGCTTGTCTTCCTCCGTCGCTTACAATAGTCTTGACAAAGGCACCCTCCTTTGATACCTTAGTACCTCAGAGACAATCGCGCCAAAACAGTACTGCTCTAATTTATCGTTCTGAAGGAGGATATACATGAAAAAGTTTTTTTTTATAATTCTCTTTGTGTTCGTAATGGCCGTACCGGCAATGGCAAAGACAGACGTCCAACTCCCCGCCACCTTGACACAAGATGATTTCAAATCGTTCAGCACTGATCTCGGGATGGCCCTCAGCTACCAGCCCCTGTCGCCGGCAGCGCCGCTCGGTGACACCCTTCCCGGTTTTGACGTCGGTGTGGAAGCATCATACGTCAAACTGGACACAAGCGCTCCGTACTTTCAGAAGATAGACGCTGTCGGTAATCTCCCGAACGCCCTCGTCATTCCCCGTATTCACGTTCAGGTAGGCCTGCCAATTGTCCCTATCGACTTGGGCGTGAGCTATGCAAGCGTCCCGAATAGCGATATCAAGGTGGTGGGCTACGAAATCAAATGTGCCGTTGTGAGAGGAAGCGTAGCAATGCCCGCCATCGCTATCCGCGGCGCCTACACCAAGCTCTCCGGCGTGGACGCTCTTGATCTTTCAACGAAGTCTCTCGACTTGTCCATCAGCAAAGGCATCCTCATATTTACGCCGTATGCCGGTATCGGCGAAGTCTGGATAACGAGCACGCCGCACAGCACGCTCGCCCCGGCACTCCTGAAAGAGGACATCACGAAAGCCAAGTTCTTCGTCGGCTCAAAGGTGAAAATCTTCCCCTTTGTCAATCTCGTCGTGGAAGGCGACTTTTCGAGCGTACAAGAATATTCCGCGAGATTAAACTTAAATTTTTAAGACAAACCACAAAGTAATATAACGAAAGCCTTCGGCGGATAAACCGGAGGCTTTTTCTTTGTGCGCCCGGCAGGGCGCACTCACTCGGAGGTGTAAGTCCTCTACGGACCCTGATGACGGGAACCGTTAGCCGAACCGCAAGGGCTGCCGCCGCGAGGCGGGGTCTGGAGGAAGCGGAAGGCAAACCCCCGGCCCGAAGAACATGAAGCGCATACGAGGCAGCCGCGTCTGGGCGAGAAGGCAAAGAGACTCAAAGCCCGATAGTCATTCGGAAGACGCGGAAGTAGATGCGACGGGTATATGGGGAGAAGGTGGGTGCGCAATACCCGGGGAGATCTGCACGCTTGCCTTTGGCTACCACCGTCAAGAGACGGCGGGATGAGCATGCAGAAGTCAGCCGAGGGCGTAGTAGTCGCTGCGCACGGCGACGAAGGCCCGAACATGGAAGGACGGAGGGACGCCGAAACCTCGATGGACGAAGGAGACGCACGAAGGAAGGCTGAGATGCCGGAGGACTCCCGGAAGGTAGCGGGCGGAACCCGCAAGAATACGGCGAGAGAGCGTCAAACGTCCGCGGCGGCAGAGGAGAACGCCCAGCCGGAAACGACGAAGCTCTTAGAGGAGGTATTGCGCCGTGAGAACTTGATAGCAGCCCTAAACCGCGTCCAGTCGAACAAAGGAGCGCCGGGAGTAGACGGCATGACCGTCGAAGAACTGACGCCGTACCTTAGAACGAACTGGCCGCGAATCCGGGAGGAAGTGCTGAGCGGACGGTATGACCCCGCACCCGTCCTTCGGGTAGAAATACCGAAGCCGGACGGAAAGGGAATGCGCCTGCTCGGAATCCCCACCGTGCTCGATCGGTTCATCGAACAAGCAATATTGCAAGTGCTTACCCCCATCTTCGATCCTCGCTTCAGCGAGAGCAGTTACGGCTTCCGCCCCGGACGCGGCTGTCACGGAGCAGTCAAGACGGCCCGTGACCATGTGGAAGCAGGCTACCGCTTTGTGGTGGATATGGACTTGGAGAAGTTCTTCGACCGCGTCAACCACGACGTGCTCATGGCGCGTGTGGCCAGACGGGTCAAGGACAAAAGACTCCTCCGACTCATCGGCCGCTACTTGCGGGCTGGCATCATGATCGGCGGGATCGTCGAAGCCCACGAAGAAGGGACGCCGCAGGGCAGCCCACTCTCGCCGCTTTTGTCCAACGTCATTCTGGACGATCTGGACAAGGAACTGGAGCGAAGAGGCCGCCGCTTCTGCCGGTACGCGGACGACTGTAATATCTACGTCAGGTCAAAGGCAGCCGGGGAACAGGCGATGCAGTCCATCACCCGATTCCTTGCAAAGAAGCTTCGCTTAAAGGTGAACAAAGAAAAGAGCGCGGTAGATCGCCCCTGGAACCGCAAGTTCCTGGGATACACCATGACACTGCACCATAGCCCAAAGCTCAAGGTGTCGTCGAAAAGCATCAAGAGAGCTAAGGCGCGTATAAAGGAGATCACCCGAAAGGGACGGGGACGCTCACTGCCGAAGGTGATTGCCGAACTGACGACGTACCTTCGCGGATGGGTAAACTACTTCCGGCTGTCCCAGGTAAAGATCGCCTTCGAGGAACTGGATCAATGGATACGGCGGAAACTGCGCCTGATCCTCTGGCGGCAATGGAAGACGCCGAGAACCAGAGCCAGAAAGATGATCGAACGAGGGATAGAAAAGGCGAGGGCTTTTGCCTCGGCCTATAACGGCCGGGGGCCGTGGTGGAATGCCGGAGCATCACATATGAACGCTGCGGTAACCGCCAAGTGGCTGCAACAGCAAGGACTCATGAGCCTTCTTACAGAGCATCGACGCTTTACAAACCTTACATGAACCGCCGTATGCCGAACGGCACGTACGGTGGTGTGAGAGGTAGGGGCCGTGAGGCCCCCGCCTACTCGATTATTTACATGAGTGTAAAACATCAGCATTACTTTGAAATTCATGGAAATTTAGCTATAAATGGTATAAAATTGCCTCAAAAACGTTTAAATTAGGGTTTGCATTTTTCCCCATCGGGCAATATATTAGCACTCGCCACAAATGAGTGCTAATTGTGGTAAAATAAAAAAGTTATCATAAACAACTATCAGGAAAGGAGTTGCAAAGATGAGTGTAAAATTTAAGCCATTGAAGGACAGAG
>OFHH01000043.1_pt1 | contig 17517 bp, 19 predicted proteins | sample 1521961 | NCBI WGS metagenome assembly OFHH01 (sample SAMEA2468439, study PRJEB22500) | soil metagenome | biome: Glassland; feature: Farmland; material: Clay | place: Australia | collected 2013-01-31 | depth 0.55 m | reverse complement strand
GACACGCACGCAGAGCGCAACCTATTGGCTTGCGGGGCTGTTTTCACTGGCGACATTCTTAGTTTATCTAGCGGCTCTTCATAATACCTTTGTTAACTGGGACGATGACGCCTCTGTTTTCGATAATCCTTACATTCTTTCACTTCGGTTTCCGTTCTTGCGATGGGCATTTTTAAAATTCTCTTCAGGCAATTGGCATCCCCTGACCTGGGTATCCCATGCCGTCGATCATGCGCTCTGGGGGCTGAATCCTCTCGGGCACCATCTGACCAATATCGTTCTCCATGCGATCAACGCCTCCCTGGTCGTATTCCTCGTAATCAGGCTTCTTGAGGCATGGAAGGAGAGAGCGGTACGGAACGGGCCGCCGTCATTCCTGAACGAACGGACGATACTGATTGCGGCGGGAACAACCGGCCTCCTGTTCGGCCTTCACCCGATACATGTTGAATCGGTGGCCTGGGTTTCGGAGCGGAAAGACCTCCTGTGCGCCCTGTTTTTCCTCTTCAGCATCATCACGTATGCAAAATATGCACAAGGCGCGGACGATGAAAGAACTCAAAAGAGACCGGTTTCGATTGCAGCCGCTGCCACGTGGACGCAAACGGCGGCGGGGCGCTGACGCGCGCGGGCGAGCAGTTCCTGAACGATCTCAAGACCAGGGGGCTCTACCATCCGCTCACCGCGGCCCAACACATCATCAGGCTGTTCATCGGATATCTTCACATGATTGCGGGCATAGCCTGGTTCGGCACGATCATGTACGTCCATGTTCTCCTGAAGCCCGCGTACGCGTCAAAAGGTCTTCCGAAGGGCGAATTGCGGCTCGGCTGGATATCCATGATAACCATCCTCATCACGGGCATTCTGCTCACCATGGCCCGCATGCCTTCGTTTGCAGCCTTTTACTCTACTCGGTTCGGCATATTGCTTTTGGTCAAGATCGTTCTGTTCCTGGTTATGTTTATGAGCGCCCTCATCGTGACCACATACGTCGGGCCGCGCATGCGGCGGAAGCTCAAAAGCCCCGCAGCATCATCGATGTCCGGCGATATGACGCTGGAACAACTCTCCCACTACGACGGCAAGGACGGGCGTCCGGCCTATATCGCCTATAAGGGCATCCTTTATGATGTATCAAAAAGCAAGCTCTGGAGGAACGGCTCACACGTCACGAAACACAGCGCCGGAAGGGACCTGACAGAACTCCTTAAAACCGCGCCTCACGGAGAAGAGAAGATCCTCTCCCTTCCCCAAGCGGGCACGCTGCTCGCCGCCGGAGAAAAGACGGATCAGCCCTTCCATCTGCGGCTCTTTTACTTCTTCGCATACATGAACCTCGTGCTGGTCTTCGTCATCATCTTCATCATAGCGCTCTGGAGATGGTGGTAATGAAATCCCCCTATGACGCACGTCATAGGACTGCGAATAAAAACCTGTTATACTCCTTCTCAATGGACCGTTGTGCGGTAAAAAACAAGGACAAGGAGGAACACCATGGAAGTGCTCGATCTCAAAAAACTGATCAAGTTCAATCCCGACAAGATTTCCCGTGAGATGCTCTCGGACAAGCCTGAGATGCGCGTCGCCCTCATGTGTCTGAAGGCCGGGCAGAAGCTCGAACCTCATAAAGCGCCGCTCCGGCTCATGATGTACTGCGTCCAGGGAAAAGGCACATTCACCGTGGGCGATGAAAAGATCGAGGCAGATGAGAAGACCTGTATTCTCTGCGACCCCCAGGTCCCGCACGGTTTTGAAGCGAACAAAGGATCGGACCTCGTGGTCATGGCGATCGTGACGCCGGTGGAATAGGGCTGGGACCTAAAGACTGTCTCTCGCAGAGCTCCTGGAGAACGCAGAGGATAGGCACCTTCCCGCACTTACCGGGATCGTCCTTGCTCCGCTCGAAGTACAATCCGCGCACCTGCAGAAGACTGCCGTGTCCTTCTCTAGAAAGCAGCACAACCGTTATTGAATGCACAAAACAAAAGCCCTCGGGTTATTCCGAGGGCTTTGTACGGTTGAAAAGTGTCCGGCTTCAGGCTCCCGTCTTCGTTCTACTTCGCCGTCGCCCCACCGTACCGCTCATTGTAGAACTTCTGGATCTTATCAAGCTGCTCCTTGCTCATGCCCTTGACATACCACTCGTGCCGCACGTCGGATTCGATATATTTCTTTTCTATCTGCGCGTACAATTCCGGTCCGGCAACGCGCTTTACCTCGGGCAGAAATTCCGTGTAGAAGTTTTTGGCTACGTCGTAAATGCCGTGCCACCAGGCGTAATCGGGGCCCGACATGGCGGCTCCGTGCCGCGCCCGCCGGCCTTCATGGTGCCACAGCTCCCAGTAGATCCAGTCCAGCTTTTCGTCGAAGTTCGCCGGCGTAAGCTTGCCCTTGTCTATCAGCTCCTGCCTGATCGCCGTCGCGGGCTTCGCGAACTTGTCGTCATAGAGCCCGACCAGGTTGTCGAACTGCTTGTAAAAGCCCGTCACGAAGGGCTCCGAATGGCAGCTTGAGCACACGTCCTTCATGTTGCTGCGCCGCTTGTCCGCGTTTTCCATTTTCTTCGAGATCGGCGGCCTGAGCGTCCAGCTGAGCCGGGTTCCCACGTCGTGCGTCACGGGCTGGTTCGGCGTTGCGCTCATGTGGCAGGTGGCGCAGGTCGGAGCGGCGGTATAGTCCTTGCCCACCACCCATTTGTCCTTGCTCATGTTCATGCGGTCCTTGAATGCCTCATAGAGGATTCCATGCTTCGATTCCCGGTAGACCTCGATCTGGGGATGGTCCGGGCCGAGGTGGCACTTGCCGCAGGTCTGGGGCTCCCTGGCCTGGGCCTTCGAGAAGCTGTGGCGCGCGTGGCAGGCCGAGCAGGACCCTTTGGAGCCGTCGGGGTTGATCCTGCCGATGCCGGTGTTGGGCCAGCTGTTCGTATCGAGTTTGCCGTTTGCAAGCACCTTCACGTTCGCCCCGTGGCACTGCCGGCAGCCGACGGCGACTGCCTCCGGCCCGCCGACGACCTCGCCCAGATAGTTGTCCGCGGAGTTGAGGATGTCGGCCGCCTTGGCATGGTGGCTCTCGGTCATCTCCTTCACTTCCTTCGGGTGACACCGCGAGCAGTCCTTGGGAGTGACCAGCACGGCGATGGTAAAGCCGTTATGGTCCATGGCATCGGGGTCGGACTTCTCCGCCTTGTGGCAGGTGTAGCAGTCCACGCCCTTCTCAGCGTGTTTGCTCGCGCGCCACTCCTGAACGAAAGAGGGCGACTGGGCCTCGTGACAGCCGATGCATGCCTGGCCCTCCTTTGAAATTTTTACTGCCTTCCCTTTTGCGGCCTCACCCGGTGTTGTGGAAAGGGTCAATGCCGCGCCGAAGAGAAATGCAGCCAGAGCAATAAACACCGTCTTCTTTCTCATCGTTTCCTCCTTTTAGTTGATGATTTAGAGCCAATATTCCGGATATTTTCTGTTTTTTGAAAGATTGTTCACGAGCAGGGACACGATCAACAGGATGACGGCGCCGGACCCGGCGGGAACAGCGGCCCGATGCGCGACATGTTTTCGCGTGTTCAAAAAACAGCTACGCCGCCTGTTCCATAATAAAAATATAGCAGAGGTGAAAGAAGCGGGTATGACGGAAATCATATCGGGGCCGGCAGAGATTACTTCCCCTCGTCCTCGGCCTTGGTCACGATCCAGAAGACAAAGCCGATGACGAGGATGGCAGCGATGAGATAATAGATCGACTCGGGTTTTTCGTGTTTGAGCGTTGCGATCATGGTCTCCCGGATCATGGTCACCAGGGCCACGCCGACGAACACGCTGATGTGAAACTTGCCGCCCTTGAGGTGGGATATCTCGGTGTTCATGAGCTCGATCATGAGCCAGAGCAACAGCATGGAGCCCAGGGCCGAAATGATGCCCCGCTCCACGTCGCCGGAAAAGAGGTGCAGCACGTCCTGCGCGAAGAGCCACACGACGCCCAGCGTGAGGCCGATCAGGGCCATGACGAGCAGGAGGTTGGTGGTCTGGGAAAAGCGCTCCGAAAAGGTGATCAGCGCGCTTTTGACCTTGTACACGGGCGCGTAGGTCCTGAGTTCCTCTTCGATGTAGGCGGTCGTGATGACGTCGAGGCTGATGTCGAGAACCTTGCCCGTCGAAACGATCTTGTTGGTGATTTCGACCTTGTCTTCGTCCAGTCTCGACAGGACGCCGATGCAGGCGTTCTTGACGAGGTTGACGGCGCGGTTCATATAATGGGCGTCAACCTTGTTCCGGACATGGACGGCCCCGATCCGGACGAGCTTTTCATAATACCGGTTGTCGTATTTCCCGGAAAAAAGCTTAAGGAACCATTCCCGCTGCGCGCCGAAGACGTGCGCTTTTATCGTTTCTTCGGTAAAGAATTTTGACGCGCCCCTGGTGCCCATGATCCAGAGGCTGAGCGTGCTCATGATCTCGTCGGCATGCTCCTCCATGAGGGGCAGCAGTCCCGCAAGACGATGTTCGTCTTCCTCAGTAAAGCGGTAATCGTGCTTGATCTCCCTGAACGATCTCATCGAGCTTTTGCCCTCCTTTCAATCGTAACCAATGCACGGTCTCCCTTGTTTACGTCATATCCAGATTATAGCGCAACCTTGTTGACCGGTGGGGCCTGTAGCTCCTTTTTGCCCGTCGCGGCCGGTCTCAGAGCGTTTGCATGCTGCGAACCGATATGGTGTTCGGTTCATCATGCTTTGATTTTTACACCTCGTTGATCAAATGCCGCTTTGCGTTCGTGTCATGAGTCACAACACGCTCATTGAGGCGGTTCCGTCTGCTACGAGAACGGCCTTTATCGAGTTCGTCGTTATTCCGACGGAAACAAGCCGAAGGTCACGAATTTCTCCACTGATATTCACGTGCTCGTTTAAATTGCGGTTCAGCGCGCGGGAGAGGATATCTTTTTCTGCATCGATCTTGTCTCCGATAAACCAGGCTGCCCGGTTCGCGAGACTCTTCCGGAGCCTGGTGTGCAGCAGCCAGTCCGCGGCTTGCATGAGGACCTGTTTCGTTTCAACCGTATACTCCGGATCTCGCACAGTGAAGGACCGCGTCGCCTCGTCGTATACCGGCATGCCGGTCAGATAAATAGTGCCTTTGACCGTCCCCCTGACGCTTACCGCCATGACGACCGAACCGCCGGAGCCATACAGCCTCACTTTTTCAATGACAACGGTTCCGCCTTCTGCAGGATAAGCTTTTCCTTCCAGTTTTTTCGTCAGCTCTGTTCCCAGAAAATCGAACGACAGTTCGCTCTCAAGCGCAATATGAAAGCCCGTTTCGGGCTGTGCGGTGATCATTGCTATCTCCGGAAGTGATTGCGCGGTCGAAACTGCCGTAGCCGGAACGACCTTCGGTTTTACATCAAATCCCACGACAACGGTCACCGTATCCCCCGCTTCCGCCACCGGTGAAACATGGACCGCTTGGGGATTGAGCAGGAGAACAAGATTATCCGCCAGCGTGATCGGTCTCTGCAGGGCGTCCCAGGCCTTGGCTGCTTCCTGCCGCAGGTAGCGGTTCCGCAGGAGATTATTATCTTTCTTCGACGCCTGCCTCCTGAGAAAATCTCGAACTTTCCCCGCAATGACACTCTCCCGACCTGACCAGGAGTGTTCTTTATCACTCGATAACAGCTGATCAAGATCGTTGAGTATTGATTTTAAGGAAACCGTAATCGGAACGTTTAAGGTGGAGTTTTCAATGACCGGCTCCGCAACCGGCGTTACGGGAGCTTCCGGCGCGGGGATGGTAATGCGGGCGCAACCGTACACCGATGAAACGATGGAATACAGCCCGAGAAAAATCAACGCGCGTGTGGTATATGCGTGCATATATTATATTTTTGCCGGGGAATGCGTTCGACGATGCGGTGCAAAGAGGACCGCCGGCATAGTGCAACTTCCTCAATATTATTGCAATTATAGCAGCTTTTTGTCAACACGCATAGTGTTTGACGGCAGGGCGATACGGGCACACGGCAAAATTGGAGGCTTTGTACATATACCCGCAAAATACCCTGCCCGGGGTATGGATTTCCCGTGAGAATAATATTATTATCAAACCATAACGACATCTCGTTGGCAGCCATATGGTCGCCGGCACGAACATTATTTTGGAGGATGGCATACGATGCAGAGGTTGTTACAGGATGTTTTTCGCGATGCGATCGACAAGACCAAGCAGCTCGGGATGTGGGAAAAACTGACTATCAAACAGAAAGAGGCGCTGGTGAGCAGGTATCTTCAAGAGTATTACAATAAAAAACGAAGCCACTTAAAAGCCGCTGTAACAGCCAGATACTGATGCCGTGTGCACGGCCTTTTTCTCTCGCATTTCTTAAACCTGCAGTAATTCGAATCCTCCTATATCCGTTTACCGTGAAGAATGCCGTTGATATCTTTATCGCCGTACTGTTCCCTTCTCCAGCGGTACGGCAGATCGATGATCGTGCCCGGCTCCTGTATGGCGTACACCGCCCGCAACGCTTCAGCCAGCACAACCCGCTGCTGGGCGATATTGAACGGTTCGCCCAAGGGATGGCCGAAGGGCCATCTTAGAAAAACGGTCCTCGGCGGCTTGACCTTCTCCGAATATTCGCGCACGATCGAAATGCCGATCGTGGGGATCCCCTGTTTCTCTATTTCCCGCTGTATCAATCCCACGGATTGATTGCAGATGCCTCACCCGGGGGTGAGTAGAACAATATCGACATCATCGTTCTTCAGTTTTCGTGCGACCTCCGGCGCGTTCGTATCGATCAGCGTCGGGATATGCCTGCCTGTTATGTGCCCCATAAAACTGTAGTGATGTCCGGCAACATGCCCGATGAACCCTTCCTTTTCAAATTCCTTCAATCTTTCCACGGGGAAGACGATGTTGATGTCCCGATCGGCATCAGCGTGATCGTAGTAATCGTGGGTGATCATCAGGTCCGGGAGAGGCCTTCCGGGGTCTATGGTCCGGTAGGATGGATCGCCCTCGCGGTCTTTCATGTCGAAAGGCTTCTGGTCTTTATGATGAACGCCCGCCGTTGTCACGATCGCGACCGTGGACCGTTCGAGGGCCTTGGTCGCCGGGGTCCAGGGAACGTCAAGAGATCGGCGCGGATCGTAAGAAGCAATAAATCTCTTTGCGAGCAAAGGAAAGCGGGTAATCAGTTTTGCGATTAATTTATTTTTTAATCTTTCTATGCTCATGCACGTTGCCTGTGCCGGTGTTGCTGTCGAAACCTACGTGTCTCCCACGAGAGGATATCCGGCTTTTTTCCAGCCCTCGACGCCGCCGGCCAGGACCTTGATGTTCGTAAACCCCTTCCCGGCAAATTCCACTGCCCGACGGGCAGCGCTCGCCTCCAGCGGTCAGGTTCAGTAAAATATGATCTCCTGGTCCTTTGACAGGGAGGCGAGCCTGTTTTTGAACTCGTTAAACGAGATGCCGCCTTCAAGGTGCATTCTCTTGAATTTTTCCTCGTTCTCGTACGCGCAGACGAACAGTGCTTCCTTCGCCCGGACTTTTCTTCTCGCCTCTTCAGGCGTGACCCTGACCGGCTCGCTCATGTCCCTTTCACCCCTGTCTCCCGAGACGCTAATGCTGATGCATATGCTCCACGCCCCTGTCCATCACGTCGCCATGATGCCCCTCGTGGCCCTCGCACTCGCAGGGGGCCGTGGCGTCGCTCTGCAACCGCTCCACGTAATGAGTGAAGCCAACATATGCCGATACATACTCCCTGCCTTTGTCCACGCTCTCGTCGGCATGTTTCTTCGCTTCCGCTACCCTGTCGAAACGCTTCCGGATGCCGGCCGCGGCCGCGTCAGTCACGAGGTTCACGAGGTTGTTCGCCGAGCCTGTTTCCAGCGCCTTATCGGCTGCCGCGATAACCGGTTCAGCCGGTCCGCTTTTCAAGCCGGTGTACGGAGCGCCCTCGCCCGCCCGGTGGATGCGGACCAGGGTCTCGAAGAAATACCTGTCCGCAAGCTCCTTTGCCTCTTTCCCCTTGCTCCTGACGATGAGCGTCTTCTTAAAAAGCTCCCTGATCTCCGCCTCGTCATCCTTCCGCACCCACTTGAGGACGGGCGTCACGTCCCCTTTTTCCAGCGCCGTCTTGGCCGTCATGACCACCGGGCCTTCCATGGTATCGCAGTGGGCCATAACGGTCCCGGGAACGGTCAGCAACAGTCCCGCCAGGAAGAAAACCGCGAACAGAATACGGACACATGTTCTTTGCGTATTCATACTATCACTCCTTTTCGGTACTTGCAAATCGCTTTCCCGGGTTATTAACGCGACCCTCTCCCCCGGAGGGGAGAGGGTAAGTAAAGGGAGGTACAAACGCATCAATGAAAAAAAGTCTTTTCTTTGGACAAAACAACGGGATTAGTCGCCCCGTCCGCTGATCTTTACGCCTTGGCCTTCGCCAGCCTGAAGAAATCTATGAGGAACATCACCACCCCGGCGGCGAAACCCCACGCCGATACCCAGAACACGGCGTACCATAGCTTCATATATCCCTGCGTGGTGAGATAGTCCATGCCGAGGACGCGCTGGAAATAGACCTGGACAATCCCGGCTATCGCAAGTGATAACGCCATCAGCGCCATAAAGGAGCTCATGAACCAGAACGATTTTATGCCGAGCGACTGTTTGAAGGTCGTGAGTTTTTTCAGCTGCGGCACGGCGAAATAGATCAACGTAAGGTTCAGCATGGCATAAGCGCCGAAAAAAGCGAAATGCCCGTGCGAGGCCGTCACCTGCGTGCCGTGGGTCCAGGCGTTGATCTGGGGGAGCGTATGCGCGAAGCCCCAGACGCCGGCGCCGAAGAAGTGCATGACCCCGCACCCAACGGCCCAGGACAGGGCCACCTTGTTTGCGATCTCCAGTTTCCGTTCCCGCACCACGCGAAGGGTGTCGATGACCATAAAGAGGATGGGCAGCGGCTCGAGTGCGCTGAAGATCCCTCCCCACCAGAGCCAGTAGTTCGGCGTGCCGATCCAGTAATAGTGATGCCCCGTGCCCACGATGCCGGTGAACAGCACGAGGCCGACCTCGACATAGAGCCATTTCTCGACCAGCGACCGGTCCACGCCCGTGAGCTTCATGAGCATGAAGGCCATGATGGCGCCGGTGACCAGCTCCCACGCTCCTTCCACCCAGAGGTGGATCACCCACCACCACCAGAAGTACTGGGTCGCCAGGTTCTTCATGAAGAAAACGCCGAAAAGGAACATGCCCGCGAGCATCACCAGGCCGCCCAGGAGGACCCCCTGGATCACGGTCCACTTCTTCGTCTTCATCATGGTCATGAAAATGTTAAAGAGGAAGATCAGGGCCACGAGGACAATGCCGAATTTAAGGACCGTGGGCTGCTCAAGGAACGGCATGCCCCAGGACCAGCCGAAGATATAGCCGGTGATAGCCGCTACGCCGATGAGCGCGAACAGAATGAGCTGAAAATTCGCGAGCCCGGTGCTGTAAATCTCGGTCTGCGCCTCTTCCGGCACGATGTAGTACGCCCCTCCCATGAAGCCGAACAGGAGCCAGACCACGAGAAGGTTTATATGGATGGCCCGCGCGGTGTTGAACGGCAGGATGCTCATGAGGGGGTCAAAGTCCCATACGTACTTGGCGCCCAGGGCCAGGCCGAAGACGACCTGGAGCCCGAAGAGCAGCGCCGCGACGATAAAGTAGTTCAACGCGATCTTCTGCGATTCGTATTTCATCTCATTCCTCCTTATCGCAGCCCTGCGAGATAGCGCGCAAGGTCGTCAATGTCCTTACCGGAGAGCCTCGAAAAGCTCGGCATGATGGACTGGGGGTTGTGCGATTTCGGGTCCTTGAGCTGCGCCTCGATCCATGCCTTGTCCCGCTTTTTGCCGACCTGGGACAGGTCCGGCCCTACTTTGCCGCCCACGCCCGCTATCGTGTGGCACGCCGAGCATCCCTGGGCCTTGTAGATCGCCTCGCCCGGAGTGACGGAGGTTACCGCGCTCGCCACCATGGGTTTCGGGGGCCAGTTGTTCGTGTCGATGCCGTTCACCCAGGTGAGAAACGCGACCAGATCGGCGATTTCCTCGTCCTGCAGATGGAGGTTCGGCATCTTCCTCGGGTTCGGCCAGACCTTCTCAGGGTCCTTCAGAAATTTCGCGACCCATTCATTGTCCCGGGTGCTCATGACCTTGGTGACATCCGGCGCGTAATAGCCGCCGATGCCGAGGATCGTGTGGCAGTCGTTGCAGTTATGCTTCTGCCACGCCCATTTGCCCGCGGCAACGCGGGCGTCCAGCTTTTCTTCGTGCGTTCTTGCCGGCATTTTTACCAGAGAGTCGTAGGTGAGAGCGAGAAAAATGATTGCCGAGATCGCCGTGCCCCAGATAAAAATTGCCTTGCCCTGTGCGAGTGTCATTGCGTCTCCTTTCTTTTCGTGATATGTCCGCCCTGATCGATGACAGAAAAGCTTCGATGCATGCCCCGCGCTCCTGCATCACATCTTTTCGAACAGGTCCTTGCCCGCTCCGCAGACCGGGCAAACCCAGTCGTCGGGTATCTTTTCAAAGGGCGTCCCCGGCGCAATGCCGCCGTCCGGGTCCCCGATTGCCGGATCATAGATCCAGTCGCACACCGTGCATTTCCACTTATCCATACAACCCCCTTGACTATCGGCAACGGCAAATAAACAATACTAAAAATATAGCACAAGAAATCTCGGACGGGCGCTTTTTGATGCAGCTTCATTGTCTCACGACGACTACTCAAGCGTTGTATGGAACCGCCGGAAGCTGGCAACAACGCTTACCGCCGCTATCAGGGCCAGATACACGATGTGGGTCACGACGTAATCCGTTTCCCCGCCCTTCAGCATGATATTGCGGAGAAGGCCCATGAAGTGTGAAAGCGGGTCGAAGAAGGAAATCCACCGGATGGCGGCGGGCATGTTTTCGAGCGGGAACATCATTCCCGAGAACATGATCATCGGGAATATGAACAGGAAGCCTGCAAGGGTCGCCTGCTGCTGATTCCTGCAGTAGGTGGAAATCAAAGTCCCCAAAGCCACGGCAGTGCAGACGAAGGCGAAGGCTGCAACAAGCAAGGCAAGGAGCGATCCCCGCATCGGGATATTGAAGGCGAACACCGCCACGCCCAGGATCAGCGGCACGTTGGACATTCCGAGGAGCACATAGGGGATCGTTTTGCCGTAAATGACTTCGGACCGTGATACCGGCGCCGAGATCAGCATCTCGAACGTCCCCATCTCTTTTTCCCGCACAATGGCCACATTCGACAGCACCATCGTCGAGATGATCATGATCATGGACATCACGCCGGGGACCAGGAAGATCGATGTTTCGAGCGCAGGGTTGAACAAGACGCGCGTGCTCACCTGGATCGGGAACGCGGGCGGCGTGAGCCCGAGATCGTCCTTGATTGTCTGCTGAACGATGTTCTGCAGATATCCTTCGATCGACTGGGCCTGGACTACGTTGACGGCGTTCACGAGAAGCTGCAGCTTCGCGTCCCCGCGTCCGAGCGCTCGCGTAAAACCGCCGGGCGGCGGAACGAGTACCGCGTCGGCGTCATCCGATTCGATCAGGGTGTAAGGGTCCCGCTCTTTGCTCTTTGCAGGGATGAACCATTTCCCCGCAATGCTCCGCTCGTAAATATCGCGCAGGACCGTGTCTCTGGAATCGAACACCGCGGCGAGCCTGATATTTTTGACCTCGTTCGAGAGCGCGACGCCGAAGAGCGTCAGCTGGATCACCGGCATCACGAAAAGCAGTACGCGCATCCGCGGATCCCGGAGGGTCTGGATCAGTTCTTTTTTTATGAATCCGATAAGTGTTTTATTCATATTTTTGAATCAAACAAAAGGAAAAAATGTTCTCGCAAAGGCGCAAAGTTCGCCAAGAAAAGCAAAAACATTCATATTTGAAGACAAGACTAATGGTTTCCTTTGCGTCCTCTGCGGGCTTTGCGAGAGAAGCCTTTGATTTCTTTTTCTGTTCACGGTTCCAGGTCTCTCTTGAACCGCCGCGCGGCCAGGAAGATCATGAGGACACAGAAAAATGCGAGCGCCAGGAACGGTCCGGCAAGTTCCAGCAGGCTCGACCCTTTCAAGAACGTGTCCCGGGCGATCCGCATGAACCAGCGCGCCGGCAGGATCATCGTAAAGTACTGGAAGAACTTCGGCATGCTCTCGATCGGGAAAATAAAGCCCGAAAGCAGTGTGGACGGAAGCATGCCGGATATCATCGAAAGCTGCATGGAGATGGTCTGTTTGCGCGTGACCACGGAGATCAAAAGCCCCTGGGCCAAATAGGTCACGAGAAACAGCAGGGCGCCCAGGCCGAAGACGCCGAGGTTTCCCGCAAAGGGCACGCCGAACACGGTCCGGGCGATGACGTACACGAAGACCACGGCGACGATCCCGAGGACGCCGTAGGGTGCGAGCTTGCCCACGATGATCTCGATCGGCCTGACCGGCGTGGACAGCAGCAGTTCCATGGACCCGTTCTCCCATTCCCGCGCTACGGTAAGCGCGGTCAAAAGGACCGAAAGGATCGCCATCACCACGGCCGTCAGCCCCGGGATCACGAACCACCTGCTGTTTAATTCAGGGTTGAACAAAAAACGGGTGCGGATCTCATAAGGCGGGACAGGATCAAAACCGCCGATGCGCCGCGCCGCGATCGTCTCGATGCTCCCCACGTATCCCAGCACCGGGCCGACCGTCGAGTTGTCGGAGCCGTCGACCAGAATCTGCGCCTCGGCGCCCCTGCCGGCAAAGAGGTCCTTTTCAAAGCGCGGGGGGATGATGAGCGCAGCGCGGGCCCGCTCCGCGGACACGTCGGTTATCGCTTCCTGAGGGGAGGAAACCCGATGGATCAGGAAATAGTCGGAACTGCCGAAAGTGTCGAGCAGCCTCCGGGAGCTCTGCGTCTGGTCGAAATCGCATACCGCAAGGGCCACGTTCTTTACGTTGAACTCGATCGCGACGCCGAACATGATCACCATGAAGACCGGCAGTACCAGCGCGGCGCCGAGGGTCGTCGGGTCCCGGAGGATATGATACACTTCTTTTTTCCCGATTGCGGCCGCCCTTTGCCAGACGAAGCTGTTCATGCCGTTGTTCCCTCCACGGTCCGGATGAACACGTCCTCGAGCGACGGCTTGATTCTCCGTATCGTGAACTTCTTTTCGAATTCGGGCTTCACTCTTTCCCATTCAGGTTCGCTTTTGATCGCGGCGTGAAACCGGAGGCCGTAGGGTTCGAAAAAGGAGAACACTTCATGCCGGGCCATTGCGGAAACTTCGGCAAAGCTGAGAGCCTCCCTTGGGTCGAATTCGAGCATGGGTGTTCTAAAAGTCGCCGCCTTGAGTCCTTCCGGCGAATCGAGCGCGATGATCTTGCCTTCCCGCATGAGGGCGATGCGGTCGCACTGCTCCGCCTCGTCCATATAGTGGGTCGTAACGAAGACGGTCTTGCTGCTCTCGGCGAGCTTCCGGATGAGCTTCCAGAAGCGGCTTCGCGCAGCCGGTGTCACGCCGGCCGTGGGTTCGTCGAGGAAGATGATCTCCGGATCGTGGAGGAGCGACGCGGCAAGCGACACCTGCTGCTTCGTCCCTCCTGACAGGTCCCGGACGATCGTGTTTAAGGGCCGGTCGAAGGAGATGAAGTCGAAGAGTTCCTTGCGCCGCTGCTCGTAGGTCGCTTTGTCCAGTTTCCGGAGGCTCGCCGTGAAGCTCAGGTTTTCCTCGACGGTCATGTCGTTGTAGAGCGTGAATTTCTGGGACATGTACCCGACCTTGGATTTGACCGCCTGCTCGCCGTGGTCGAAGCTTACGCCCGCTACGCTCACCGACCCTTCGGAAGGCAGCAGGAGGCCGCAAAGCACGCGGATCGTGGTCGTCTTGCCCGCGCCGTTGGCGCCGAGGAATCCGAACGTTTCGCCGCGCCGGACCGAAAATGAAATCCGGTCCACGGCGTAGAAATCGCCGAACCGGACCGAGAGATCGCGTACCTCCACGGCCAGGTCATTCATGGGTATTTCTCCGGAGGAAGAGTTCATCAAAGCTCGATACCCCCTCTCCCGACAGAAGCGCCCGCGGCTCGCCAGCGGCAACCAGTTTTCCGCGTTCCAGAAGGTGCACGCGCCCGCAGCGCTCCGCTTCATCCATATACGCCGTGGTCACGAGGATCAGGATCTGCTGGTCCAGGAGCCGGTACAGGAGCTCCCAGAATTCCCGGCGGCTGATCGGATCGACCCCGGTCGTGGGCTCGTCAAGGAGCATGACGCGCGGAGACCGCAAAAGCGCACACATGAGTCCCAGCTTCTTGTACATTCCCCCCGAGAGCTGGCCGGCAGGACGCTCAATAAATTCGTGTAACCTCGTGATGCGCAGGAGCTCATCACGTTTCTGTTCATAGAGCTCGCGCGGTATCCCGTAGAGTTCCTTAAAGAAGTCCAGGTGCTCGGCGATGGAAAGGTCGGGATAGAGACTTTGCGTCTGCGGCATGTACGCAACAGCAGGACGGACGCTTTCGAAGTCAATGGGCTCGCCCCCCTGGTAATAAGCAACCGTCCCCTCCGTGGGCTTGAGCAAGCCGAGCAGGATGCGCAAAAGCGTGGTTTTACCCGCGCCCTCCGGACCGATCACGCCGTGCATGAGGCCGGAAGAGAAATCCAGGGTCACTCCGTCGAGGACAGGGTTTCTGCCGAAGACTTTTTTGATGCTCTGAACGGAAATGGAAATAGACATTGGCGACATAACGGTCTGGTAGCATTCAAAAAAAATTATCTCGCAAAGAAGCAAAAGAACGCTAAGAAAAAAATAAAAGATTGCGACGAAAATAAAAAAACAAAGCCAAACACATCTCTCGCAAAGGCGCAAAGCTCGCAAAGAAAAGCGAAATAATTTCATCTTTTTTTAAATAGAGGCCGAGTCTTAAGGTTTTCTTTGCGGCCTTTGCGCCTTTGCGAGAAAAGCGTTTCTGTTTTACACGATGTGGGACTTCCCCTACTTCGGCAGCTTCACTTCGATCGTCATGCCGGGCTTCAGGATCTCCTGCTCATTCGAGCCGAGAAAGCTCACTTTCACGCCGAACACCAGGCGCTCTCGCTCCGACCGGGTCTGGACGTTCTTGGGCGTGAACTCCGCCTCGTCGTTGATCTTGATGATCGTCCCGTCGAATTCGCGGTTGTTCAGCTCCGGCAGATACCCCTTGAGTTTCATGCCGACCTGGAGTTTCGAGACCTCGGGCTGCGGGACGTAAATGTATGCCCAGATGTCCCGGATGTTCGCCAGGGTCAAAAGCTTCGTCCCGGGGTTCACCCATTCGCCGGGCTCGTGGTAGCGGCTTAAGACCGTGCCCGAGATCGGCGATTTGATGGAGCACCAGCCGAGACGAACATCCGCGTCCTCTTTTTTGTTTTTGACCTGGTCCATTGTCTCCTGCGAAGAAGTCCCGGCTTTAAAAAGACCGACGGTCCGCCGGTAATTGTCGTTCGCCAGGTCCGAGGCGACTTTGATGTCTTCGCACGTCAGGGCCACGAGTTCCTGGTTTTCAGCTATGCGGTCGCCTTCCTGGACGTTCACGATCTTGATCGCCGAGGACACCCGCGCGGACAGGTCCACCTTCGTCGCTTCGAGGGTCCCGGCGTACAGGAACTCTCCCCGAAAGAGCAGGAGCTTCACTGCAATCGCCGCGGCAATCACGACCGCTACTCCAATAAAGATTACTTTAAGCAGCCTTTTCTTATCGGCCACGATGAAGTTCCTTTCCCCTGAAGCATTCAGACGGCATTATGCTCTAAATATAGCAGAATAATCGTCTTTATTTCCAGCGCTTTATTTGATTGACACGGGAAAAGGCAACCTCCTATAATTGCAGCCGATGAGGTCCGTTATGCTCAAAAGAAAAAGAAACATCGCCCTCGTGTTGGTCTTCGTTGCCGGCCTCGTTTTCGCCCCCTGCCCTGTCCCGGCCATTGCCCAAGGCCGCCCGAGCGAAGCGCGAGTGATCGCAGTCAACGACGGCGATACTGTTACGCTTCGAATGAACAATACAACATACCGCACCCGCCTCATCGGCTTCGACGCGCCGGAGATGGGCCAGGAGCCCTGGGGTACAAAAGCGAAGGAGCACCTGCGGAAAATGTTGAAGGATTCCGGATGGAAGGTATTCGTGGAGACCGGTGTTGAACCATACGACAAGTACGACCGGCTCCTGGTCTATCTGTGGACGCAGGACAAAACATTCGTCAATGAAAAGATGCTCGCTGATGGATACGCAGTGCTCTTCACGTTCCAGCCGAACAGTAAATATGCCGATCTGTTCATAAAGGCCCAGCGCGCTGCACGGGGAAAAAAGCTCGGCATCTGGGGACCGGATGGTTTGAAGGAAAGGCCGGTGGAGTACAAAAAGAAACATCCGCGGGAATAATGCGTCCAGAAGCCCTGTCGATGACCCCGATCGATCAGAAATCCAGCGGGCTTTTCCGCTCTTTCATGGTCCTGCTCGGTACACAATGCGTATAGATCATTGTCGTCCTGACGTCCGAGTGCCCGAGCATTTCCTGAATCGTGCGGATATCGTAATTCGCCTGCAGGAGGTGCGTTGCGAACGAATGCCTGAACGTGTGCGACGTGACGCGCTTCCTGAGGCGTGCCTTTCTGACAGCCTCGTAAAGGGCTTCCTGAACATGAGTATCGTGGATATGATAGCGCCGCTGTTCCTTCGTTTCTTCAACGCGCGTCAATGATTCCTGGGGGAAAAACCACTGCCACACAAATTCCTTCGCAGCATTCGGATATTTCTTTTCGAGCTGGTCTTCCAGAAACACACCCGCAAAATTCTGCGCAAGGTCTTTCTCAAACACTCGACCCACCGTCTCCATCTGCTTTTCGAGTTCCGGAACGAGCTGTTCCGGCAGAGGCACCGTCCGGCTCTTGTTCCCTTTGCCCCGCACCGTCAGCGTTCTTGCGTCGAAGTTGAAGTTCTTCACCCGCAGGCTCACCCCCTCGAACAGCCGGAGGCCGCAGCCGTACAGCAGTTTCACCACGAGGTCATAGGGGTAACGGAGATTGTTCAGGACCGCGTCGATCTCTTTGCGTGAAAGCACGACGGGAATATAGGTCGATTTCTTCGCCCGGGGAATGTCTTTGTGATTTCCAAAATCCTTTTTGAGAATATGCCTGTAGAGAAACAGCAGTGCGTTGAAGGCTTGGTTCTGGGTCGAGGCTGATACCTTGCAATCGACCGCCAGATACGTCAAGTACGACTTCACCTCTGCCGCAGACAGCTCCGATAGGTGCTTGTCCTTCAGATAATACTGATATTTTCTGATCCAGTCCGCATAAGTTTTGAGCGTTTTCCGAGAATAATGCCGCGTCTTGATTTCAGCAGCAAGCCCATCGATCACTGCGTCCCATTCCGGCGATTGCGTCCTGTTCAGACAACGCCATTCGTCATAACGAGCGC
>OFHH01000042.1_pt1 | contig 17527 bp, 13 predicted proteins | sample 1521961 | NCBI WGS metagenome assembly OFHH01 (sample SAMEA2468439, study PRJEB22500) | soil metagenome | biome: Glassland; feature: Farmland; material: Clay | place: Australia | collected 2013-01-31 | depth 0.55 m | reverse complement strand
CCATCACACCCGCGACCGCCCGGTTCCCCGCACCGGCAGACCTGATCGCCTTCCTCGCAGCCGAGGACGCCGAGCCGGCAACACAGACCAAGACAGCGTGTTAATCATCTGCGAGCCCTTAGGGCTCGGCGGCAAGGAGCGCAACTTCAGCGAGCGGGGGCATTCGCTGGTGGCGGTCGCTGAGTGGGCCCTCCGTAGCGAAATGCACTCGAGGAGGATTCTGCATGTCACCGAGCGTCGCCACCGATCGAGAGCATGAACAACACCTGCCGCCGATCTGCACGCCCCTCGGTGCCCGCGCGATGGCGCGAACTCGCACCGTTGGCAACCAGGGATATGCGGTGCTGAGCGCCCGGCACAGAGGCGTCATAGTGCGCGGACCGGGGTGTCAACCAGGACGCTGGGCTAGGCGTCTTCATTCTGGCCACAAAGTGATCTTTCGGCGGCTAACGGCCGTGCTGACCGCTCACTGAGTCTTGGCGACTGACTCGATGAACTGGGCACCGGGAAGCCAAGAGCCACGGCGCCGTGAGCGGGGTGATACTGGTGCTGCTCGGGTTGCGAGATCGAGATGGCCTGATCCCCCTCGTCGAGCCCTGCTTCGGCTGCGCCTACACCCCCGGTCGTACCTGGGCCTATACGCCTGGCCGCTTGTGGTCCGAGGTACTGCCGACTGGGAGTGTGGCGGTCGGTGGCCTACTGGTGCTGGCGACCAGAAGCCGCTTGATTGTGCTGGTTGGCGAAGTAGGCGCTGTCATAGCCACCTGGTTCACCGTCGGCGCCATAGCTGTGCTGGCTGCGAAGTGGGTGGCGGTGACGTCGTCGAAGGTGAGTTTGGGCCCGCGGCCCCGGGTGATCGTCAATGCTCAGCTGGCGAACGGTTGCCGCTTTTGGCATCGCAATCGAGTGGCCATCCGACCCATTCCTGGGTCTGAGCTGGCACGCCGCAGTCAGCGAAACGGGCTACTGCCGCCATCCACAGCTCAAGACAGCGAAGATCGCCAGTCTGACTAAGAAGGAGCGCGACTCAATATGTCAGCTGAGTCCGCACGAACGCTCGTCATGAAGCAGCGAGTCCGGAATCGGATCTTTATCGCGGTCGCTGCCGCCGCCGCGACACTTGACGCGGGCATCGTCGTCGTCCTTGCCGCTGCCGGCACCCGAGCAGTCGCTGGTCCGATAGTCGCCGGCGTCGTAGTCTGCCTCTTCGCAGCGATCAGTCTGATACACGCCACAGGGTCTCCAAGATCAGTTGACTGCAGGCCGCCTAGCGATGAGGAGGCCGCAGTGCTCGGACCGATAGCCGAGCGGCTGGCCGAACGGCTGGGAGCCGAAAAGCCGGTGATCCATATCGCCACCGACGACGCCGTGAACGCGTTCTCGGCCTACTCCGGTCAGCGGACGGTTCTCTTCTACACCGAGGGCTTCCTCGCCGAGTTCAGCTTGGTCAGCCAGCGGCCGCAGATCGAAGTGGTCACCGCCCATCTGCTCGCCCGGGCTGCGGCCGGCGACAACGCCCTGACCGTCGCCGCTAACGGTTTGCTGAACTGGGCACTGTTCCTGTTCAGCGCAGTCGTCGCGGGCTTCGCCTACATCCTCGGCAAACTCGGCATCGCCTTCCTCACCTCTGACGCGCACAAGCGTCTGAAGCCTGGCCCTTCTCCCTACGGCGACGACATGGTCAACCGGCTCATCGTCTGGGGGATCTCGGTCTTCATCGGCTTGTGGCTGCTCATGGCCGCCGTTGTCGTCGTGCTGCTCGGCGGGATCCTGGTAGTCGTGGCCGGTAGCGTCCGGCTGGGCCTGACCAGGCAGCGGGTGCGGAGCGCCGACGCAGTCGCCGCCCAGGTGATTGACGACCCGCAGGCACTGCACGCGGCTTTCGGCCGGTTCCTGGAGATCGGTCAGCGCGGCGAGCGCCGGATCGATCTGACCAGCAGGAAGCAGGTTCTCCATGACTTGTGCTTCGACGACTCGTCCCACCGCTTCCCGCGCCTGCCCAGCCGGGCCGCCAGCCTATCCAGTCCCGCCAGCAGCGCGGAGCCGGGCGCGCTGACGCCGGTGCTGAGCGGCCTGGCGCTCGCCTGCCTCATCGCCGGGGTCGTGGTGCTGGTTGCCAGGATCCCCTACGGCCAGCCCTTCGGCGCGGCCAGCGTCAACGGGCAGCAACCCGTGGCCCTGTCGAGCCCGTCACCAGATGGGGGCGGACTGGCGACTGGTACCGATGGAGGCCAGCAAACCCAGCCGGCGTCTCCGCAATCGTCAACGGGCCAGGCCTCGCCAAACGGCCAGTCACCGGCCAATCAATCACCCGGGAGCCAGACATCGGCCCAGACACCAACCGGGAACCAGACATCCCCGGTCCAGATCGTGCCCCCGGTCACCGGGCCGCCAAGTCCCCCGTCTACAGCGTGCCAGCCGGACGGCACTGGATGCACCCCGGGCGGCGACTATCCGAACCCCAACGCGGTGATCAATAGTGACTACTCCGGGCTCTCGGTCACGTGGACGTCCACGTCCGTGCAGCCCTACTCCTCCGGCGTCCCGCTCTACTGGACAGTCGGCGTGACGTTCACAAATGTCAGCTCTTCCGGCGTCTACCTGGACTGCTCCGCGGACTGGGCGACCCCATCGAATGTCGGGGAAACCATGTCCGGCGGCGCTGGCGACGACGGCTGGGTCTCTGCGGAAACCACCACCTGCAACGACAACCCCAGCTGGAGCGCCACATTGGCGCCAGGCGACTCCGTGACCGTACACGCGACCTTCCACAACGTGCCCTGGCCCGGTAGCGCGGTTTCGATCGCCTGGGGAAGCGCCGGCACATCCCCGTCCATCTACCCGTTCAGCTGAACAACATGTTCAGCACGGGCTGGCAAGAGCCGAAAAGGGAGTTTGAGGTGCGAGCCGTATCAAGATGCGTAATCCCTGGATTTTGAGCCTCGTACTTAGCAGGAGATAACCGGGCAGCTACTGTATGGACACTTCAGCCGAGAGGTCACCCAGTTCTCGGGTGCTTGTATGGCCAACGCGCGCAGCGGACCGGGGTGGTCGGGTGGAACGAAGTGACGAGATGGATGAAAGTGCCTGGAGTCATGTAAGACTTTAGGAGACAAACATCACCCTCTATGCTCTCTCCCGGCACGTGCCTTGGCCCAGCAGGGCTCCGGCGATCAGGTGGCGAGGCGCGGGGGACGTCCGCATCCATTTACCCGTTGGCCTAACCGCGGATTTAATCGGGGCCGTGTCGTCCAGCGTGCGGTCAAGTCTTCGTTGAACACGCCGCCCGCCGGGCGCCCCCTCAAGCAGGCGACGCCCGGCGGGCGGTGCGCAACGGACTGTCCGGTATCCGATTATCAGCCTTCCCCGGCAGGCACGCTCCCGGTCACTACTGGCTCGCCCCACAGGATGGCCGGCCGTTCGTAGATACGGGCATACCAGTGGCTGTTCACCGTCCCATTCCATGTCCATCCACGGTTGGTCAGCAGCCAGTCGAGGTGCGCTAGAGCGCTTTCTGCCTCGGCACGGTTGTCGCCCAGACCATAGATATCCTCGGCCGCTCTTGCCGGGTCCAGGTGGTCCAGCGTGATGTTGTGCCGCGCCTCATTGAGGAATTCCGAAGAAGCAACAGTCTCAGACGCCGCGCCAGGGGCTTCATCACGGACCGCGGCGAATGTGAAATGAGAGATAGCCCCGCGTTTCACGAGCCTGGACAGCGCCATCCGCCGCCAGTGGAAGCCCCCCATGATGGCCTCGACCTCACACGTCTCAAGCGTTCCCCGGCGCACTGGATACCACTGGCCGGTTTTCTGGTCCTGCCATTGTGAACGGTCATCCGAATACTTCCCGAACCCTTCCGAAACGTCTGAGGCGGACTGGCCACGCTTAGCCAGAGCGGCGACCCCGGCGACGATCGATGCGATCAGGAATATGCTCAGCCACCACACTATCCTCGCGAAGAACCACGCGATCCGGAAACCGAGAGTGAATATGTTTCCTATGAATTTACCCTGCTCGTATCCTTCTCGGAATGATGACATGCCGCTCTCCTTTCATCAACCTGATCGCATGCTCAACATGAGAGACCACTTGCCTGCGGCGAAGCGCAGACAGCCATCTGAACTAGTCCGGTCACCCTGGGTTACGGATCGCCCCAGCAGAGAGCCTTGTCGCTCATGGCCAAGGAGCCGCTTGACCGGCAGCCGTTCGCCGGATCATTGAGATGGGTGAGGTAAACCCATGCATTCGCTCTTCCCCCCGACGCCTCGATGTCACTACCCTGTTAAGTGTGTGGTGTTCCTTGAAAATGGTCCAGAGAAAACGACACTCCTAGGGTGGATAGGAAACAGGAAACCCGGTGATCCAATGCGGCAGATGGGGGAAGGCTTCGGCGAGGAGCTGCGGCGCCGGCGGATCGCGGCCGGCCTGTCCCTGCGTGACCTCGCGGCGCTGGTGCACTACAGCCGCGGCTATTTGAGCAAGGTGGAGACCGGGCAGGCGCCAGCGGGCATCCAGCTGGCACGTCTGTGCGATGCCGCGTTGCATGCTGGTGGTGAGCTCGTTGCGCTGGCGGCTCAGGGTCAGCGTCAGCCACCGGTCACGGGTGATTACTCAGGGGTCGTCTGGGCCATGACCGCAGGCCGGGGAGCGGGTAACGGCGTCAGAATCTTGCCCGGCAAGGAACTGGACACCGATGGAGCCGCCTCCCCAGCAAGGTTCCTGCTGCCTGCCCCAGGTCGGCCCAGCGAGAGCCAGGTGGAGTCCATCGCAGACTCCTTTGGCGCCTTGTTTACGCAGCTCCGCACACTCGGCCAGCGGGTGAGCCCGGGGGTTGCGCTGCCTGCACTGGTTGCGCAGGCCCATACCCTGCGGGACCTTGCCATTCTGGCTACCGGTGCGGACCAGGCGGCCCTGCTCAGGCTGGCAGCGCGGTATGCGGAGTACACCGGCTGGATGATGCAGGAAGCCGGCGATGAGAGCGCTGCCCTGTGGTGGACCAGCCAGGCTGCTCAATTCGCCGCTGCGGGCGGCGACCTTGTGATGGGTGTCTATACGCTGGTCCGGCGTTCGCTGATATGCCTCTATCAAGAGGACCACCGGCAGACCGTCCACCTGGGCCAACTGGCACAGGCAGACGCATCGGCCCCTGCCCGGGTGCGCGGTCTGGCCGCCCTCAGGGAAGCACAAGGGCATGCCCTGGCCGGCGCGCCCGACGAATGCCATCGCGCTCTGGACCGGGCGCGGGCATGTCTCGCGCAAGCCGGGCAGGAGGGCGACTCCCCGGTCCTGGGCACCTCGACTGTGCCTGACCCCGCCTCGATGGCTGCCGGCTGGTGCCTGCATGACCTCGGCCGCCCCGAGGAAGCGATTGCCATCCTGGACCGGGAGATTGCCCGCATCCCCGGACAGGCACACCGATCCCGTGTCCGTTACGCTGCCCGCCGCGCCCTGGCCTATGCCACGGCCGGTGACGTGACCGGGGCCTGCCAGCTCACCCGCGAGTTCCTCCCCGAGGCCCGTGACCTCGCCTCCGCGACCATTCGGGTGGATCTGCGGCGGCTCGCCCGGGTGCTGGGCCGCTGGCCTTCCAATCCGGCTGTCCGTGATATTCAGCCCGCGCTCACCAGTGTCATCGCCGCTGGCCAAGCCGCCAGGTAAGACCGCCCCGCACAGGAAGGCAGGCAATCATCGTGGCCAGCATCTTCATCAACTTCCGCAACCGGGACGGCGACTGGGCCGCGCAGGCGCTCCGGGACACCCTCGCCGGGCGGTTCGGCGCTGACGAGGTGTTCCTCTCCAGTGCCTCCATCCCGCCCGCAACCTATTTCGAGGATGAGATGCTGCGTCAGGCAGGCAGCTGCCGGGTGCTGCTGGCCCTGATTGGACCGCACTGGCTCACAGCTGCCGGCCCGGACGGGCGCCCCAAGCTGGGGGCGCCTGGAGACTGGGTGTGCCGTGAGATCGCGACCGCGCTCACGGCTGGCCGGCAGGTGATCCCCGTCCTGCTGAACGGAGTCGGCCATCCCCAGGCGAGTGAGCTGCCACCCCAGATTGCCGCGCTGGCCAGACTGCAGGGCTGCCGTCTGGACCGTCCGCAGTACGCGGCCGATGTGGACGCGCTGGCGCGGCACCTCCGGGTGCTGATCCCGGATCTGAGCGAGAAGCAACCGGGACCGGCGGGGCAGTCGCGCGCCGATGTGAGCGTCACCGTCGGGCACTCCGATGGGGATGTGGCCGGTGTGAGCATGCCTGATGGGAGCCACTTCGATGGCCGCGTGGATGTGAAGGTTGAACGGGCCGGCCGCGAAAGCAGGATCGTCGGGCTGGAGAAACTTGGCGGCCCAAAAAAAGTACCGGTGGAACTGCCGGATCACCCGGTCAGCGGGCCGCTTCCCGGTGGTGGCGGTACGGGCTCCCCGCCGCCGTGAATGTGCTGCTGGGCATTCTCGTGGCGATCCTGATCAATGTCGTCACGGCAGGCGGCACTGGCGTCGCCTCCATCGCCGGGCTGGGGGCGGCAGCCATCGGCTGGGCCGGCTGGGAAGCCTGGCGGTCGGCGTCATCCAGGGCGGGCTGACGGTGGCCAGCGGAGAGCGCTAAGGGGAAAGACATTGGAAGAAAGCCGTGAGCTCTTCGACCTTCCGCTGATCGAGGAACTCGCCGACAGCGGGGATCTGGTCAGCCGGGAACCGCTGCTCGATGAGATCGAGGCGGCACTGGCTGAACCGGATTGCCGGATCGTGCTGGTCCGAGGTCATCCCGGGTCGGGTAAGACCACCCTGATGGCGGGACTGGCCAGCCGACACCCGGACTGGCCCCGGTACTTCATCCAGCGGGCCGGGCAGGGCGACGGAATCCGCAGCCACGACGGCAGTCTCGCCTCCTTCCTCACGGTCATCGGGCTGCAACTCGCGGCGAGCCGCCCCGACCTCTTCCCGGACAGCTCCCACGAGCTGAATCTGGACGCGGACGTCGTAGCCAGGCACGTCGCGCCTGGTGCGAGAGTGGAAGCGCTCCGCGTGGAACGGATGTTGCTCCATCCATTCCGCAGCTTCGCCGCGAGAGTCCGCCTGTCCGTGGACATTCTGCAGGGGCAGGCGATCGGGCTCTCCATCCGCGAGATCGGAGACGCCGCGCTGGTCAGCCCAGGCGCCCTAGAGATACCCGCCCTCATCGAGCCCTTGGAGATCCTGCGGCAAAGTCATCCCGGCGGGCGGATCGTGGTACTCGTCGACGGCCTGGACGAACTGCGAGTCCGGGACGCCCCAGTCAATGTCGGGGAGTGGCTCGCCGAACACCCGCGGCTGCATCCCAACCTCCGTTTCGTAGTGGCCAGCCGGGACGACAGCGAGCGCCTCGACACGCTGCGCCAAGCGCACGAGGACTGTCTCCGCGAGGTGGATGCCAGCAAGAACGCAGAGTCCGCTGTACAGCAGTACGCGGCGAATGTCAGCGCCAAAGCCCACGTCGCCCGGATTCTCCAAGCCCACAGCCGCCGCCCGGAATGGTTCGCGCACCGCGCAGCCCTCAAGGCAGCGGGGATATTCCAGTACGTTGCGTTCCTGGACCGGGCACTGGCCGCAGTGGCGGCTGAAGGCCCTGGCGCACCTGCCCTCGACTGGCTATGGTCCGGCGACGAGGCAGACTGGCCAAATGGTGTCGGCGGCCTGTACGCAGCGTTCATGCTGCGGATCAAGGACCAGGTCCAGAAGCTGACAGCGACCCGGGATGCCTGGGACCAGGTCTACCGCCCGCTGCTCGGCCTGCTGCTCGTCGCACATGCGCCGCTCACCGCCGCCCAGCTCACGGCGTTCGGGGGGATTGTCCCCGCGAGCACCGCAGCGGCAGGTGAGTCCTGCGAGACCGCGCTGCTCCGGCTCGGCCAGTTCCTCAAAGGCGATCCCGCCAGCGGATACCTCTTCTTCCACAACTCGGTAGCCGACTATGTCGCCAGCCCCTCCGCCCGCGCGTCGCTCCGGTCCGACGAAGACGCCTCCCACCAGCAGATCACCGAATACGCGCTGAGCCGCCATGGGCAGGCTGGCAACTGGAAAGCCGCTGATCCCTATCTCCGCACGTTCCTCGCCCCTCATGCCGCTGCTGCAAGGCGGCTCGACGATCTACTGGAGGACCCGCGCTACCTGGCCGCGGCCGACCCCCCGGAGTTGCTGGCCACGCTGGGAAACGCCCGGCAGGCCGCTGCCATCGCGACTCTCTACCGGCGAGCCGCACCCGACTTCCGGGCGAACGACGAACCGGCCGCCCTTGCTCATCTGGAACTGTATGCACGCGAGGCCGGTGAGCATGACTTCGCCGCGCGGGTCGCCGCGATGCCCGGACAGCGGCCATGGGCAACGGCCTGGACGAACCGTGGGCCGCTGCCTATCCGCGGGGTGATCGGCAGGCACGAGGCCGGGATCGCCACGATCGCTGCCGCGTGGGATGACCATGGACAGCCGCTGGTGCTGACCGGCGGCAACGACGGCCAGATCGGTGTCTGGGATCCACGCAAGGGCACACTGGTGCGCCCGCCGCTGGCGCCTGCCGGCGAAAGCTCTGGCGCGGTGACCGCGCTGGCCGTCGGCCAGCTGCGGACAGGACAGGCGTTCGTGGTGTCTGGCGCCTGGGACGGGACGGTCCGTGCCTGGAATATGCCTGCCCGCCGCTCGCTGTGCGCGCCGCTGGCAGGTGCCGAGAACGCTGGCAGCGCGAGGGCCGTCGGCGCAATCGAAGACGGTTCCACGACCGGTGTGCTTGCCGCCGTCTGCGAGACTTCCGGCGGCATACGGCCCTGGAACCTGGAGACTGGCACTCCGCTCGGGCCACCCATCCCGGTCGGCGACCTCGCTCTCGCAGCGATCGGGACGGCTGCCGGGCGGGTGCTGATTGCTGCCGCTTCAGTGGCCGGCGCATTCTGCCAGGTGCGCGTCTGGGACGCCGTCACGGGGCAGCCGGCCGGCCCTGCCCTGCAGACCGAGGAACAGCCGTTCGAAGCACTGGCGATCGGTGAACTCAGCGGTGCGGCGATCGTAGCCGTGGCCGACACCGCTCTCGGGGTGCAGCTCTTCGATCCGGAAACGGGTGCTGCCCGGAGCAAACGCCGGGTGTGCTGGGATGACGGCATCAAGGCGCTGGCCATCGGAGTTCTTGGCAGCAGGACGGTTCTCGCCGCGGGCGGAGATGCTGGGCTGATCAGGGGGTGGGACCTCGCTACCTGGCGCCCGCTGGGAGAGACGGTGACAGCCCATCAGCATGGACGGCTCACCGCCCTCATGATCCGGCCCGGCGTCCTGCTGTCTGCCGGAATAGACCGGGTGACCGTCGATACCCCGCTCAGCGGGGCTGAGAACATCCGCCACACCACCGCTGAGCCGGCTGTGCAGCAGTGGGCCTACAGCGAGAAAAACGGGCTGCACCACCCGGTGACGGTCGCACGGCCCAGCCAGGAGGTAACGAGCCTCGCCTCCAGCCGGGCCGGTAACTCCCCAATCGCCTGCTGTGACGGGCACCGCGTGAGGTTGCTCGACGGCGCCACTGGCGCTGCCACTGGCAAGCCAATGTTCGGATCCTGTGAACGGGTACGTGCCGTGGCGGCAGGCACCCTCGATGACGGGACAGCCGTCGCTGTCGTCGGCGTTGACGAGACGATCCGGGTCTGGGATGTCGAACGCGGCAGTGAACTCTATCCCCCGCTCGCCGCCCCGCCGGGCCACGGCAGCACCTGCGCGGGACTTGCGGTCATCCGCCTCGACGGCCGGCCGGTGCTCGTCGTCGGCACCTGGCGTTCGGGAGCCCGGATCTGGGACCTGGCTACCGGCGAACCCGCCGGAGCACGCGAGATCGCCGGGCCCGAATACGTTGGCGCAATGACCGCGGGTGACATCAACGGGCGGCCGGTGGCTGTCTTCTGTACAGCGAGCGGAATAACCGTATGTGACCTGAAGACAGGTGACGCCTCATACCAGTTCACGCTCGCTGATTTCACTGACCCGTCCGTAGCACAGCTCTTCGCGGATGGCGGGCAGGCGGCTCTTGCCCTGGGCGCGGTCATCCGGGGAACCATCACCGTCTGCCACTTCGGTGCCAGCCCGAGCTCCGCGCCAGCCCAGCGCACCATCACGGTGCCGGACGAACTTGGGACGCTCGCGGTGACCCAGCTTGACGGTCGGCCAGTCGCGGTCTGTGGCGGACGCGAAGGCAATCTCCAGATTATCGACCTCTCCGGCGATGGCGGTGATGCCCAGCCAGCAGCACCGGTGCTGAGCACCGTGGTGGCCACCCTCACCAGCGGGCCTGCCGTTGTCTGTGCATGCGAAGACCAGGTGCGCGTACTCGACCTGGCCACTGGCAGACCGGTGGTACCGCCGCCCCCCACGTTCAGCATGGACAACTGGAGCAAAATCGCCACGGCGGAGATTGCCGGCCGGTCAGTCGCGATCTGCGCGGCTGGGCGGGAAATTCACGTCTGGTATCTGGACACTGGCGAGCCCGCAGTGCCCCAGCCAGTGCGGTGTGAGGAGAGAGTGGAGTGCCTCGCAATCGGACTTCTCAACGGCCGCAACATCATTATCAGCGGCCACTTTGACCGCAGCATCCACATCTTCAACCTGGAAACCGGACAGCCCGCCTGCGAGAAGATCAGCTCTACTCTCCGCCGGCACTCAGGGCTCGGCCTGATCGAATACGCCGACCTGCCACTTCTTGTCTTCGACCAGTACGGGATCGTGCGGTCGCGTTTCATCGGCCTGGATCACCCCCCAGTGAACATCGAGGAACTGCTGGCACGCCCACCCGATCCACCGGCACTGGAAGAGACGCCCCCGGCCCCTCCCCGCGTCGGCAACAAGGTCAAACTCAGCCGCAACCGTAACGTCGACGGCCACGCCATGGCACTTGGCACTATGGGCGGCGTTCCGGTGGTGCTGTCAGGGCACGACGACGGCCAGATCGACGTATTCACCATCGGGACCGCCCTGCCGGTCGGCCCACCCCTCATGGGTCATGACAGCGAAGTGACCGCGCTGGCGTTTGCTGAATTCGACAGCCGCCCGATTGCCGCCTCCGGCGGGCGCGATGGAACCGTACGTCTCTGGGATCTTGCTGATGCCTCCAGCATCACTACTATCCGCGCCGCCGCGGAGGTCCGCAGCCTCGCGCTCCACCCACCCGGCTACTGCGTGATCGGCACCCAGAGAGGAGTACTTGCCGTCCAGTTCGGGCTGCCCCCTGCTGCCGCGAGCGCGTCCAGCAGGATTCCAGTCGACATCCGGGCGGCCCGGGCCTGCCCCGACCACCAGCACCACGTGGCCGACATAGAGACAGGCGGGATCAAGGTGGGGAGAATATGCATCAAGGGCCTGCAGACCGGTAATCCAGCTCACAAGCCACTGGAATACGCCCAGGGACACTGCCATGTCTTCCCCGACCGGCTCGTGCTCATCCAGCGGTCGCTGTCAGATGAGCAGGCGGGACAACTCGTCATACCGCTCAACACCATTTACTTCGAGAGCCAGGACGTCCCTCACGCGTATGAATACGATGGCGGTCATTTCCGGCTGACGATCGAAACGCCGCAAACCCACCGTTCACTATGCTTCTACCGTCGCAGTGAACGCGACCTGCTCGCACGTCTTGTCGCCCCACGGCGACGCTACAGAGTCTGAATTGCCGGGGTCCGGTGTCTGCCTGATCACAGTCGGCGCGCCTGCGTGACCTTGAGAGGCGGTCGGTCAATGCCGGATGTATAAAAGGTAACTGGTCAGGTAGCTGAAATCATGGCTTGATCAGGCCGTAGCGGGCATCCACGGCCCACCTTCGGCGAGCATGACGAGGGCGTCGAAGAAGCTGAGTCCGTGTTTGGCCGGCGCCGTTCATGGTGCGCAGGCAGTCGGGTTCCTGGCGGCGCGCGGAAGTCGGTAGTGAACCGCAGGTAGTCGTCGTGGCGGTCGCGCAGGCGGCGGGCCAGTGCGTTGTGCTTTTTCATCAGCGCCCCTGAGCGGGCGGCGGTCTGGCTGGCCCCGGCCAGGACCGCCGAGCGGAACAGGTGGACCTGGGGGTCAGCGCAGCCGGGGCCACGGCGTCACCGCGGTGGTGGACTCGGCGATCGGCGGGGTGGCGGGCAAGGCGCCGGGGACCAAAGGTCAGGGTGGGCTGCGTCTCGGTCCGAGAGTGGCGCCCAGGGGGAGTTCCGCGGCCCGCTTCTGAATGATGCTGTGGAAGTGAGCGAGGATGTCAGCGTAAGGCTTCGGGATGGTGTCCGCTCAGTCAGAACGGGTGCCGGGCGTCCAGTCCGATGATGTGAGTCCGTGCGGCCTGACGGGGAAGAGAGATCATGGTTGACGGTCCCGATCCGAACCTCATGGTGCGCTTCTGCGGCGAGATCCTCCCGGGGATCCTCATCGAGGCATGTGGGGTCACGTCGGCTGACGCGAGCCTCGTCTCCGAAGAAGTGCTGTCCCGGGCGGAGGCGGCTGCGCGCCTGGACCGCGACAGCTGCGAGATTCTTGCTGCCCCGTTCTTCGAAGAGTCCTTCAGTCATGAGCCAGATGATGCACCGGCCTTGATGAAGGCGATCACGACGCTGGTCATCCGCAATAGCCGGCTGGAGGACCTGCACGTCCGCGACACGGTGAACGCTGGGGGCATTACCGCCGTCACGACCTACGGGCTGGGCCCGCTGTCGCACCTTATCGGGGCCCGGCGGCGGCGTCCTCTTCGGGCTGGCGCTGCCGATGACCCGTTCGCGGGCCTTGCTGACACCTATCCGCGCGCCTGGGCCTGCCTGGACGCGTTGCAGACTTGCCTGACCGGTGGCGGCGGACGAGTCGGTTACCGGCAACCCGACGCGCCGCTTCCGCAACTGCCGGACGCCACGGAGGTCATAGAGGCGGCGCCGGCTGATCACCTCGAGATGCCGTCCGATGCGTTCACCGGAGTGGTTTTCAGCGGGATCGATCCACGCTTCGATCAGAACTCCTTCCACTGGCTCGAGGTCGCACAGAAGGAGGGGCTGATGCTGGGCCTGTCCAGTCTCAGCAGGATTTCCCGCAACAGCCGCAAGCTGCTGCGTGTGCTGGAGTTCTTCCTCGCCTATCAGGCCAGGATTCTCACCACGAACTACCTCCTCACCAGCAAGGAGGTATGGGTGCGCCGGCACGAACTGGTCAAGCCGAACTCCGAGGATCCGATGCCGGGCTTCCGCAACCTGACCGGGCTCAGCGGCGCGCACAAGAAGACAGTGGAGTCGTACCTCGCCCAGGTTTCGCAGCCCAACGGGTAGACGGTCGGCAACCTGACCCTCATGGGGCCGAAGGCAGCGGCCGGTATCAGCAGGAGCAGCAGCGTTCTGCGGTGCGGGAGAGCTAAGGAGCTGCGCAATAATTACTTCTGCTCGTCCGGGCGTGTCGCCTGTTCGGCTGGTATAGCCGGAAGCGTGTAATTCCAGTTGCCGTGGAACTCATGACGGATCAGGTGACGGGCCTCGAACGCCTTCATCTCCCGGTCTGAGATCCTGATGCCCTTGGGATAGGTGCTGGTGTCCAGGACGGCCTGGACCTTCAGGCCGGTCTTTGTGGTGACCGCGCTGATGGTCTCGATGATCACCTCGTGGGATTCCAGCGGGCGGCCCCGCCAGTTCATGGAGATGTGAGAGAACAAGCGGTGCTCGACTTTGTTCCACTTGCTGGTTCCCGGCGGCAGGTGAAGTACCGTTACCTCAAGCCCGGCCTGCTCGGCGAATGCGGCCAGCTCGGTCTTCCACAGCCGGAGCCGGCTGCCGTTGGATCCACCCGGATCAGCGGTGATCAGCAGCCGGGCGGCGTGCGGATAGGCGGACCTGCCGACCGTGTTCCACCAGCGGCGGATCGACTCCACCGCGAACTGGCCGGTGTCGGCGTCGGTCCCCACGTTCACCCACCCGGTGCTGGCGGTCACGTCGTACACGCCGTAGGGCACCGCCTTGCCCAGTTCCTTGTCAGCGAAGTCGTGCACATTCACCCGCCGCGGCGCCCCCGCGGGCTCCCACTCCGCCCCGCCATTGGCGTAGTTGCCGACCAGTTCCTTCTTTTTCGTATCAACGCTGATCACCGGATCACCCGCCGCCTGGAACGCCACCACCTGCGCACTGATGTACCGGAACTGGGCATCACGGTCGGGGTGCTGCTTCCCCTCGACCGACTTGGCGTTGCCTTGCAGGCTGTAACCGGCCTCCCCCAGCAGCCGGGCCACCGTCCGCGCCGCCACCTCATGCCCCTGCGCAGCCAGTTCACCAGCCAGATGGGAGGTGGACTTGGTCGTCCACCGCAGCGGCGATTCCGGATCCCCCCGCGATTCCGGATCTACCAGCGCCTCCAGTGCCCGCACCAGCCCAGGATCGGCGTCCTCCACCGCAGGCCTGCCCGCGCCCCTGCGCCGCACCCGCCCATCCGGCTCGATCCCAGCCTCCAGCTCACGGGCACCTCGCGCCACCGTGTCCGCGCTCGCCCCCACCGCCGCGGCCACCAGCTTCACCCCGCCCCGGCCGATCGCCCGTGCCTCCGCCCCCAGCAGCAGCCGCCACTGCCGCTCATCCAGATGGGGCCTGATCTCCGCCAGCCTGCCCGTCAGCCGGTCCTGGTCCTGCGCCGTGATCGCCATACCACAACGCTACGGGGCCATCTCGGACAAACGTGCCTAATTTATGCGCGAGCCCTAAGCAGATCCGTGCGCCAGCTGATGAACACAGCGGTGCGCGACTGCCTCGTCTCCGGCTACGAGCCTCTCATCGCAGCCTGGACCTCCCCGACCCTAACGACCGTCATGTCCTGGCCGCCGCGATAAGGCGAAGGCCCAGATCATCGTCACCAAGAATCTGCGGGACTTCCGGCGGAGCGACTGGCTCCTTGGGATCTCAAGGCGAAGTCCCCGGACAGCTTCGTCCGCGACCAGATAAACATCCAACGGCAACGCTCATTCTTGACGGCTGCCGGGACCGGCCGCCCAGCTTCAGGAGCACGAAGATATCCGGCCGCCGTCGGTTCCCGCCCGGCGGATGCCAGAAACCGCTACCACGGCTAGCCGTCACAGAGTGTTACTGGCTCTGCCCGACCCGGCAGGCGCCGAGTCCGCGCCTCCCTGCCGACTCAGTGCGGGACGTCAGCCGACCAGAGTGTTGTGCTCAAGCAGCCAGAACCGCCAGTTCTGGGCGGCTGTGTTCTCCAGGTGGCCGACGGGCATCGGGCCTGGAGCCGCGCAGGCTCAGTATCGCTAATGCGCCGTTTGAGAAACCGGATGGCGTGGCGAACTGGATGAACCGCGAGAAGGTGAGGGCCCGTCCAGCCGCCGCACGCGGCCCTGACCGCCGCGCGCAGATGAGGCAAGACAACGAGAGATCGCGAGCAGTTCCCCGCCCCCCAGCCACACTGATGACAAATCGGCTCTTCCGGTCGCTTAGGAAATATGTGATCCTGGCGACTGGGCCATGAGACAGCATACGGGGAGGAGATCGTGCTATGCCCAAGAGCGTCCGGACGTTTGGTGACCACCTGCGGCAATTTGCCCGATCCGTGGATATCGTAGATCAGCAGACGGTTGACTCGATCAGGGACCTCATCTACGAATACGTCAGTAACGAGCTGGATGCTGCGTACTTCAGCCTGGCTTGCGAGCAGCAGGTTGACGATCGGGTCGGCCTGAGGACCGTCTGGAGTTCCGAAAATCAGCACCATGCCACCACTATCCGGAATGCGGCAGGCCGCTACACCTCGCAAATTTCGGTCTCTTTTGATCAGTGTAAGCCGCTGTGGATCGTTGACCCAGAGAGAGGGTCGCTCCGGCACGCCGACTCGTACGTTGATCTCTGGTCAGAAGTGTTGGATTTACCAAAGTACCAGGCACCGGTTAACAGGGACATGAAAACCTCTATAATAGTTCCTCTAGTACATTGGTCCCGCATACTCGGTGTGATCTACCTGGAATCTACGTCCTACCTTGAAATCGCCGAAGTAACGAAGGACGAGCTAACCCTGCTCGCAGATGCAGTAGCCATTCTTCTGGAGCTTCGGCAGGCCAATAATGCCCAGCTAACCGGAACCAGGGCAGCGGTAAGCGAGCTTTCGCTTACCTTGCGCAATACTAAATTCCCTCGTCTTACCAAGCCGCAGATATTCATCGCATTCTCTGGTCAGGCCGATGACGGTGTTATAGGAGTCATCCAGGAGGTACTTGGCGAGTTCAGTGCCGCCCTGCGGGTTGTGCAGTGGAACAGAATCGAGGAATCCGGCTCGATCACTCTCGGGCTGATCGAGGAGATTGCTAGATCGAGATTTGGCATATGCTACTTTTCGGAGCCGACCGAGGATGCGGTCAATGGATTCTCGGATAACCCTAACGTGCTGTTCGAAGCAGGCATGCTACATTCATTGACCAACTCACCTGCAGCAACCCCGACCGGCTGGATTCCAATCAGGGAGAAACGATCGCCTAAAATTCCCTTCGATTTTGCATCCGAGCGAATCCTGATTATTTCGCGCACCAATGATGGTAGGCTGGCACAGGAGACGTTCCGTGCTGATCTACGGAAAAGAGTCGAAGCGCTCCTGCGTATCCAGTAGATACCTTAGGGGTATTCATCTGACCGGACTAGCCTGTGTCCGTGGACGAGCCCGGGCCCAGGCTCCGTGCGGGTGTGCACTACCCGAGATCTACTGGAGAGTTTCAGTCCTGGTTCGCGACCGATGCCGACTGCCTGGATTACCTGGACTGGCTGCGGTGGCCCGGCGGCTTCGCCTGCCCCAAGTGCGGTCATGGCGGCGGATGGGCCGTTGCCGATGGCCGGTACAAGTGCGCGGCCTGCGGCAAGCGGACGTCGGTGACCGCGGGCACGCTCTTCGATCGGCGGCGGACGCCGCTGACGGTGTGGTTCACCGCCTGCTGGATGTTCGCCGCGCAGAAGGACGGCATCTCGGCGCTGAGCCTGCAGCGCTCGCTGGAGATCGGCTCCTACCCGACGGCGTGGGCGATGCTGCACCGGCTGCGCTCGGTGCTGGTGCGCCCGGGCCGGGACCGGCTGACCGGCACCGTCGAGGTGGATGAGACCTACATCGGCGGCGAGGAGGCGGGGCTGCGCGGAGGCCGTCAGCAGGGCAAGAAGTCCCTGGTCGGCGTGGCCGTCGAGGTCAGGCAGCCACGAGGGTACGGGCGCTGCCGGATGGAGATCCTGCCCGACGCCTCGGCCGGCTCGCTGCATCCCTTCCTCACCCGCCACGTCGAGCCAGGAGCGACGGTGATCACCGACGGCTGGATGGGCTACCACGGGATCACCGGGCTCGGCTACGCCCATGAGCGGCGCAGCCAGCGGGCCGCCCGCGCCCGCGGCGACGACCCCGGCAAGCTGCTGCCGGGGGTCCACCGGGTGGCCTCGCTGGCCAAGCGCTGGCTGCTGGGCACTCACCAGGGCTCGGCCGGGGACGCGCACCTGCAGAGCTACCTGAACGAGTTCTGCTTCCGCTTCAACCGGCGCCGATCCCGCAGCCGAGGGCTGGTCTTCTAC
>OFHH01000041.1_pt1 | contig 17571 bp, 18 predicted proteins | sample 1521961 | NCBI WGS metagenome assembly OFHH01 (sample SAMEA2468439, study PRJEB22500) | soil metagenome | biome: Glassland; feature: Farmland; material: Clay | place: Australia | collected 2013-01-31 | depth 0.55 m | reverse complement strand
AGCGGCCGGCGGGGGTCGCGCCGCGCCGCCTCCGCGCCCACGTGGGCACGGCCGTGGGGCCGGGGCGGGGCGAGGGGGCGGAGCGGGGGGGGGCGGGGGTGCGCCCCCCGGGGGTGCGGGACCTGCGGCGGGCGGCGGCCGCCGGTCCCCGGGTGACGATGGGCCTGGACCCGGGCTTCCGGACCGGCGTGAAGGTGGCGGTGGCCGACGCCACCGGCAAGTCGGTGGCGACGGCCACGATCTACCCGCATGAGCTGAAACGGCGGGCCGCCGGGGGCCCGGGGACACCGGGGGGAGCCGGCTGGGATGAGTCCATCGCCGTGCTCGCGCGCCTGGCCGCCGCACACAGGGTCGAGCTGATCGCGATCGGCAACGGGACCGCTTCCCGCGAGACGGACCGGCTCGCGGCCGGCCTGATCAAGGCGCATCCGGAACTGAAGCTCACCAAGGTGATGGTCTCCGAGGCCGGGGCCTCGGTGTACTCGGCGTCCGCCTACGCCGCGCGGGAACTGCCGGGCATGGACGTGTCGCTGCGCGGCGCGGTGTCGATCGCACGCCGTCTGCAGGATCCGCTGGCCGAGCTGGTCAAGATCGACCCCAAGGCCATCGGGGTCGGCCAGTACCAGCATGACGTCGCCGAGGTCAAGCTGTCGCGATCGCTGGACGCGGTGGTCGAGGACTGCGTGAACGCGGTTGGCGTGAACGTCAACACAGCCTCCGTCCCGCTGCTGGCCCGGGTGTCCGGCGTCAGCGAGGGGCTGGCCGGTGCCATCGTGGCCCACCGGGACGCATCCGGCCCGTTCCGCACCCGCCAGGCACTCAGGGACGTGCCCCGGCTGGGCCCCAAGGCGTTCGAGCAGTGCGCGGGTTTCCTGCGCATCCCCGGTGGTGACGACCCGCTCGACGCCTCCAGCGTGCACCCCGAGGCGTACCCGGTGGTGCGGCGCATCCTGGCTGCCGCGGGCACCTCGGTGCCCGGGCTGATCGGGAACGCGGCGGTGCTGCGCTCACTGCGGCCACAGGAGTTCACGGACGGGCGTTTCGGGCTGCCGACCGTCAGTGACATCCTCGCCGAACTCGAGAAGCCGGGCCGCGACCCGCGGCCCGGCTTCTCGACCGCTGCGTTCGCCGAAGGCGTGGAGACCCTGGAGGACCTCGCGCCCGGCATGGTGCTGGAGGGCGTGGTCACCAACGTCGCCGCGTTCGGCGCTTTCGTCGATATCGGCGTGCATCAGGACGGGCTCGTCCACGTGTCGGCCATGTCGCGCAGCTTCGTCTCCGATCCGAGGGAGGTGGCCAAGCCCGGCGACGTCGTGCGGGTGAAGGTGCTCGGCGTCGACCTTGCCCGGAAGCGGGTTTCGCTCACGATGCGGCTGGACGATGAGGCCAGCGGCGCGGGTGGCCCGGGTGGGGCCGGCGGCCCCGGCTGGGCCGGGCGGCCCGGGAACCGGGACGGGCGGAGCGCAGGCCGGGACGGCAGGAGCCGGGACGGCGGTGCTGGCGGCCACAACGCCGGCCGCGGCGGGGGCCGGGGCAGCGGCGGGGGCGGGAAGCGCCCCGAGGCCGGCGGCGGTGGCGCCATGGCGGACGCGCTGCGGCGGGCCGGCCTGGTCGGCGGGGATGACGCCGGTCAGCGGCGGCCGGGCCGCTGACGCAGCCGGCCGAGCATGGCTGACCCCGCGGGCTCCGCGAACCAGCGGGCATGGCCGATGAGGTAGGTGTCGTAGGCGAGATCGGCGTTGGCGGGGGAGTGGACCACGTCGGCGAAGTACTCGATCTCGGAGAGCGCATACTCGACATGGGCCACGGGCACCACCTCGGCCAGAGCGGCGGCCTCAGCCGGGCTCAGGGGGCGGACCGACTCATAGCCGTCGAGCAGGGCGCTGATCGCGCTCAGGTCCGCCCCGGCCCGGCCGGTTCCGGTTAGTTCCAGCCAGCCCACGGTGCTGCGCTCGAGTGCGATCGCCAGATCGTGGACCGCGAACGTGCGGTTGGCCAGCCCGAAGTCGAACACCGCGGCGACCTGCCCATCCGGGGCAGGGGAATCCCAGGTGAGGTTGGATGGATGCCAGTCCCCATGCCCCCACTGCGGTTCCAGCGCGGCCAGCAGCGGCGCAGCCCGGTGGATCGCGGGGAGCAGGTGACGGGCAAAGTCGTCCCGCCAGTCCCGGGTGCCCAGGTAGCGGCCAAGACCGGGCCGCTGGCCAGCCATGGCGTCCACCTCGGCGAGCGGGTCCGCGGCGGCAATGACAGCACAGGAGTTCGTGAGCACACCAGGTGCCCGCGCCGGATGCCGGAAGCCGGCCGCAGCCTGGTGGAGCCGGGCGAGCGCAGCGCCCGCGGCCCGGGCATGACCAAGGCTCGTGAACGGTGTCCATGACATCGCTTCCCGGTACAGATCGAGGCCGGGAGCCACCTCATGCACCTCGTAGACGAAGTCATCACCCGCCAGCGTGGTCGCCCCGGCCAGCGTGCGGCGCACCGCCGGCACCGGTACGCCGTGCGCGGCCAGGTGGGCGGCGAACGCGTGCTCAGCGGCGAGCTGAGCGGCGGAACGTACCCGGGTGTGGTGGCGCTTCACGAAGACAGCGCCGCCGCCGCCGTTGACAAGTGCGGCGGCGGACATCGGCCGCGGGCTGCGCCACGTGACAACGGTCCCGCCGCCCGCGTCTTGGGGGCCGGCGCCGGGGCTGCGGGCCTGGCCAGTGGCGGGGGTGGTGAACTGGGCGAGCACCGCGCTCACCTCGTCGCGGCTGAGGGGGCTCCAGTCCGGCTCGACCAGATTCTTGCCCATGCCGTGGACGAGCCCGGCCGGCGCGGCCGTCCCGGTCATACGCTCACGTCGCCGCTGGGGCTGCGCTCGGCGAACTGGGCGGCGGCGGGACGCCGGAGCAGGGCGGTGAGCCGGCCCACCAGCAGGGTCACCACCGCGGCGGCCACGAACGAGCAGATCGACGCGGACATCCAGCTGGCCGGCGTGAACCCGATCAGGCTGGCCACCCGGGTCCAGAGCGACACCCACCAGGAAACGTATCCGGGGTTGATGAGCTGGTAGGTGATGAAGCCAGCCGCCCAGGGCAGGAGCATCAGCCAGCGGGAGCGGGCACGGCCCGACAGGTCCCAGCGGCCCCGGGCGAGGACGAAGAAGTCGACGATGAGCACGGCCGACATCGGCACGAACACCGAGCCCAGCAGGATGAGGAAGTTCTCGTAGTCGGCGATGGTCAGGAACAGTGCGCCGGCGGTGGTCAGGGCGGCGATGGCCAGGGCGAGCACCCGCCGGTCCCACAGGGGCCGCAGGTTCTGCGTGGACACGGCCGTCGAGTAGACGTTGGCGAAGGACTGGTCGAGCTCGCGCAGCGCCAGGATGCCGAACCCGAGCGCGCCCACCGGCAGTGCGATGAACGCGCCGAAGATGTCGTTCGGGTTGCGCGCTACGGTGAGCAGGGCGAGCAGCCCGATCACGTAACACCAGATCTGGGTGATGCTGTAGCCCACGAGCGCGCCGCTGAACGCTGCCCGCTGGCTCCGCGAATGGCGGGTGTGGTCCGCGGCGGCAGGCGCCAACGAGACCGCCACCGCCACGACGGTGTCCATCGCCACCCAGAAGCCGGACCAGGTGCCGTGCGTGAAGGCGGGCAGCGGGTGGCGGATGAGCTGGATAAACAGGTAGGTGAGCACGACGACGACCGCGACGGTGACATAGCGGCGCAAGATCCGGATCGAGCCCAGCGGGCGGACCGTGAGCAGGGCGGTCGCCACGCCGGCTATCAGGATATAGCCCCACTTCGGCAGGGCAGGCGCCACGATGTGCGCGGCGGTGGCGATCGTCACCAGCTCGAAGATGCCCCAGCCAAGGCACTGGAGAATATTGACCGCCGTCGGGAGATAGGACAGCTTCGCCCCGAACACCCCCCGGAGCAGCACCATGGCCGGTGCTCCGGTCCGCGCACCTGGCAGCCCGGCCAGCGCGACGGGCAGCATGCCGAGCACTGTCCCGATCACGATCGCTGTCAGCCCCGCCGCGAGCGACAGTTCCGGCGTGCCTGTGCCGCCCGGCTGGAGCACGAAGATCGCCCCGGTGAAGCCGAGCAGGCTCACGCCGAGATTCCCCCACAGGCCCAGCTGGTCCCACAGGCTGAGCGCCTGCGGGACCGGATCGGCCAGGGTGGGGGCGACCTCGGAATGCTGGTCTCCGCGGACGGTGACGAACGTCTCCTGCGGTGTCTGTGTGACGGCCATGGCTGCCTCCCTACGCCGGCATTACCCGGTCAGGTTCAGACGGTCGGTGGCGCAGTCAGTTCGGCCAGCCACCCTCTCAGCCCGGTTGGCCCGGGCTCCCGTGTGATTGCCGACTCGATGGTATCTCCATGAACTGCCCGATCCCAGGCCTGCCCGCCCGCGAACGACGCCCCGGCCATGAGGCCCGCCGCGGCTAGAGATCGTTTCCGGCGTAGGAGAGGTTGAAGCTCTTATTCGCGAGCGGGAAGTCCGGGACGATCGTGTCGGCCAGGGCGACCGGCAGGGCGGGCCAGTTGAGGAAGGACGGGTCGACGATCTTGCAGCGTGTGATCAGGCCGTCCGGGCTGACTTCGATCCGCTGGACGACATTCCCCCGCCAGCCCTCCACGATCCCCAGCCCGTGGCCGGCACCGTCCCGGCCAGGCCCGGAGTGTGAGCGCGCGCGCCTGGACCAGCCCGAAGCCGACGTCGTCGCACAGCGCGCCGATGTCGGCGACATGGTTGTAGAGGCGCTCAAGCTCAAGCAGCAGTGCCCGGAGCCGGCCGGCTTCCACCGGCACCGCGATCCCGCCCGCCTCTCCGGCGGCAGCGTGTGCCGGCCAGGCGCCATCACCGCCGCGGAGATGACCGCCGTGCAGGCGAAGGAGATCCCCGCGGTTCAGGCCAGGCCGCGGAGATCTCGGCACGGGCCATCGTGAGCTCGCTCACGAAGAGGCTGAACGGCGGCAGCCCCTGGCTGGCGGCAACGGCGTATCTCCTGGCGCGAAGGAGCGGATCTGCATGGAAAGCGGCGTCATGGAGCGTGGCTGAACTGCTGGGAGCGCAGGATCTGCTCGACGGGACGCTGGATGCCGTGCCCGGCCCGGCCGACGGCTTCACCATCGACGCCATCGCGGGGATCCGCAACGACGCGCTCGCTGACGTCCTCGGGCCAGGGCTCGTCGAGGTCCTGCGCGCAGATCGCCACCTGCTGTCCCTCGTCGCGCCCCGGGGAAATCCCGGCAGTCATCTCTTCAGGTGCTTGTCGAAGAAGGCAGCGATCCGGCGGTGCGCGTCCTGCGCGGACGGCTCGTGGTAGCGGGTCCCGGAGATCTTCGCCAGGAACACCAGCAGCGGGGTCGCGTCAGCGGGATCGTGGTCGTTGATGAACCCGTGGCCCGCCCCGGGGTACACCTTGACGTCGTGGTCCACGTGCAGCGCGGTGAGGGCGCGTTCGAGCCTCGGGGCGGCGCTGCGGCCCATCGGCGACCGGTCCCTGCCCCCGTAGCTGCCAACTACCGGGCAGGCGCCGGCCAGGCTCTGCTCGGCATCGCGGGGGCAGCCGCCGTAATTCACGCTGGAAGCCGAGTAGCCATGCCCGGCGGCGAGCGCCAGCGCGTAGCCGCCGCCCATGCAGAAACCGATGACGCCGATCCTGCCGGTGCAGTTGCCGTCGGCTGCCAGCCAGTCGCGCGCCGCGTCAATGTCGGCGACGGTGCGTCCCCTCCCGGCGGTCACCTCGCGCATGATCGTCCACAGGCAGCGCAGCCTGCTGCCCCAGTAGTAGAGGTCGGGGGCGGCAGCCAGGTATCCCTCGCCCGCCAGCCAGTCAGCCTGGTTTCTCAGGTCGTGGCTCATCCCGGTGAAGTCGTGCACGACGACCACACCCGGCCAGGGCCCTTTGCGGGAAGGCGTGGCCACATACGTTGGCATCTCCCCGTAGGAAGTGCGGATCGTTACCTCTGTCATCGCGGCTCCTGCCCGGCGCGGCGGGTGAATCTTCATCCTGCACGGCCGGTTCGCCGGTTCGTAGGGCCGAAGGCCACACCCCGGCGGGGAGCCCGTCCGCCCGGTGGGGTGGGGCAGGACGCAAGCGCTGAGCCGTTCACCTGCCGGATGGCTGTGGCCGGCTGGGGCCGTTCCTGATCAGGCTGCCTTGGGCGAACGTTGTGCGATGGCCGCCGCGAGAACGGCGCCTGCCAGCGCCAGGCCACCCAGGACGGCGAGCCCGGTGGCTGCGGGAAGTTCGAGGTAGGGGCGGCCGAACGCCCCGAACACCGACAGTCTGCTCACCCAGTCGGGCCAGCCGAACAACTGGACCAGGAAGGTGAGCAGATAGGAGGCCGCGGCGAAGACCGCGAGCACGGTCACGGCGAGCCCGCTGCGCAGCCAGGCCACCATCACGGCCGCGACTGCCCCGAGCGCGGTGCCCAGCAGGAGCGTGATGGCGGTGAGCCGGAGCAGGCCCGGCCCGCTCAGGGACACCCCGGCCGGCGCCGCCCCCGCCGCGAGCCCCGCGATCGAGCCCGCGGTGATGACCAGGACTCCCACCATCAGGGCCACTAGTCGCTCCCCGATCAGCCGGGGCCAGGACACCGGTCCGGCGAGGATCAGTTCGACGCGGCCCTCCCGAAGGTCGGCCACCCAGGCTGCGGCCCGGGTGATGACGTAGGCCACGACGATGGGGGCGACGATCTCGGCGGCGAACGACAGGTACTGGTCGGCCGCCGACCAGCCGGGCTTGCTGCCGAAAAACGTCTGCACCAGCTTGATCCGGTTCCACATGTCCACGACGCCGGGCTCCAGCCGCGCCATCATGAACATGGCCAGCGCGGCGGCTCCCGCCCACGCGAGGAGCCCGTACCGTTCGCGGACGAGCGTGGCGGACCAGAACCAGCGGAGTACCGGGCGCTGGGCCGGCCGTCCCGGCCGTCCCGGCCGGGACGGCCGGGACCAGAGCACCGCCGCGTAGTCGCGCCGCTGGAAGGCCCAGGTCGCCGCGGCAAGCATGAGTGCCGTCATCGCGAGCAGCGCAGCCGTGGCGGCCAGATCGAATCCGTGGCCGGGGACGAGGGCGCGCGAGGTGTTGAAGTAGTAGAACGGTGAGATGAACCGGGCCCCGCCAGCCCATCCCAGCTTCTGCCATACGTTCGTGAACAGGTACAGGCCCACGATCACCGCCGCGGCCACCCCGCCCGCCGCCCGGGTGCTGATCATCAACTGCGAGGCCAGCAGGCCGAACGCATATGCGGCGAGGGCGCAGAGCCCTGCTGCGGCGGCAGTTATCAGTGAGCCGCCGAAGTTGGGCTCACCGCCGGCGGCCATGGAGACGGCAATCCCGAGGCCGACCCCGGCGCAGATCATGACCAGGGTGAGCGCGTAGCCGGCGGTCCGGTCGCGGATCACCGCGCGGCGGGACCAGCCGGCCGCCAGGATCTCCTCCAGCGAGTGCCTGGTCTCCGGCCCGCGCACCGCGCGGGCGCCCTGGATGGCCGCGTACAGGCTGAGGAAGAGCACGAACAGCGTGACGTTGTGATAGGTGAGGTAGCCACCGAGCGTGTCGAGGCGCTCGGCCGGCCACCGCAGCAGCCGCAGCGCCTCAACGCTGGCCATAACGCTGGCCGCCATCGCCTTCGCGCCGCCGGCGAACCTGGCCACCTCGCTGGCGAATCCGGCCGCGACCGCGTACATCGCCAGGGTGCCACCGACGATCCAGATGACGATGCCCAGCCGGTGCGACCGGACCGTGTCAGTGATCAGCCTGAGCCTGGGGAGGCCCTTCGAATTCAGCAAGGAACACCTCCTCCAGCGACAACTCGTGGCTGTCGAGTTCGGTCACCCCTGCCGCCGACAGCGAGGCAAGCAGCGGCGCCACCGAACCCCGGATGGCGCAGGTTGCAAGGTGGTCCTCGACCTTCGGCTCGGTGACGCCGGGGATGTGCGCGAGGTCCGCGGCGGTGAGGTGCCCGGTGACGACCGCCTCGACCCGGTGGATGCGCAGCGAGCGGAAGTCTGCCAGCGACCCCACCCGCAGCAGCCGTCCGTCACGGATCAGGCCGATCCGGTCGCAGATCAGCTCGACCTCGGACAGGACGTGGGAGGAGAGGAAGACCGTCGCCCCCCGCGCGACCGACTCCTGGACGAGCAGATGGAACTCCCGCTGCATCAGCGGGTCGAGGCCCATCGTCGGCTCGTCGAGGATCAGCAGTTCCGGCTCGTGCATGAAGGCCTGGATGAGTCCCACCTTCTGCTTGTTGCCGTGCGACAGGTTCTCGTACTTGCGCCCGAGATCGAGCCCGAAGCGCTCGGCGAGCGCGGCGATCCGTCCCGGGTCCACACCGCCGCGCAGCCCGGCGAGCAGGCCGATCACGTAGCCCGCGGTCACGCCGGGAAACTGGGCGAGCTCGCCTGGCAGGTAGCCGACCCGCCGCTTGATGGTCAGGCTGTCGCGTGATGCGTCCATGCCGAGCACCTCAGCCCGGCCGCGGGTGGGCCGGATGAGATCCATCAGCAGGCGGATCGTGGTTGTCTTCCCGGCACCGTTCGGGCCGATGAAGCCGAATGTCCCGCCGCGGCGAATGCTGAGATCGAGATCGAAAATCCCGTGACCCTGGCCGTAGTCCTTGGTCAGGCCCGAGCACGCGATCGCCGCCGGGCCGCCAGCGGGAGTACGCGCGTCGCGTGCTGCGTTCTCCTGCACCGCCATGACCGCATCATCATCCGCCCGCCAGCGGCCCAGCCAGGGCCGAACGGCCAGTGCCTACGGGACATTCGGGTGCGCCGTGGGCCAGCCGCGACGGCACGTCGGCGTTCGTAGTCAGCGCTCAGAGCACTGGTTCGTGGTCACCGGTGCGGGTGCGGTCACTCTGGACGGCACGGTGGTCATGATCCAGGCGGGTGAGGCGGCCGACGTGCCGGCCGGGGTCGCTCACAGGATCGAGAACACCGGACCGGGCCTGCTGGTGTTCGTCGAAGTTCAGCACGGTGAGTACTTCGGCGAGGATGACATTGTCCGGCTGGAAGACGACTATGGCCGCTCGGGGTAGATGCCCGGCGAGCCCTCGCGCGGCTGGCCTGCTCCTCGTTCCTGCGCACGTGATGCGGGCCTGCCGAAAGCTCGGCGAGCGTGATCGCGCTGATCGCCATCTCATCCGGCAGTTCGGCGGAGTCCACCCACCTCCGCAAGATCATGATGTTCGTATCCAGGAGCCCCTGTGTCCGGCGTTCAGCGGGCATAGGGATCGGCCAGCTCCTGGTCGGCTGCCGCATCCTGGTCAGCCCGGAAGACGGCGGGGTGGTCACTAATGGCTTCATTGCAGCTCATATCGACCAAGTCCCGCATGGTCATGTTCGTGATCATGACCTGAGTGCCGCTTGGGGGTGGCAGAACAAGTCCGAAACCCCCACTCAGCACCTGCCCGGCATGATCGTGGACAGTTTCCCGCGAATACAACGGGAAAGTGTCCATGATCACGGTCACAGCGTGGCTAGGACAACAGCAAAGTCATGATCACGAAGTGCGCGTAACAGCGGAGGCCGGGCGGCACCGGAGACCGCGGGGCTGATGTTGCGAAACTGGCCAGTGGGACTGACGTGGCACGCATCGGCCCGGGCCGGAAAAGCGCTGATGGCACAGGGGCGTAGCACAGCTATCACGGCCATTAGTAGCGGCCACGGCCGGGCGCGGTCAGCCGCTGAACAGCCCGGTCAGCCGGCCGGAGGAGATGGCGTGCGACTTGATCGCGGCCAGGGCTTGCGCCAGTGACGCGCCGGCCGGCAGCGCTAGTCTCCCCGGCTCGGCATAGACAGTGAAGCGGTAGTGATGGGTTCCGCTGGGCGGGCACGGTCCGAGGTAGGCGGCCTGGCCACCGCTGTTCTGTGCCTGCGCCGCGCCTGCGGGGAGGTTGCCGCCGGCGAGGCCGCTGGCCGTGGCGGGCAGGTTGAACACCACCCAGTGGGTGTACGTTCCGCCAGCCGCGTCCGGGTCGTCCATCACCAGGGCGATGGTCACGGTGCCGGAGGGGATGCCGGTCCAGGTCAGCGGTGGTGGCGTGTTGCTGCCGCGGCAGGAGAACCTGGCCGGGATCGCCGCGTTGTCGGCGAACGAGGGGCTCCGCACCGTGAGCGTGACCGGGCTGGCCGGCGTGGTGGCCGGTGCCTCGGTACCGGGGGTGCTGGCAGCTGGCCCCGAACCGCTGGGCCCGGCGGGCCCGCTACTGCTCCGGCCGCAGGCGGTCAGCAGCAAAGCGAGAGCGGCAAGCAGGAGGCAGGCGGTCACCGCGCCGACTCCGCCACGGGCCCGCCCTGGCCTGCCCCGCCGCGCCGTCATCGCCGGTCCGCCCGTGACCGCACCGGCTGCCCGGTACCTGCGTCCGGCGCGGCCTGTGCGGCCGCCTTCTCTGCGCGAGATCTGATGCCCGCGAGCATGAGCCGCATCATCACGAAATCCCCAGCCTCCAACAGCAGCCCGTACATCCGGGAGGCGATCTGTGGCCCGATGTCGGCCCGCAGGCGGCACAGCAGCCGGGTCCCACCGTCGCTGGCCGCCGCCAGCGCGAAGATGACGACGCCCCCCCCTCGGCCTGCCCTATCGGCGCAGTCCTCCGGACACCCATGCGGATATGGCATCCCCGGCGGTACCTATCTGGCCAGGGCCAAAGGGCCTGGATGCGCCGGTGATGGCGGCTGACTCCGGGTTCTTCCACTGCTCCTGGACCGGCGGCGGGCCGCAGGGCTGAGGCTGCGTTGCGAACTGCGCATCCGCCACGGGTCACCGGTAGCTGCCGTGGTCGGGAACGGCGAACTGAGGACCGAACCGCCATCCACCCTGCCCGTCGATTGTCACGCCTCGGCGGACCCCGTCACCTTCCTGCCTCAGGACTGTCTAGCAGCCACGGCGGCCGGTGGGCGTGCTGCCTCTTCCGGCCTGGCAAGCTGGGCGGTGATGCCAGCGCCCTGACGCCCGGTCAAGGCGCCGGACTCATAGGCACTCTCCGCGTGCTCCGCCTCGTCGATCCCGTCCCATTCCGCCTCGGCACTCACCCGGAGCCCCACCGTCTTGTGGATGATCCAGGCGATCACGAAGGTCAGGATCGCCGAGTAGGCGATGGTTGCCAGCGCCGCGACCGCCTGCCGCCACAGCTGGTCCAGGCCTCCGCCATAGAACAGGCCGTTGGCGCCATGCGCGTTCACCCCGGTAGTCGCGAACAGGCCGGCCAGGAGCAGCCCGGTCAGGCCCCCGATTCCGTGCACTGCGACAACGTCCAGCGAATCGTCGTACCCCAGCCGGTACTTCAGCCCGATCGCCACCGCCGTGACCAGGCCGCTCCGGGTCCTGTTCGGCGCCACCGGGGAGCAGGGTCACTTCGAGTGCCTCCTGCTCCGACGCGACGATCTCCCCGTCGATGGATACCAGAGCCACCTTGACGGTGTAGGTGCCGACGTCGATGGCCAAGACGTGGTGTGCCACGCCTATAACCTCGAGGAGCAGGACCGCGATGTGGCCGGGGTCACCGTGATGGACGGCCGCCGGCGCGAAGCCCTGCCGCCGTTCCAGGTCAGCTATCGGGTCGCTGGTGTCAGTCACCTACTCCCCCTTGGTTGCCGTGCCAGCTTCCCGCGGGCCCGCCGAGCCCCCGCTGCCGTCCGCGTTCCCCGGGCCGCCCGGGTTCCCCGCGCCCGCACTTGTCCGGGCGGGAAGCCTGGTGGCCAGCGCCAGCCCCAGCAGGCCCATCACCGAGAGGACACCGAGTGAGAGGTACGGGTTCCCGATCAGGCCCTGGATGATCAGCACCAGGATCACCCCGCCGAGGTTCCCGGCGAGCAGCAGGAACCCGGCTGCCGCACCTGCCCGCTCGGGTCCGGCGTGGAGTTCCGACCAGTCCAGCACCACCGGCAGCCCGGCCAGCAGGAAGAAACCAGCGACGAACAGGGCGGCGCCGTCCGAAACCGGGTTGTGCACGCCGGCCATCAGGGCGAATGCCACCGCTGTCACCACTACCGCGATCTCCAGCATTCCCCGCCGCTGGTCACGCCGCGCGACGATGCCCGGCAGCAGGGCTCCACCGGCAATCCCGCCCACGGTCATGACCGCGATCAGGTAGCCGCTGGCGCCGCCATGCCCGAAGTGCGTGAGGATGGCGTCGAGCCAGGTCGCGACCGCGTTGAACACGCCCATGCCGATGAACAGCAGGCCGGCCAGTACCCACATGAAGCGGTCCCCGCGCAGCCAGCGCAGGGACACCGCGACCGACGGGTCGCCCGTGAAGGCAGCAGGCGTCCGGACCGCGGCCAGCACCCACACGGCGGCGAGTGCCGCCACCGCGGCCTGGACCCAGAGCAGGAGCGTCAGGCCCCCGGCGTGAAGCAGTGGCCCGCCTGAGAGCGCGGCGGCGAGAATGCCAGCGAACAAGGCGACGCTGCCGATGGAGATCGCTGCCGTCCGCTCCCGGGTCGGGAAGTACCGCGCGGCGACCTTGGTGATCGAGTTGAGCACGAGCGGCTGGCCCGCCGCGATCATGACCTGGCCGGCCATGGCCCAGCCGTACGACGACGGGCCCGCCAGCCGCACCAGGCCGCCGACGCCGGTCAGGGCCGCCCCCAGACCGAGCGCCTGCCCGAACCTGGCATCGAGCCAGCGGCCGGCGGGCAGCGCCAGGATGACGTACACGAGCGGGAAGATCCCGGCGAGATCACCCACCGCCCCCTCGGACACCCGCATGATCTGGTGGGTCTGTGTCGTGATCGGCGCGTACGCCAGCCACAGCAACTGGGTGCACGCCGTGAGCAGGGCAAAGCCGGCCAGGATCACCCACCGGTTCACCCGCACCGGGACAGCAGTGTGCGCGGCCATGCCCTGCTCCCTCCTGGCCACACCTGCCCCCGAGGCGGCCGTCGGCCCACCTGTTGTGACCAGTTTCCTACCCCAGGCGGCTGGCGGGAGGCACCGGACCACCCGCTGGGGTATTCAGGGCAGGATCGCCGGAGTCAGCCGGCCGTGCTCCCGGAGGCCGGACGGCCGACATTCGCGTCCAGCCAGGCGGTCAGCGGCCGGGTGGCCCGCAGGAAGTCTGCGATGCGGTCCTTGGTGGCCACGGTTTCCAGCCAGGGCTCCACCGGCCACTGCTTCCAGGCAACGATGCCCTTGTACCGCAGCAGCCCGATCCGCGGATGGTCTGCCGGATAACCACGCGGCGCCGCCTTCAGCACGTCGCGGCCCTGCACGGCAATGTCATGCCGTTCGACCGCCGTGATCGCGTCCACGAGTGCGCTGCCGCTGCGATCGCTGGCGACCGCTTCCCGGTAGCGGGCGAGCTGATCGGGCGCCATGACGTACATGCCCTCGCCAGCCGCGAGGCCATCGGCGGACAACTGCACGTATCCGCTGCCGACCATCGCCCCGATGTGCGTTTTGTAGGGGGTCTTGTCCTTGCTGAACCGCACATCGCGGTACGGGCGGAAGATCTTCGTCTGGCCGAACTCGGGTGCCAGTTCCTCGATCAGCTCAGACATCGGGCGCAGCACCTTGCCGTCGTAGATGTCCTTGTGCGCGGTCCAGTAGGTCTTTGAGTTGTCGGCCACCAGCCCGTCATAGAAGTCGAGGGCTTCCTCTGGCCATCCGCTGAATGACATCTGCTGCGGGCACCTCCGCCTGTGCCGCGGGCGCCCGGCCCGCGCGGCTGCGTTGGGTCACACGGTAGTCCTGGGGTCTGACCGTCCCAGTCCAGCCCCAGCACGTCCAGCTGGCCGGCGGCCGGCCGGGCGTCATGGCCAGCAGAACCCGCCCCTCCGCGGTGAGCGCCCGGAGATGCTCATCGCCGTCCGGCACGGCTACCCCATGCTTCTCACGGATGGCACGGAAGCGGGGCAGCTCGGCGGATCCCGGCGACGACGACATTACCCGGCTCGGCGAGGAACGCCTCGATCTTGCTGGTTGATGCCATCGGATAACGCTACCGGGCGTCTGCGTGCAGCCCGGCCTAACCCCGTAAGCAGCGTCTCAGCAGGAACCGCCGCCTCATCCGCCTGCGGATCATCCGACGCCGCCAGAAGACCATGAAGACTCCTCGGGTACCTGTTCCGGCCCGGAACGGAAACGGGACTGCCGTGAGCGTGGACCCGGTACCTGGGAGATCCTGGGAACGTGCTGCCCTGGCGCACTGGCACATCGCCATAACCTGGCGGGGGGCAGCAACCGGCCCTTGGCCAGCCCCGGGCGCTTCCCTAGCGTTATCGGATTTCTGGATCGCCTGCCCGCGGGCAGGGCCACAGTGCGGGCACCGGGTGCGCCTTCGGTGCCGGAAGGTGAGAGTGCATGGCCAGCGAGCAAGGCCGGGATGTGGCCCGCGGGCCAGCAGCGGAATCCGGCAGCCAGGTGCCGCCGCTGACGGTGGCGGTGCTCGGGCTCGGTGAGGCGGGGGGCGAGATCGCGCGGGACCTGGCCACAGCCGGGGTGAGGGTGCGGGGCTTCGACCCCGTCAAGCCTGCGCCCCCGGGTGTGGTGGCCGCCGCCGGGGACGCGGCCGCATGCCACGGTGCTGACCTGGTGCTCAGCCTCACCACCGCGGCCGAAGCCGAGGGTGCCCTGCGGGAGGCGCTTGCCGGGCTGGGCCCGTCGGTGGTGTACGCGGACGCCAACACCTCGGCGGCCGGCCTGAAGCACCGGCTGGCCGCGCTGGCTGAGAAGGCCGGTGTGCCCTTCGCGGACATCGCCATCATGGCGCCCGTCCCCGGCCGTGGGCTGCGCGTGCCGATGGTGTCTTCCGGTCCGGCCGCGCAGGCCGTCTCCCGGATACTCGGCGCATGCGGCGCCACCGTGGACGTGATGGACGGGCCCGCTGGCACCGCGGCCACCAGGAAACTCCTGCGCAGCGTGTTCTACAAGGGGATGGCCGCGGCGGTCATCGAGGCGCTGGCCGCGGCCCGGGCCGCCGGCTGCGAGGACTGGCTGCGTGAGCACATCGCCGCCGAACTCAGCGCCGCCGACCACTCCACGCTCGCCCGGATGGAGGAGGGGAGCCACCGCCACGCCCTGCGCCGCTCCCATGAGATGGCGGCGGCCAGCGAGCTTCTGGCCGAACTCGACGTGCCCAGCAGGGTGGCGCGGGCCAGCCAGTTGTGGCTCGAAGACCTGGCCGCGGGCCGGTGAGCCCAGGCGGGCAGCCCGAGTGCTTCGGCTGCCTGCGTGAGCGCGGCCAGGTGGCCGCCGACCGGGCCGAGGCCGGCCCCCATCGTGTTGACCGGCACGTGCGTGGCGCCGGCCTCGCGCCACCTTCCAGCGAGGTGAACGCGGCCAGGAAGCCGAAGAGCACCATCGGCTCGTGGAAGGTCGTGCGCACGTCATAGGGCCGGTCCCGGGGCGCGTAAAACGCTGGGGCCGGCGCCGAGGACATGGCCGTAGGCGAGCACATGCGTGAACCCGAGCCCGGCCACCGTCTCAGCGTAGGCGCGCAACGCACCCGGGTCCGCGCCGATCTCGGTCTGGCGGAACACCACGCCGATGCGCATGACCTTTGTTATGCCGGCTGCCTCGCGCGGCAGCCCACTGTCACTGCTCCAGCGTCACCGCGGCCAGTTCGATCTGCGTGCCCGCCAGTGCCTTGCTGACCGGGCAGTTCTCCTTCGCCTCGGCGGCCGCGGCAGCGAACTCGGCCTCGGTGATGCCGGGGACGGTGGCGCGCACGGACAGCCGGATCCCGGTGATGCCCGCCGGCAGGGCGAACGATACGTCCGCGGAGGTGGTGATGGCTGTCGGCGGATGCCCGGCCTGGGTCAGCCCGAACGCCAGCGCCATCGAGAAGCAGCAGGAGTGGGCAGCGGCAATGAGTTCTTCCGGGCTGGTGCGCCCGTTGGGATCCTCTGCCCGTGATGGCCAGGTCAGCTCATAGCTGCCCAGCCCCGATGATTCGAGGGCGACCGACCCCTTTCCGCTGTCGAGTGGGCCCTCCCAGCGGGTGGTCGCAGTGCGGACGGTAGCCACGACGGCGTCTCCCTTCACGGCCGAGATCGGTGCGGACAATGTGGTGATGCCGTGCCCTTGCGCCGGGTGCCGGATCGGGCCGTGCAAGAGCGCGCCGGTGACTGGTCAGGATTGCCAGCTGTCAGCGGGCCATCGGCCACCGAGCACACGCCACCGGGCATCACCACCAGCGTTGCGCACATCGCCTGGGTACACAACTACCGGCTGGAAGGCCAGGGTCCCAGCTGGCCGAGTAGGTGATGGCGTGCTTGCGGCGGCCGTATCGGTGGCACCAGTCATGTCGCACACGATGAGGGGGCGCTGTTCAGGCTGTCGTGTGTGTCCATGGCTGGCGGAGCCTACAACGCCAGGCCGCCGTCGACGGCGGCGATCGTGGTGGACCAGGCCTGGGTGCGCCAGCGGCCCTGCCGGGCGAAGAGCACCTCGTCGAGACGGATCCGCCGTAGGCACAGCGCCGCGTCGTGCCCGCCGTTGGCGCGCGCCTGCTCCTCGCTGGCCGCGCAATGGACGATGGTGAACGCACCGACCTGATCGTTGACGAACTTGCCGACCGGGTCGCAGTACCTGATGATGCGCCGGTAGTCGGCGACCAGGCGCCGGTAGTCCGCAGGAGTGCCGAGCGTCACGCCGAGCATCCCGATCCCGCGCTCCGCCGCCTGCACCGCGGTCTCCGGGGAGGACACCGCCACCCACATCGGAGGATGCGGGTCCTGGATCGGTTTGGGCAGCACGTTGCGCGGTGGCATCGAGAAGTATTTCCCATGCCACTCGAACTCATCCTCGGTCCACATCTTGGGGATCGCGCGGATAACCTCGTCACACATCTCCTTGGTCGAGTCGGGATCGATCCCGAACGCTCCCACCTCCGTCCAGGTGGCCGAGCGGCCGGTGCCGACTTCAAGCCGCCCGCCCGAAAGGATATCGAGCACGGCGGTACGCTCAGCGATTTTTATCGGATGGTTGAACTCGGGCACGCAGACGATAATTCCGTGCCCGACCCGCATCTTTTTCGTGCGCATCGCGCATGCGGTCAGGAACAGCTCCGGTGCCGGGCAATGTGAATACTCCTCGAGGAAGTGATGCTCGACCGCCCAGACCTGATCGAAGCCCAGCTCATCGGCAAGAACGACCTGTTCGAGCGCCCGGTTATAGACTTCCCTTTCGCTTTCGCGATCCCAGGGGCGCGGCACGGACAATTCGTAGAACAGACCGAACTTCATGGCGCGTTACCTCCCGGCTACCGATGGCTTGAGGCGAAAGCGATGCCGCGGTAAGGCCCGCTCAGGAGAAAAGGGTCTCCAGGTGCCCTGAGCGCCCGTTCAACCGCCTGTTTCGACGGCGTAGAGGTCAAACCCTTTGCGCTCGCTGCCCAGCGCGACCACGATAGCATCGCCGATCAAGACCACGGAGGCAACGATTGCGAGCGCTGTTCCGTAAGCCATGTGCTGCGCCATCAGCGCCTCGACAAAGGCGGCATTGGCCGCAAAGAGAACGCCGAGCTGATAGGCGAGTCCTGTAAACAGGCCTCTCACTTCGGGCGGCGAAAGTTCGACCAGATGGGCCGGAATGACGCCCCATGCTCCCTGTACCAT
>OFHH01000040.1_pt1 | contig 17982 bp, 16 predicted proteins | sample 1521961 | NCBI WGS metagenome assembly OFHH01 (sample SAMEA2468439, study PRJEB22500) | soil metagenome | biome: Glassland; feature: Farmland; material: Clay | place: Australia | collected 2013-01-31 | depth 0.55 m | reverse complement strand
CTCCATCTCCTGCCGCTCGGATTAGCACTACAGCGACATTTGGCACTTGCGCTTCTTGGCGAGGTCGCTTAGAGTGGCTGGCCTAGTTGAATGGCGCTGGGCCGGAGATTATCGAAGCGCGGATCATTCGTGGGCGAAGGATCGACGCGGCGGACGTGCAGACGGTGCGGCGGCTGATGGCCGAGCAACCGGAGGCTGGGCGCCTGGGCTTAGCTCGCGCTCTGTGCCGGCGATGGCAGTGGCGCAGCGCCAATGGACGGTTCAAGCTTCGTTCGGCGCTGGGGGTATTGAGCGAGTTGGGGCGGGGCGGGGGGGGTTGGCGGGTGGGGGGGGTGGGCGCCCGCACACTCCCGCCGCTATGCATGGCTGGCGCCGATCCCGCCGGCCCCGCTGACGCACGCGGAAATGGCCGTTCTGCACGCTTGGCGGCATCCAGCAGGTCAGGGCGCTGCTCCGGCACCGGTGGGCTGCTGACTGGCTGCCCGATGCTCGGGGCCGACTCGATCACCCTGCTCACGATCCACGCGTGTTTGCCGACCTTGCGGACGCGGGTGAAGCCGTTCTGCTCGAAAAGCTCGACCGTCGCGCTGAAGAGGAAGCGGCCCTGCGCCTCGCGGCAGGTGGTCACCTCGGAGATCGCCTCGACAAGCCCGCCGCCAAGATGGGCGATCTGGTCGAGCGCGCCCTCCAGCGCCGCCCGCGCGATGCCCTGACCGCGGTGCCTCTTGTCAACGAAGAAGCAGGTGATCCGCCAGTCCGGATGCGGCGGCGCGTCCTTCTCGTATTCACGCCTGTGCTTGATACCGGGGAGTTCCTCCGGGCTGCCGTACTGGCACCACCCTTGCGCGGTGCCGTAATCGTCGAAGACCAGCGCGGCGTGCGCGCGGCCTCCCCGGACCCGGCGCTCCTTCCCGGCACGGTTCTGCGCCGCGTCCGTCCCGGACACCTCGAGGTGGTAGCCCATGCACCAGCATCCGCCGTACCCGCCGTTGTTGCGCGCGGCGAGCTCGGCGAACGCCGCCCATGTGGATGCGTCGAGCGGCCGGATCGTATACCGCATTGCGGGTCCTCCCTCGGTGAGCATTGCCCGCCCGCTCAGGACTCCTCAGCCGCCTGCGCCAACAGGCGCGCGAGCTCGGCCGGCGCGCTGATCATGGGCCAGTGACCGGAATCGATGCCGGCAAACGAGACGTTCCTGCTCTTCGCCAGCTCGGGAACCTCGCCGCGCTCAATCCATTCCCTGGCCTGGGCCGGGGTGAACTCCGGGCAGACCAGTACCACGGGGACGTCATAGCGCCGCTCGTCGGCGAGCCTGATCGCTCCGCGAGTGACCCCTTCCGGGACCGGAATCGCAGCCGACGCGATGGCCTGCTTCGCGGCGTCGTCCAGATCGGCGGAGTCCGGCCCTTCGAACTCGCCCCAGCCCGGGAAGGGCACCGCGCCGTCCTGGACGGGGAGGGAATCGAAGTATGCCTCGCCGTCCGAGGAGGGAAAGCCACCGATCAGGGCGACCTTGCTGATCTTGCCGGGGCGGGCGTCGGCGGCGAGCCACGCCAGGCTGCAGGCCGCGGAATGCCCCACCACCATGGGCTTCCCTGCTGCCGCATCGACGGCCGTGACCACCGCGGCCACCTGATCCGCGAGCGTCGCCGACGCGTTGCCGTCACCCTGGCCCGGCAGGGTGACCGGCACGGCACGGTGGCCGTGGGCCTCGAGCTGGGTGGCAACGTTGTCCCAGACCGACCCGTCGAGCCACAGGCCGGCGATCAGCAGGATGTCCATCTCAGCTCTCCCTCCCCCTTGCGCTGCGGTCGCGCCCGGCGTAGTCAGCGAAGCTTCCCGGTCCCCGACGATAGATACGGTTCCGGACGATCGGGTTCCTGATTAGCCTGCTCTCGTGAAAGCCGACCTGAGCCCCACCGGGCGGGCGCTCCGGGCCCTCGAGCTGCTGCAGGCCCAGCCCGGCATCACCGCCGCCCAGCTCGCGGCGCAGCTGGACGTGACCGAACGGGCCGCGCGCCGCTATGTCGCGATCTTGCGCGAGGCCGGCATCCCGATCGGGTCGACCCGGGGGCCCTACGGCGGCTACCGGGTTGGCCGTGGCATCCGGCTGCCGCCGCTGGTGTTCACCGCCGCCGAGGCGCTTGGCCTGGTCATGGCCGTGCTCGACGGCAGCCACGCAGCCGCAGACGCCGACGATCCGGTCGGCGCCGCCCTGGGCAAGATCATCCGGGCGCTGCCGGAGAACGTCGGCCGGCAGGCCGCCACCATGCGCCGGCATGCCTCTGCCGCGCCCGACCGCGGGGCCGCACGCCCGGGCACCGAGACCACGAGCGCACTCGTTGCCGCCGTCGCCGCCCAGCGCCAGGTGAGCATCGGCTACCGCAGCGAATCGGGCAGGCAGCGGGAGGAGGACGTTGACCCGTGGGCTGTCGTCGTGCGGCATGGCCGCTGGTATCTGCTGTGCCACTCGCATCGCGCCCGTGCGGTCCGCGCCTACCGCATTGACCGGATTCAGTCGGTCGCCGCAGGCGGCGAGCAGTTCCGCGCACCCGAGAACCTGGACTACGTGGAGCTGCTGGAGCAGCACCTGGGGGCCGGCTGGGAGTTCGCGACCAAGGTCGTGTTCGATGCCCCCTACGATGAGGCCGCCCGGCATGTCAGGCCGCCGATGGGCCGTCTTCAGCGCACTGGCGACGGTGAACGATGCGTCCTGATCGGCACCACCAGCAATCCGGCGATGTATGCCGGGGAATGGCTGGCCGCGATCCCGATCCGGTTCCACGTCGAGGGCGGCCCCGAGCTTCGCGCTGCCGTCGCGGGTGTCGCAGAGCGGCTGACGGCCGCCCTGGGCGCAGCGCCGGGGCGAGGTGTGCTCGCCGGCGAAGGTCCCGCCCGCTGCGACGACCCGCTCATGGGCAGCGGCGAGGTCGCTGACCAGGACTTCGAAATGCACGACAGGGGCCGCCGTTGACCTGGTCACGAAAGCGGCGGCGCCTCGATGGCCGGGCGGCCGGGCCGGCCCTCGGCGGCGGCCGGGCCGGGTGCGACCTGCTTGGCGTGCCAGCCGCCCGGCTCGGTCCCGGCTGGGTCGGCGAAGGCCAGCAGTGGTTCCTGCCAGGTGCGGACCCGCAGGTGGAAGATGTCCGGGCGGTTATAGTGGCCCACGAAGTCGTGCACCAGCCGACCGCGGATCATCATGGCGGGGTCGGTGGCGGTGTAGAGGATGCGTTCCGGGCTGCCGCCCACCGGCCCGGCGGCCACCCCGCCGTAGGGGTCGAGGATCGCGGAGCCGCCGGAGGTGGCCGGGTCGGCCAGGAAAGCGGCGTCCTCATCGGTGAGCGGCAGCACCGACCGCATCTCGTCGCTGTTCATGCCGCAGGCGCTGATCGCGTAGCATTTGTTCATGTAGGCGACGTTCCGGCTCGCTAGCAGGCTGGTCTCGGGCATGCCGCACCAGGCCGGGATGAAATGGTTCGGCCAGCTGGCCACATGCACGTACGGGTACTCGGCGCACAAGGCTGCGATCGCCAGCGGGTTGGAGTTCTCCCCGCAGATCAGGCCGCTGACCGGGCCGAAGTCGCAGCGGACCGCGCCCTGGGCGGCAGCTTCGCCGGGCGCGTGGATCAGCCGCTCCCCCACCGTGGGCACCAGCTTGCGGTGGCGGCCGAGGATACGCCCGTCCCGGCCGATGTACAGCTGGGTGTTGTAGAGCGTCCCGGTGGTGCCGGGCCGCTTTTCGGTGAGGCCCATCACCACGTTGACGCCGGCTGCCGCAGCCGCGGCGCAGAGCTTGTCGGTAGCGGGTGAGGGTATCTCCACCGCGTTCTTGAACAGCTCGACCGCGAACTCCTGGCTCCGTTTGCTGGTCGCGGCGTGGTAGTAGTACCAGACGGGATGCCCGGGGATGAAGTTCTCCGGGAAGCCGGCGATGTCGGCGCCGCCCCGGCCGACCTCGGCGATCAGTGCGCAGGCCTTGTCCACCGAGCCGTTCCGGTCCAGCCACACTGGTGCCGCCTGGACCGCGGCCAGCCGCAGCCGCGGGTACTCATCGCCCATCGTTCCTCCTCGGGTGCTGGCGCTGACCCAGAGCCGACCTGCCCCGGCCGACGTCAGTCAAAGCTGTTGGGCCGCCCCTGCCGCACGTAGTCCGTGGTCGAGGCGATGTGTTCCCTGCTGTGGATCGACCTGCCCTTGGCCAGGTGGCCGAACATCTGGATGCCGAAGCCACCGTCGAGGTCGTCGACGATCCGCTTCTTCCAGGGACGGCGGATGATCTGAGTGGCGAGGCGGCGCACGGTGCGGGGCTGGCTCATGATGTGATCCGCGATGGTGTACGCGCGCGGGATCAGCTGGTCACGAGGGAGAACCTCGTTCACCATGCCGTACTCAAGTGCAACCCGCGCATCGATGGCCTGGCCGGTCAGCAGCGCGTAGGCGGCACGCTTGACGCCCAGCAGCTCCTGGAAGCAGCTGTGTATGCCGTCGCCCGGCACGGAGCTGATGCCGTAGTGCACATCGAAGATCCGCGCGTCCTCGGCACACAGGGTCAGGTCGCACATGAGCAGAATCTCGGGATGGAAGCCTGACCCGTTGAACAGGCCGATGGTAGGGATCTCCAGGTCGTTGACGAGCGAGCTGACATTGGTCCGCCCGTCCTTGTAGGCGTACTCGTAGGCCCAGTACTCCAGCTGCTGCTCCTCAATCTCGAAGCCGGCCGGGTCGGAGTCCATCATGAACTCCTCCCCCGAGCCGGTCAGGATCAGCAGCTCGTTCTCGGGGTCCGCTCCGACTGTCTTGAGGAACTGGCCGAGCGCCCGGTGGTTCTGCACGCTCAGCTGGACCGGGCCGCCCCTGGTGTGGGCCTGTGCCAGGAGCACGCCGTCGTCCCGGCGATCGAGTGTGAAGAACTCCGCGAAGGTCTCCCGGTACTCGTCGAACCGTGGCGTGGGCACGAATTCCTGCAATGACATCGCGAGTGTCCTTCCGTTGGGTGCGGCCAGGGGCCAATGGCTTTCTGTCAGTGCGGCAATGTCCGCCAGTCGTCGGGGAAGAAGAATGCCTCAGAGTCGGGCGGCACTGGCGACTGCACCTCCAGCCAGGTAGCCGGCTCGTCGCTGTCGTTGACGAACCCGTGTGTCGCGTCAACGCTGACCCAGGCCAGGTCCCCGGTGCCGACGTGGACCTCCTCGCCGTCCAGCGTCCCGCGCATCCCGCCGGAGAGGAAGAAGTAGATCTCCTCGAACGGGTGATAGTGCTCGCTGGCCGCCTGCCCGTGGCCGGATCGGGGGGCGATCTGGGCCACGAACAGGGTGTGGTGCTGAGCGCCGAGCAACCTGTCCACCAGCATGTGGACGGAGATGTTCCTGATCTTGGGACCGTGATACCCGGGCATGGAGAGCTGGGCCGGCGGTGCCAGGTCGGACAGCTCGAAATGACCTGCGAGGCGGTGCCTGGGGTCGGTTTCCGACGGGCGCCCTAGTTCCTCGCCGTTGACAGCGGCGGCGGGAAGGCTGCTCGCCGCGCCGCGGAAGGTGGGTGGCTTGGGCGCCCGTACCGACAGCCACGACAGGTCCTCGCCCGTGGCTGCCAGCGCATGGCCCGCCCCGACCGGGGACAACCCATAGTCTCCCGCCCCGATCTGGTAGGTGAGACCCCCAACGGTGCGCACTCCCTGGCCGGAGAACACAAACCAGGACTCCTCAAAGGGGTGCCGGTGGGCAGGGATGGCAGTGCCAGCGCGCAGCTCGCACAGCCGCACCTCCAGGTGGCTCGCTCCGCTGGCACCATCGATCAGCACGGCAGTGCGCAGCCCGGGGACTGAGTCCGACTCGGTCCACCGCCGGTCAGCGGAACGGGCGATCCGGTAGGTCATGCGGGACTCCTATCCGTGGATTCGCCGTCGGCCGCCAGCGGCGGCGGCCCGGCGGCCTGCGCTGGCGCGCCGGCCGCAGGCCGGCGCCGTCTCACCTGGCTGGCGAGCCCGGCGACACCGCCCGGCGCCACCAGCACGACGATGATCAGCAGGACGCCGTAGGACAGCTCGCTGTAGACGCCCTGCACGTGGACGAACAATTCCTGCGCGAGCAGCTGGGTGATGACGGCGCCGATCACCGGCCCGTACCAGCGGCCCGCACCGCCGATCACCGCGGCGACCACGGTGGCGAGCGAGATGCTGAAGTCGAAGGTGCCCACCGGCTCGATGTAGAAGATCTGCGCGGCGTAGAAGCACCCGGCGATGCCCGCGATCGCCGAGCCGGTGAGCAGCGCGGCCAGCTTGTACCGCGCGGTGGGGACCCCGAGCACCTCGGCGGCGTCCTCGTCCTCGCGGATCGCGATCAGCGCGCTGTACCAGCGGGTCCGCTCCACCACCCAGCAGATCAGGATCGTCGCCGCGGCCAGGGTGAGGAACAGGTCGAAGAACACCCGGGTGGCCTGGATCGGCGAGATGCCCAGCCCCGTGATGAACAGGCCCTTCGCCCCGTTGGTGAGGCCGAGGACAAGCGCCAGCGACTGCACGGCCAGGGTGAGGATGAAAGTCGCGATGGCGAAGTAGCCACCCCGCAGCCGCAGGCTCGCCACCCCGATCAGCAGGCTGACCACCACCGCCGCCACTGCAGCCACCGGCGCGGTCAGCAGCGGGTTCAGGTGCCAGCCCGCGGAGGTGATGGCGGTCGTGTAGGCGCCCACGCCGAAGAAGAGCACGGTACCGAAGTTCATATAGCCGGCGTAGCCGCCCAGCAGATTCCAGCCCCCGGCGAGCGCCACGTACATCAGCACGATCACGCCGATACGCACCGCCGCCACCTGACCGAAGCTTGATCCCCAGGCGGCGGCGACCGCGATCACCGCGGCGGCCGCGATCAGCCCGGTCAGCCGCCGCCGGGCAGCGGCCGCCCGGCCGGGGCCGCCGGCGGTGGCGGTGCCGGTACCGCCGGCCCGGCCCAGCGCCGTCACAGGGCTCGCTCCCTCCGGGAGGCCAGCCCTCCGCCACGGATCAACAGCGCGGCGGCTAGCAGGCCGTACACCACGACGTCGACGTACTGGAGCGGCAGGACCTGGTTGAACACCGACTGCGCCACACCCAGCACCAGCCCCCCGGCCAGCGCGCCCCGCAGGCCGCCGGTACCGCCGACGAGCACGACGATGAACGCATACGCCAGCCACTGGCTGGCCTCCTGGACAGAGAACGGAAAGACATCGGCTAGCAGCACACCCGACATGCCGGCCACCGCCACGCTCAGGCCGAATACCACCGATGCCCAGCGGTCCACGTTCACGCCCAGCACCCGGGCCGCCTCGGGATTCTGGGCCAGCGCCTGCACCGCCCGGCCCGCCATGGTGAACCGGAGCAGCGCGGCGATGACGCCTAGGATCACCAGTGCCGCGCCAGCGGCGACCAGGTAGTCGGTGGGGAGGATGACACCGCCCAGGTTGACCCGGCTGTTGCTGTAGCTGACGGTGATGGACCGGCTGTCGCTGGTCCAGATCATGGTGGCAGCGCTCTCCAGCAGGATCATCGCCCCGAACAGCCCCAGCAGGACCGCCTGCTCGGACACCCGCCGGACCCGCTGCACCAGTAGCCGGTCCAGCACCAGCCCGAATGCGAAGAAGACCGGCAGCGCGACGAGGACGGCCAGCAGCGGCGTAATCTGCCAGGCGTGGAGGAGGTCGAAGGCGAAGAACGCGCCCGCGATGATGATGATGCCGTGCGCGAGGTTGAGCACCCGTAGCACGCCCAGCGACACCTGCAAGCCCAGCGCGGCCAGGGTGTAGATCAGGCCCAGCAGCACGCCGATGGCGATGACCTCAGCAGCGGTGGTCATCCGGTCCCCTCCTCGCCCGGGCCGGCGGGCCCGGGCGAGCTGCCCGGCCCGGCTGACAGCCACTCCCGCACCAGGGCGGTCACGTCGCCGGCGAATTCACCGACCTCCCCATACCGGTCGTTGCGGCCCGAGCGCAGCGTGTACACCACATCCGCGATCTCCAGCGCCGACCTCACGTCCTGGTCCACCAGCACCACCGTTCGGCCCTCCGACCGCATCCGGGCCAGTTCGGCGTACATCAGCATGGCCACGGCGGGAGCCACCCCCGCAGAGGGCTCGTCCACCAGGACGAGGTCCGGATCGGCCACCAGCAGCCGGGCCACCTCGAGAATGCGCTGCTGGCCACCGGACAGGCTGCCGGCAGCGGCCCGCCGCTTCTCCCGCAGCTGCGGGTAGCGCTCATAGGCGGCGTCGACGGCAGCTGCGGCCGCGCGCCGGTCGCGCTTAAGCGGCCACGCGCCGAGCACGAGGTTGTCGTGGACCGTCATCGCGGGGAAGACCGAGTGCCCCTGCGGCAGGTAGGCGACCTTGTGACGGGCGCGGTCGTGGGAGGGGCTGCCGGTCAGGTCGAGCGTCTGCCCGTCCCGGGCCAGCTCGACCCACCCCTGCCAGGGCCGCAGCAGGCCGGCCATCACCTTGAGGCTGGTGGACTTCCCGGAGCCGTTCGGCCCGAGGACCACCGTGATCTTGCCTGGGGCGCCGGTCAGCGACAGGCCCTCCAGCGTGGGCTGGCCGACCACGTACCCGGCCGTGATACCCGCCAGCCGGATCGTCGCACCGCGCCGGAAGGCGGCGGGCACGGGCGCGGCGGTCACGCCGGCCCCCTCACCCGGGCGCCGAGGTAGGCGTCAATCACAGCCTCGTTGGCACAGACGGCCCCCGGGTCGCCCGCGGCCAGGACGGACCCGTTGGCCATGCAGATGAACTCGTCGGACAGGTCCACCAGGTCCGGCACCTCGTGGCTGACGATAAGGAAGGCGGTCTCGCCGCGCCGGGAGAAGTCCCTGATCCCGTTGTGCAGCACCTTCTTGACGTCTAGGTGGACGCCGGCGAACGGCTCATCCATCAAGACGATGGACGGACGGCGGACCATGGCACGAGCGAACTCGACCAGCTTCTGCTGGCCGCCGGACAGCTCCCGGGCGACCCGCTGGCCGTGCTCGGCCAGGCCCACCAGAGTCAGCCACTCATCAGCGTCTTCCCGCAGCCGGGCGATCCCGGACCGCCCGATCCCCTGCTGCTCGCCGAGGAAGAGATTCTGCCGCACGGTGAGGCTGGTGAAAACCCGCGGATTCTGGAAGGTCCGGGCGACTCCCAGGGCAGCGATCCGGTGGGCGCTCATGCGCGTGGTGGCAGTCCCGCCCACACGGATCGAGCCTCTGGTTGGCCGGTAGGCGCCGGTCAGCAGATTGATCAGAGTGGTCTTCCCAGATCCGTTGGGGCCGATCACCCCCAGTACCGATCCGGACGCAAGGCCGAGGCTGACGTCGCGGATGGCTTCCAGCCCGCCAAACCGCTTGGCCAGGTGCTCGACAGCGAGCGCTGGCTGCGTCATCCCGCGATGACCCCCTGGTTGCTGCGCACGGTGACTTCCGGAGCGACAGCAGCCTCAGGGCGCGGTCAGCTTCGCGGTGGCGACGCTGCCGGGCCAGACCGGCTGCTGCCTACCGTTCACCGTCTGCGTGATCACCTCAGAGAACGGCGTGGTGCCGTCGGCGTTGTACCTGATGTCACCGATGACGGTCTTGAACGTGTGCGAATGGATGTAGGCCCTCAGCTTCTGCTGGTTCAGGGTCTTGGCCCCTTCCACCGCCTGCTGGATGACCTGCAACGACGCGTACGCCACGAAGTCGTAGGTGGGGACCACCGACTCACCGCGGGCTTTGGCGAAGTTGACGACTGTCTGCATGCCGGGATTGTGCTGGTTGGGCCAGGCAACCGTCGTCCCGATCACCCCGTTGGTCGCGGCGCCAAGCTGCGGCCAGTTCGGCAGCGTGGTGGCCTGAGAGCCGCAGGTGCACATCACCTTCGGAGTGAAGCCGAGCACGTGCGCCTGCTTGACGATGGCGTCCTCGTCGTTCGGCAGCCCGAGGATCACCAGCATGTCCACGCCCTGCGCCTGTGCCCGCTGGAGGGCAGCCGTGAAGTCGGTGGTGGTAGCGGAGTATGTCTGGCTGAACACGACCTTGAGGCCATCCTGATTGGCGTACCGGATAGCGCCACCCTGACCCTGGTAGCCGTCCCGTGCCACCAGCGTGAACGGGTTGTCGTTGGTCAGAATGCCGACCTTGGTCGGGCGCTGGCTGGGCGGCAGGCCCTTGATGGCCTCGAACAGGCCGCGGGTGTAGTCCGGCTCCTGGTAGGTGTATGTGCCTACCATCCACCCGTCCGCCTGCTGGAAGTACTGCTTGCCCACGAACCCACCGTTGAACAGGATCTTCCCGGCGGACTTGACCATCGGGACGATCGGGGCACCGATGAAGGTCGCGTACGGCGCCAGCAGCAGGTCCACGTTGTCGGAGGTCAGCAGGGTCTGGTACTCGCTCTGGGCGGTCGACGGGGTGCTGTTGTCGTTCTTGATGTCCATGACGACCTTGCGCCCCAGCAGCCCGCCGGATGCATTGACCTGCTTCGCCCAGTCCTGGTAGACGGCCTGGTACTCCTGGGAGGACGCGCTCAGGATCCCGGTCAGGCCCAGCGTTCCCCCGATCTTGATCGGGCCGCTGCCGCTGCCCGAGGCGCCACCGCCCCCGCCGCCGGACGCACATGCCGCCAGCGTCACCGCCAGCATCCCCGCCGCCCCTGCCAAGCTGAGCTTCCTTGCTGTCCTGGCCATGTCGCCTCCGGGTCCTTCTGCTCTGGCCCTGCCCTGGCTTGACCGGAAACCCGCGCGGCGCGGTGGTCGGCCGGCAGTCATCAGGCCAGGAGGGCTGTAAAGCCAGATAGAACGCCATGTGCAGCCGCAGTGTCAATATTCGTTACCTAGCTGTAATTTGAGCACACACGTGCAGTGCAGACTTACAACTGCACGCTTGCACCGCCACCTAAGATCGGGAACGCTGCCGCACGGTGGGATTGTGGACTGACCTGCGGGGACCGCTCCCGCAGCTAGGGGGATCTCATGCGCTCATTCGATCCCGGGTCGGCTCTCGGGCCCCGGCTGCGGGAAGTACGCGAGCAGCGCGGTCTGTCCGTGCGTGAGCTCGCCCGCCGGGTAGGCTGCTCCGCCAGCCTGATCTCCCAGATCGAGCGCGGGGTCAGCACCCCGTCCGCCGGGATGATCTACCTGCTCGCGGTGGAACTGCGGGCCTCACTCGACTACCTGTTCGACGCGGTGCCACCGCAGGAATCCGGGCCCGGGCCAGAACCTGCCGCGGCAACCGCGCCGAGCGCGGCCGCCCCTGTGGTCACCCGTGCCGCAGACCTGGCGGGCCAGCCAGCCGCGGGCGCGGTCCCGGGCGACCCGGGGAGCGCGGGCAGTGCCACCCTGCTGCCCGGCCACGGCGTGGTGCAGCGGGTCTCCTCCCGCCGGGTCATCGACCTCGCCAGCGGAGTCCGCTGGGAGCGGCTGACCCCGCAGACCGACAGCAGGGTCGACTTCCTGGAAGTGATCTACGAGCCCGGCGGCCACTCGATGGACTCCGGGCGCCCGGTCCGCCACGACGGGTACGAATACGGCGTGATCATCAGCGGCCGGCTGCGGGCAGACGTGGGCTTCGAGGTGTACCACCTCGACCCGGGCGACTCGATCGCCTTCGAGTCCACCACTCCGCACCTGTACTGGAATGAGAGCAGCTACCCGGTGCACGCGATCTGGGTGGTCGTGCACTCCCAGCCCGGCCTGGCCTGACGCGGCCGGCCGCGCCAGCGCGGAGGCGGACCGAAAGGCCGGTGACTCCCGGCACGGCACAGGGGCGGCTCCCGCCGCGGCACGGTCTTCCCTTGCCGCAGCCGTCAGCCCCAGATTGGCCGAGTTTCATAGCTAGTTTCGGGGAGGGGTCACTCTGAGCGCTCCCACCTCATCGGCGGGCATGGCCACCAGCGCTGCGGACCTGCACCGGCTGGCTACCGCAATCCGGCTGCGCGGCGTCCGGATGGTGGCCCCGCAGGGGTTCGGCTACCTTGGCCAGGCACTGTCCGCCGCCGAGCAGTACGCCGCGGTCTGCGGTGCGCTGCTGCGGCACGGCACCGACCGGGTGGTCTGTTCTCCAGGCCATTACGTGGTCGCCACATCCGCGGCGGCGGAGACCGGGCTGATCGATCAGACCCTGCTGGCCAGCTACGGGCAGAACGGTTCTGCGCTGGAGGCAATCGGCACCGAACGCAGCCCGGTGCCGGATTACACCTGCGGATCGCTGGGCCAGGGGCTGTCCGCCGGCGCCGGGTTCGCGCTCGCCGACCGGCTGCAGGGGCGGCCGGAGGTGCGGACGTTCGCCTTCCTCAGCGACGGCGAGCTGCAGGAAGGGCAGGTGTGGGAGGCGGCCACCCCGGCGCTGGCTGCGGCCGGGCTGCTGCGCGCCAGCCGGGGTCCGGGTCTGTGTCCTGAACGTGCCGGTGATCAAGCCGCTGGACACTGCGACCGTGCTGGCGGCGGCTGCGGGCCGTCCGGGTCGTCGTCACGGCGGAGAACCACTCCGTCATCGGCCCGGGTCTCGGCCGACCGCTGCGCCGCGTGGGGCTGGCCGGCACGTTCGCCGAGGGCGCGCTCACCACCCCGTACCTGTTCAGCAAAGTACGGGCTGACGACCCAGCACCTGGCGGAGACCGCGTGGAGCGCGCTTGGCAGGCCAGGCCCGGCGGGGTGATATGGGACCCCGCCGGGCAGCCCACCCTACGCCCGGCGGTCCGGGCTGCCCGGCGGCGATGCATCCGAGGCATTTCGGTTACCCCGTCGTCTGGCAGGGGACAGGCTAATCTGATGGCGGTGACCGTTGAGCTGGCCCTGCTGTCGCGGGTTAGTTACGGCAGCCTGGAGATCACCGGCTCCCGGCTGCAGGGCCTGCTTGCGCTCTTGGCCGAGGACCCGCACGTGGGGTGCAGCACCTCCCGGCTGGTGGACGCACTGTGGCCCGACGAGCAACCCGAGCACCCGTTCAAGGCCCTTCAGGTTCTTGTGTCACGGGCCCGGGCCCGCCTCGGCCCTGGGGTCATCGTCGGCACGCCGGGCGGATACCGCCTCTCGCTGCGCGAGAACCAGATCGATGCCTCCGCGATCTTGCTCAGCGCGTCCGAGAGTGAGAAGCGGTCCCGGGCCGGTGACCACCTCGCGGCGCTCGGGCACGCCGAGGCCGGGCTCGCGCTGTGCGAGGGCGCGGAGGGCTGGGTCGCCGGGCCCGGCGACCCGCTGTCCGCGCTGCGCGCGGGACGGGTTCCGGCTTACCGGTCGCTGCTGCGGGCCCGGGCGCTGGCGCTGTCGCGTCTGGGGCGGCGGGCCGAGGCGGCGGCACCGCTGGGCGAGCTGATCCTGCGGTGCCCGCGGGACGAGGAGGTCCTGGCCGAACTGCTGCGGTGCGAGGCGGCGACGGCGGGGCCGGCGGCGGCCCTCGCCCGGTATGCCGATTACCGGCAGCGGCTGCGCGACGAGCTCGGCAGCGACCCGGGCCCCGCGCTGCAGGGCGTGCACGCCGAGCTGCTGCAGGCTGACGCGCCCGTGATCCGCCGCGGTGTCCGGCACGAGCCCAACCCGCTGCTCGGCCGGGACGACGACATCGCCGCCGTAGCTGGCCTGCTGCGCACGTCCCGGGTCACGTCGATCGTGGGCACCGGCGGCCTGGGCAAGACCCGTCTCGCGCACGCGGTCAGCGGCCAGGCGGAGCAGCGCGTCGTGCACGTCGTCGAGCTCGCGGGCGTCGCAGCCGACGGCGACGTCGCGGCCGAGGTCGCGTCCGCCCTCGGCGTCGGCAAGGAAGGCGGCAACCCGGTCAGCCGCCGCAGCGCCCCGCCGGGCGTGCCCGCCGGGATCGTGACCGCCCTGGGTCCCGGGCCTGCGCTGCTGGTGCTGGACAACTGCGAGCACGTCGTGCGCGGGGCCGCCGGGCTGGTGGGCGCCCTGGTGTCGCTGAGCAGGGACCTGCGTGTGCTCACCACCAGCCGCGCCCCGCTGGGCCTGTCGTCGGAGTCGGTGTTCCTGCTGCCCGAGCTGGACCTGCCCACAACGGCCGAGCTGTTCGGGCAACGGGCGAGGGCGGCCCGGCCCGACGCCGACCTGCCCGCGCCGGCCGTGCGGGAGCTGTGCGGCCGGCTGGACGGGCTGCCGCTCGCCGCGGAACTGGCCGCCGCGCGGATCCGGGTCATGTCGGTGGCCGAGATCGCGCGCCGCCTCGACGACAGGTTCGCCGTGCTGCGGGGCAGCGCCAGGGACGCACCGCAACGGCACCGCACGCTGCACGCCGTCATCGACTGGAGCTGGAACCTCCTCGACCCGGCCGGCCAGGCGGCCATGCGGGCCCTGTCGGTGTTCCCTGGGGGGTTCACCGCCGGTGCCGCCCGGCACCTGCTCGGCGCCGACATCCTGCCGGTGCTGGAGCAGCTCGCCGGTCAGTCGCTGCTCAAGGTCGCCGACACCGTGTCCGGTACCCGGTACCGGATGCTGGAGACCGTCCGGGAGTTCGCCGCGGCGCGCCGGGATGACGCCGGCGAGACCGAAGGCGTGAACGGCCGGTTCCTCGCCTGGGCCCGGGACTTCGGCGTCGCGCACCACGACTCGGTGCTCACCAGCGACGACCTCCCGGCGTTCGAGCTGGTCCGGGCCGAGCAGGACAACCTGGTCCAGGCGCTGCGGCACGGGCTCCACCGCAGGGAGGCCGGAACGGTCGCCGCGGTGTCGGCCGTGCTGGGCGCGCTGTGGGCGGCCGAGTCGAGTTTCGCCCGCCTGAACGCCCTGGCCAGGGACACGGCCCGGATCCTGCCGCCGTTCCGGCCCGGACCCGCGCTCGTCGAGGCCACCCGGGCCAGCCTGGTGCTCGGCGCGGTGAGCGGATTCCTGCTGCAAGGACCGAGCCCAGCGCGGTTTCTGGTGGGCCTGCGGCGGCTGCCGCCCGCTCCGCCGGACACCTTCGCCCGGGCCGCGCAGGCCGTGCTGAACGCGATGCACGGGCCGCCCGAGGCGGGCCTCGCGGCCATACAGGCGCTGGGCGAGAGCGACCAGCCGCTGGTCGCGGGCCTGGCCAGCTACGTAGCCAGCTACGCCTGGGAGGAAGCGGGCGACACCGGCGGCGCGCTGGCAGCGGCGCGGCGGTCGCTCGCCGCGTTCGAGCGCCGTGGCAGCGCGTGGCTCCGGACGGCCGTGCATGCCCGGATCGGCGAACTGTGCCTCCAGGCTGACGAGGCCGGTGCGGCCGACGAGGCCGGTGCGGCCGACGAGGCGCTGCATCACCTGAACGCGGCGCTGGCGGTGCTCGAGGCGTTCGGAACGCGGGCCAGCGCGGACCGGGTGCGCGAGGCAATCGTGGCAGCCAACCTGCAGCGGGGCGCCTACGACGAGGCGGAACGCGAGCTGAAGCTGACAACGCCGCACGGCGCGGACGATGCCTGGGATATGCCGATGTTCGACACCGCGATGCGCGCGCAGATCGCGCTCGGCCGCGGCGACGCCGATACCGGCCTGCACCTGTGGCGCAGCGCGGCGGCGGCACTGCGGGACACGCAGCGCACCGGACCCGGCGGCGACCTGTCCCGCCTGGATCCCTGGGCACTGCAGATTCAGGCCACCGCCGTGGTCGCCCACGCGCAGCACGGCCGGCTCGGCCTGGTTGCGGAGATCACCGGGGCGCTGCCCGCCGTGCTGTCAGCGCTGACCGCTGACCCGGGGCCGCCGCCCGGAACGCTCGCCGCCTCCTATGGCCTCGCCGTCTGCGGCTCGCTGCTGCTGGCCCTGGCCATGACCGACATCGACCGGGGCCAGCGCGAGGCGGACGCCAGCCTTGCCCGGTCGGGAGCGAGGATGATCGCGCTGGCCGAGCGCTTCGGCCTCAAGAACGGGCTCCAGCCGGCCATGTCCGCCGCCCGCGCCCGGCGAGCCGCGCAGGACGCCGACGGGCCGGCCTACGCCGACGCCATGTCGTCGTGCGCCGGCCTCGACCCGGAAGCCCTGCGCGCCGCCGCCCGCGCCGCGCTGGGGGAACGAACCCCCCTCAGCGGTTGAGGTCGCGCCGGGACAGGGCCCGCGCCCACAGGTACCCGGCCAGCGCGAGCCCGGCGCACCAGGCGACGGCGGCGAGCACGGTGCCGCCGGACGGCGTGCCCGTCAGCAGCCCACGGAGGGTGTCGATGACCGGCGTGAACGGCTGGTGCGCCGCGAACCAGCGCACCGCACCCGACATCTGGCCCGGCGGCACGAACGCACTGCTGATGAACGGCAGCATCTGAACGAGCAGGAGGAAGCCGGTCGTGCCCTCCGCGGCCTTGGCCGCCAGGCCGAACGCCACGGCCAGCCAGGTCAGCGCGAGCGCGAGCAGGGCGATGACGCCGGCCGCCGCCAGCCACCGGCCTGCGCCGGCGGTGGACCGGAACCCCAGCCCGATCGCGACGCCGATGACCAGGGCCACGCTGACCAGCGTGCGGGCCATGGCGCTGGCGGCGTGCCCGTTCAGCACCGAGGTGGGAGAGATAGCCATGGTGCGGAACCTGGCGATGATGCCCTCGGAGGAGTCCCGGTTGACGGCCAGCGTGGTCGCCTGGCAGCCGTACCCGGCGGTGATCACGATGATCCCGGGCACGACATAGTTGATGTAGGAGGCGGCCCCCATGGCCGTCTTCAGCGCGCCGCCGAAGATGCCGACGAACAGCAGCAGCAACAGCACGGGCACGATCACCGCCGTGATCAGCGTCACCGGGTAGCGCACCACGTGCCGGAAACTGCGCCGCGTCATCGTCGCCGAGTCCCGCACGGCAAAGGCCATCGTTGTCATCGGGCGTTCTCCATTTCTGGCGTCGTTTCTGCAGTCGGGTGGCCGGTGAGGGCGAAGAAGACGTCGTCGAGGTCGGGGGTGTGCACGGACACCTCGCCGACGTCGGCCGCGGTGTCGCCGAGCCGGTTCAGCAGCTCCCGCACCGCGGTCGCACCGCCATCGCTGGGCACCTCCAGCGTCAGCGGGTCATCGTGCCGGAACGCGCCGCCAAGGGCCCGCTGCGCCGCCTCGATCCCCGTGGTGCCGGCGAAGCGCAGCCGGACGTGGGCTCCGGGAATGCTCCGCTTGAGCTCATCGGGGGTTCCAGCGGCGACAACCTTGCCGTGGTCGAGAACGGCGATCTGGTCGGCCAGCTCGTCCGCCTCGTCCAGCTGCTGCGTGGTCAGGAAGATCGTGACGCCGCCGGCCACGAGCTCGCGGATGGTCCGCCACATCATGCGGCGGCTGCGCGGGTCGAGCCCGGCGGTCGGCTCGTCGAGGAAGATGATGCGCGGTTCGCCGATCAGGGTCATCGCCAGATCGAGCCGCCGCCGCATGCCGCCGGAGTAGGTCGCCGCGGTCTTGGCAGCCGATTCGGCCAGTCCGAACTGGCCGAGCAGCGCGGCGGCGCGCCGCCGCCCTTCGGCCCGGCCCAGGTGGTGCAGGTCCGCCATCAGCAGCAGGTTCTCCTCGCCGGTGAGCAGGTTGTCGACCGCGGAGAACTGGCCGGTGACCCCGATCGCGGCCCGTACCGCCGCCGGGTCCCGGGCCACGTCATGGCCTGCGACGCGCACCTCGCCGCCGTCGGCGTGGACCAGCGTGGACATGATCTGCACGGTGGTGGTCTTGCCGGCGCCGTTGGGACCTAGCAGCGAGAACGTTGTTCCGGCGCCGACCTCCAGGTCGATGCCGTCGAGGACGGCCTTGCCGCCGAATGACTTGCGCAGCCTGGTGGCCGTGATCGCGCTGGTCATGCTTCTCCTTTCGCCATCACCGCGGCCTGGACGGCCACGATCACGTCGAAGGTGCACGCAGCGGGATTCATCGCGGTTTCACGGCGGTTTTATTCGCTGGCCCGGGGGCTCGGGGATTCGTAACGCACGAATACTGGGACCACGCCAAAAGCCTCATCCCTCGCCTGTGGTGGGGTCACGCCACAGGGCCCTCTACCCGCCCGCCTTCCCGCAGCGACGCGGTCCGGCCGGGGGGCTTCGGCCCCGGGCGCGCGAGCGACGCGCGCGGGGGGGAAGCCGGACGGGTGCGCCTGG
>OFHH01000037.1_pt1 | contig 18198 bp, 18 predicted proteins | sample 1521961 | NCBI WGS metagenome assembly OFHH01 (sample SAMEA2468439, study PRJEB22500) | soil metagenome | biome: Glassland; feature: Farmland; material: Clay | place: Australia | collected 2013-01-31 | depth 0.55 m | reverse complement strand
CTTCAACACCATCTATTTCGCCGATCTCGCGTCACAGGGGCAGCCGGCCGGGACACAGGACCGCCGTGCGCTGCCGATCGCTGGTGACGACGCGGCGGCCAAAGCCACCGTGTCCGGCCTGATCAGGGAGTTCGGGTTCGATGTTGTGGATGTGGGCCCGCTCGCCGAGGGCCGCCGGTTCCAGCCGGGCACACCGCCCTACAACGTCCGGCTGAGCGAGGCCGCCCTGCGGGCGGCGCTGGGGATGACCACCTCCACAGCCTGATAACCCGCGCAGATGCCGTGCTCAGCCGGGCGTCCCGCCCCGGCGGGCGGTGACGTGGGCGAGCAGGTCGCGTGCGGCTCCCATGGGGGGCAGCGGGCCGCCCGACCAGATGGCCCGCAGTGAGCGGCGCAGGTTGACGTCCGCGACCGGGACCCGGGCCAGCCGGTGTGACGCCAGGTCCTCGGCGACGGCGAGTTCGCTCAGCACCGCCGGGCCGGCGCCCGCGAGCACCGCCGCCCTGACCGCGGCGGTGGACGACAGTGCCAGCGCCACCGGCATCGTCACCCGGCGGCCCAGCGCCGCCGACAGTGCCGCGGTGAGCGCGTCCCGGGTGCCCGACCCCTCCTCGCGGCTGGCCAGCCGGGTGCTGGCCAGTTCCGCCGGGCTCAGCGGCTGGCGGCGCTGGGCCCACGGGCGGTTAGGGCGGACCACGACCACCAGTTCGTCGTGGCCGATGACCCGGCTGCGCAGGCCTGCCGGGCTGGTCGGCCCCTCGACGAAGCCAAGGTCGGCTGCGCCGCTGGAGACCTGCTTGGCGACGGTGTCGCTGTTGGCGGCGGTGAGCACGACCTCAGCCGGAGGCTCGCCGCGCTGGCGCGCGCTGGCCTGCAAGGACACCAGCCATCCTGGGAGCAGCTGTTCGGCGATGGTGAGGCTGGCGCTGACCCGCAGCTTGGTCCGGTGGTCACGGCGGAAGGCCGCCAGGCCGGCATCGAGTTCACTGGCGACCGCCAGCAGGCGGGCCGCCCATTCCGCGACCACGACTCCCTCCGGTGTGAGGGTGGACCCGCGCGGCGTGCGCGTCACCAGCGCGACTCCTGCCTGCGCCTCCGCCGACTTGATCCGGGCCGATACCGCCTGCTGGGTGATGCCGACCTGACGGGCGGCGGCATTGAGGCTGCCGGCACGCGCGATCGCGAGCAGCACCTCCAGGGCTGCCAGATCCGGTACCCGTGCGCTCAGCGGCATGGCTCACTCTAACGGCAGCAACAAACCACCTTTGTAGCCCGGCTTCACCCGGCACGGACCAGGTGCCCTCCCCGTCTGTGAACCGTCTGCGGCAGGGCATCGTCTCCGCGGGCTTTCCTGCGCCGCCAGCGCGGAGACGGCTATGATCCAGGGACCGTGAGAAGCCGGGCACCGTTGGTAACCGCCGCCGCACTGACCATGGTGTGCGTTGCGGCCTGCACACCGAGCCATGCGGCGTCCGGGCCGGGGACCCAGCGGCATCCCTCCGTCACGGCAACGGCGGCGAGCGCGCGGCAGGCTGCGGCGGCACCATCACCGGCGCCGAGTGAGGTGGCGACGCCGGGTTTCCAGGCCTCCGTCATGAGACTCAGCTCATCCTGGCGATCGCGCCTGCGTTACACCTGGCACCCCGGCTGCCCGCAGCCGCTGTCCGGCCTGGCTCTCATCCACATGACCTACTGGGGCTTCGACCAGCGGGCGCATACCGGCGAACTGATAGTGAACGCCGCAGTCACCAGGAAGATCACCAGGGTGTTCCGGATCCTCTACCGGGCGCGATACCCGATCCGCAAGATGGTGCTGCCCGACGTGTACCAGGGCAGCGACCCCCGGTCCACCAATGCCGACAACACGTCAGCGTTCAATTGCCGCCTGGTGGATGGCACCAGCGTCTGGTCCATGCACGCTTACGGGCTCGCCGTCGACATCAATCCCTGCGAGAACGTGTATATCGACGGCGGCTTCGTCGATCCGCCCAGATGCAAGGCGAACGCCGACCGCTCACGGCGGATACCTGGCTTGATCCACGAGGGCGACTTGGTGACCCGGGCCTTCGACGCGATCGGCTGGGGGTGGGGCGGCCGGTGGGTCACGCCCAAGGACTACCAGCACTTCTCGAGCAATGGGCACTAACCCGTCGCTGGTCCCGCAGTTAGCCGCCCCGGTGCCGCCGTTGCAGGTTGCGCAGTGCTAGCGCGGTGCCCGCCGCCCGGTCGGCCCACCAGCGGCGCGGGTCCGGGCCGGTGACGGGCTGCTGCTCGATGTGCCAGGACGCCCACTGGCGGGCGAAACCGCTCAGCCAGCCCAGCGTGGCTGCCGGGTCCTGATCGAGCATGGCCTGCAGCGTGTAGCGGCGCTCACCCACCCGGTAGCCGACCCCGGCCGCGTCCGCGGCCTCCCGCAGGTTCTCCCGGGTGAGCACGAGCCCCGAGCGGACCGGGGCGAGCAGCAGGTCAAGCAGATGGCCGGCGGGGTCGCCGGTCTCGCTCCCGGCGGGCCCGCTGCCCGCCGGGGCGCTGGCCTCACTCAGCACGGTGGCAAGCGGTGGGGGTGCCGCCCGCAGGGCCAGCGGCAGGGTGGCCGGGACGGCGCAGCACCTGGCCTCCCGGGCGAGCGCGTCCAGGGTGAGCCGGGCCCAGGTGCCCAGCGTGGGTGTGCCCGGGCGCTGCACCGCGGTGAGGTAGCCGGGTGCCCAGGACCACAGGTGTTCCCACAGCAGCGCCTCCCGGGCCCGGCGCAGCTGGGCCCGGGAGGACTCGTTATGGGCGGCGGTCTCCGCGTCGCCGAGTTCGGCGTACAGCATGAGCAGGGCACCGAGATGATCAGCGTCGCCGGGCGGGGCGAGCCCGAGCGCCCGCCAGAACCCGGCCACCCGGTCCAGCCCCTCCCCGCCGAGCTTGCCGTCCCCGCCGAGATGGATCGCGGCGTGTGGCGGGAGGGAGAGCACGAACACGGCCGTGTGCTCGGCAGCAGCCGGCCCGGGCAGGCCGAGGGCCGCCGCCGCGGGGCCGCAGTGCGGCGGCGGGGTGCTCGATACCGCCCCCAGTGCCCGCAGCAGTTCGGTCCGCTCAGCCGCCGGCGGCGCAGCCGGACCGCTCACGGCTGGGCTGCCCCCGGCGAGGCGGCCAGGTCCCCCGGCACCCGGAACAGCTCACGGCCGGGCTTGAGCGGGCGCATCAGCCAGGTCGGCCGGCGCAGCCCGTCCGGCGACCCGCTGTGGGCCGGCCGGGTCAGCTTCAGCCACTCCAGGTACACCTCGCGGGCCTTGCCGGTGTCCACCGCGATGTCGCCGTGCTGGTCGCCGGGGCCGGCCGGGCGCACCCGTACCGCCTGGTGCCAGCAGTGCATCCCGGAGACCGGGTCGGGGTGGACGGGGAAGGTCAGGTTCTGGTGGACCCCGGTGTCGCTCCACCAGATCCGCTGGGTGTCCGGGTCGGCCGATTCAGGCGGGGCGACCGCCGCCTGCCGCTGCATCCGCCAGCCGTCCTCGCCGCGGTGCAGGCTGACCGTGGCCATCAGGCCGCCAGCCCCGCTCGGGCCTCCCGCCAGCCGCCAGCGGCCCATGTGGTGGCTGCACGCCACGACGCCGGGCCGGATGCCCTCGGTGATCCAGGCCTTGGCGACGAAGTAGCCGATGTCGGTCTCCACCCGCACCAGGTCGCCGGTGCGGGCCACGCCCAGCCGGGCCGCGTCTGACGGGTGGATCCACACCGGGTTGGTGTGGGCGAGTTCGTCGAGCCACTTGGCGTTCGCCGACCGGGTGTGGATCTGGGTCGGCAGCCGGAACGTGGACAGCAGCACCAGCTGGTCCCCGGCCAGCCGTTCCGGGTGAACATGGCTCTTGATATAGCCGGGCAGTGCGTGCTCCGGCCAGCCCCACCCGGCCAGGGTCGAGGACCAGAATTCCAGCCGCCCGGATGGGGTCGGGAAACCGCGGCGCACCACGCCGTCGGTCTCCACCCCCACCGCCCGCCGGCCCTGCCCGTCGGGTTCCGGCGCGCCCATGGGCACGATATTGGGGCTGAACGGTTTCTCACCCCGCGTGTACACCCGCCCCGTGGAAGTGGTCGCCACGTCGGAAAGCTCCCCGGCGGGGACCTCCTGCTCGTACACCGCGCCCTGCCCGGCGGCGATCTCGAACGCGCCGTACCGGCGCATCCACTGCAGCGGGGTCAGGCCCTCGGCGGCGGCCCGCTCTGGCAGGCCGGGCACCGAGTTGGCGAACATCCAGCCGTAGTACTCGTCCACCGTGAGCTTCTCACCCGGGTGGGCGCGCGACTCGTGGTACTGCCGGATGCCCAGCGAGCCGTCCGGGTCGATCCGCCAGGACAGCTCGATCCAGAACTCGTTCTCCTCCCACACCTCGCCCGGGTTGACCTGGCGGGTGTCGGTGACGGTCTCCCCACGGCGCCCGGCCGCCGCCCGCAGCACCGGCTGCCGGAACCCGACCCACTGGCCGTCGTACTGCTCGTAGGAGTGGGTGTCGTGCCGCTCGGAGCCGTGCCCCATCGGCAGCACGTAGTCGGCGAAATAGGCCGACTCGTTCCAGGTGGGGGTGAGCGCGACGAAGCAGCCGACCTTGCTCTCGTCGGTGAGGGTTTCCATCCAGGACAGCCCGTCCGGGTTGGTCCAGACCGGGTTGTACACGCGGATGAAATAGGTGTCCAGCCTGCCACGGCCCTCGGCGAGGAAATGGGGGAGCAGGAACGACATCTCGTTCTGCGCCAATGGGTATTCCAGCGGCCAGGTGAGGTCCTGCCAGACGCCGGGGTGCGGCGGGGTGTGGATGGGCTTGGGCACGAACTTGTTGAGCCCGTTCGGGAACGTGCCACCCCCGGTGGCCACCGCCCCGAGCAGGGCAGAGATGAGGAACAGGGTCGGGGCCACCTGCCCCCCGCCGAGGTTGCCGGCGGCGGCCGAGCGCCAGACGTGCGCCGAGAAACGGCTACCCGCACCGGCGACGATCTCCGCGACCTGCGCGATCACGGCCGCGTCGATCCCCGACTCGGCGGCGGCGTAGCCGAAGGTGAACTGCGGGTAGAGGGTGGCCAGCACCTCCTCGAACGCCTCGAAGGTGACCGGCTTGCCCGGGTGGCAGGCCTGGAGGTACTCGGCCCAGTTCCACCACTTGCGGACGAACTCCCGGTCGTAGCGCCTGGTGGCGATCAGGTGCTGGGCGACGGCGAGGTTGATCGCCGCCTCGGAGCCGGGCTGCGGCGAGAGCCAGTGATCGGCGTGGGTGGCGGTGTTGGAGAGCCTGGTGTCAAGCACGATCACCTTGGCGCCACGGGCCCTGGCGGTGGTGATCCGTTGCGCGTGGGGGTTGAAATAGTGACCGGCTTCCAGGTGGGAGCTGATCAGGTAGATGACCCGCGCATTGGCATGGTCCGGGCTGGGCCGGTCGGCGCCCATCCAGAACTGGTAGCCGGTCCGCCCGCCGGACGAGCAGACGTTGGTGTGGGAGTTGTGGCCGTCCACGCCCCAGCTCGCGAGCACCCGTTCGGTGAAACCGTCCTCACCGGGGCGGCCGATGTGGACCATGATCTCGTTCTGCCGCTCTTCGATGATCGCGGCGCGGATCCGGGCGGCGAGCGCGTCGAGCGCCTCGTCCCAGCCGGTCCGCTCCCACTGGCCGCTGCCGCGCGGGCCGGACCGTTTCATCGGGTACAGGATGCGGTCGGGGTCGGTCACCTGGTTGAGGGTGGCCGGGCCCTTGGCGCAGTTGCGCCCGCGCGAGCCGGGGTGCTCGGGGTTGCCCTCGAACTTGCGCACCTGCCCGGTGTCGCGATCCACATAGGCGAGCAGCCCGCAGGCCGATTCGCAGTTGAAGCAGGTGGTGGGCACCAGCAGGTAGTGCCGTTCCTTGCGGTCCGGCCAGGCCCGCGAGTCCAGTTCGGCCCAGTCGTCCCAGCGTTCCCTCGGCGGGAAGGAGGCCAGGTGAATGCCGCTCGGCCCCTGGTAGAAGGTCTCGCCGCGGGCGGTGACCGCCTGCCGGGCGGCGGACACCCGGGCGCCGAGAGCGTCCAGCGCGGCTTCGTTCACGGAAACCACCTCCTTCCTTTTCCCGCCCATCAGGCGAGCGGGACTGACTGGCCGGCCTGGACGTAGGCGTGCTCGTGGGCGAGCAGCCCGGCGAGCGCGAGCGGGGCGGCCGCCACCCCGATCCAGGGCGCGGCGACGGCGGCGGCGATCAGCACCAGGCCCGGCCAGAAGAACCGGGCGAATCTGCCGCGCACCATCTCCTGGGTGGCGAGGTGCGCGTGTGCGGTCACGTGCGGCAATGTGGTCTCGCCAGCCACCAGCAGCACATGGGCGGCAGCGGCGATGGCGAGAGTGATCTCAGTGGCGCCAGCCGCCCGGCCGGGGGCGAGCCAGGCCACGATGGGCAGCATCGCCGCCGCGCCGGCCAGCACTGCCTGGACCGCGAGGTGGGCGGGCAGGAGCGGGCTCTGCCACAGGTCGCGGGCCTTCGCCTGGGCGAACAGGTACGCGGTGTAGACCGCGGTCGCCAGTGCCAGCGGCAGCCCGAGCCCGGCCAGCACCTGCCGGGCGCCGGTGGCGCTGAGCAGGGCTGCCAGGAAGTACAGGGCCACCACGCCGCCGTAGCCGCCGATGATGAACGAGCCGCGCACCAGCCAGCTGCGCCAGTGATGCCTGGTGAAGATCAGGTAGAACCGCAGCGGATGCTTGAGGTCCCAGATCAGCAGCGCGCCGGTGATCGCCAGGAACGCCAGCGCGCTGACCGGCGCCGCCCAGCGGATCGCTGAATTGCCCCAGCCCAGATAGCCGAGGAAGGCGAGAAGCACAGGAACGCCGAACACGCCGGCCGCGATGCTCTTGGTCCAGGTGTAGAGGCTGACCCGCCACCCCCAGGGGGCGTGGTGGGGGATGTCGTAGGACAGCAGCGCGGCAGCCGAGGAGCTGGGATGGCCGGGGTGGCCGGAGGCGACGAGTTGCGGGTCCGGCGCGCCCTGGGTGGCCCAGGCGAACAGGCCGCCGTCGGGCCGCCGGGCGGCGAGCGGGTCCAGGGTGGCCTGGTGGGCGCCCTTGTAGTAGACGCCCGGCCGGGTTTCCTTCTCCGGCCGGCGCACCTGCACGGGCTGCCGCTCGACGATCTGGGCGACCGGTGAGGTGGGATCGTTCAGGTCGCCGACCAGGATCGCCTCGGTGGGGCAGACGGTGACGCAGGCCGGCTCCAGACCCATGTCCAGCCGGTGCGCGCACATGTTGCACTTCTCCGCCGAGTGATCCTCCGGATTGATGAAGATCGCGTCATAGGGGCAGGCGGCCATGCAGGCTTTGCAGCCGATGCAGATCCGTTTGTCGAAGTCGACGATCCCGTCCTCGCGGCGGAACATCGCCTGGGTCGGGCAGGCGGCGACGCAGGGCGCGTCGGTGCACTGGTTGCAGCGGGTCACCTGAAACGCGCGGCGGGCCTGGGGGAACACGCCGACGTCCACGGACTTGACATAGGTCCGGGTCACCCCGACCGGGACTTCGTTCTCGCTCTTGCAGGCCGTGGTGCAGGCGTGGCATCCGATGCACTTCGTCTGGTCGAGCACCTTCAGCCACCGGGTGGGCTGATTGCCTACTGGCGCCATGCTGGCGACGTTACGTTCGGTTACATCTGCCGAACAGCCGGGCAGTTCTTGTATCTGTTACAAAGGCTGCTTGTATGCGGGAGGGCGGGCCAGGGGCCCGCACGGCCGGTGCCGGTCAGCGGGGTATTCCGGCGCTGGGAATGGCGAAGCTCAGCACCAGCGCGACCACGGAGATCCCGGTGATGGTGAGCGTGATGAGCAGAAGCCGGCGGTCGTGCCTGGGGCCGGAGCCCGGCGTAATGGGAAGCCGGCCCAGCCACCAGGCGACGGCGGACAGGACCAGGATCGGCAGGCCGACCAGCGGGCGGAACTTGAGAATGGCACCCCCGACAGCCGCGAAGGAGATGGCCGTCCGCGTCCAGGCCAGTTCGGTCCGTTCGCGGGCCAGCCCTGGGTCGGCGTCCTCCATGTCCTCGGCGGGCGCTTGCTGCTTCAGGGTGCTCTCATTCAGTGAGCTCTCACCCCGGAAATCAGCGCGAGCACGGTCGCGACCAGGGCAATGGCCGCGATGGCGACCGCCAGGAGCTGGGGCAGCCGGGAGCGGTTCAGCGGCTGGCCCAGGCGCAGCGCCCGCTGGTTGCTCTTCCACTCAAAGTAGCTGGTCACTGAAACGGCACAGCCGAGCAGGATCAGCGGGGTACCGATGACATGGCGGCCCCAGGGCACCCCGGGGAAGGGCGGCAGCAACTGGACGATGGCCAGCCCGCCGACCACCAGGGCAAGCGAGGTGCGGCTCCAGGCCAGGAAGGTCCGCTCGTTGGCGAAGGTGAACCGGGCATCGGGTTCGGTGCCCTCCTCGTCCGCCGCCCTGGGTGCGGCTTGCTGGGTGCCGGGTCCGGCTGGCCGGGTCGCCGGTGCCTGGGCGGGCGGGGTGCCGGCGGGGTTCTGGGCGGGCGGGGGGCCGGCGGCGTGCTGGGCGGGCGGGGTGCCGGCGGCGTTCTGGGCGGGCGGGGTGCCGCCGGCGTCCCTTCCGGCGGGGTGCTCGGTCCCTCCGCTCCCTCCTCGCTGAGGTTCCTCGTGCTGCCCCGCACACTGTCACACACGATCCGGCACAACTGCTCGATGCTGTCATCGGTGATCCGGTACCGGACGGCCTGGCCATCACGGGTCCGTGCCGCCACACCGCCGTGCAGCAGGCGGCCAAGATGCTGAGAGGCGTTGGCCGCCGAAGTCCCAGCCGCGGCGGCGATTTCGCCGACCGTGCTCTCGCCGCGCTCGTGCAGGACCCGGACGATCCGCAGCCGGGTCGGGTCGCCGAGCAGGGCGAACCGCCGGGCTACCTCGTCGAGCATGGAATCGGGAACAGCCAGCATGAGCAGACGTTATGTACAGGGCTTTCAATTTGTCAATGAATCAATTGATAGCTTACGATATTCAGTTGCGGTCAACGGCCGACCCGGGTCCGCTGCTGTCGCAGCGACCGCTGGTGCAGCGGCCGGCCCACGCCTCCCGCCGTCGAGGTGACCCGGCCGGATGGGTGCCTGACAACTGAAAGGAGGTGGCCGGGAAACGCCGCTCCCGTCATCACCTCGTACCATCGAGGCTATGAGCGCCGATTTCCCGCCCTTTGACGGCCCCCGGACAGGGCCGGGCGGACGGGATGTGGCGTGCTGATGGTCCCGGACATAGGGTCACAAACGCGCTCGCCGCGCCGTGCCTGCCGTCCTGAGAAGGAGTGAGCGTGCCACACCTGGACGCAGCAGAGATCAATGAACTGCATGCGCGGGTCTGCAAGGCCCTTGCCGACCCGACGCGCCTGCTCATCATCAACGCGCTACGCGACGGCCCCCGGTCAGTCGGTGAGATCGCCGAAGCGCTGGAGATCTCCCAGCCGAACGTGAGCAGGCACCTGGCGCTCCTGCGGGATCGCGGCATCGTCACCACGCAGCGGGCCGGCAGCAACATCTTCTACGACCTGACGAGCCCCAAGATCGTGGGCGCCGTTGATCTCCTGCGCGAGTTCATGACCGAGGTACTCGGATGGCGTCCCGGTGTGGACCGGCTGGCCGCCGAGCCGGCGGTGGCCGCGTCCACGAAGTAGGAATGCCGTGCAGTATGGGGGGCCCCGCAAAGCGCGGGGGTGTGAGCTTCGCCTGGTGCCGGCCAAGCGCGTGATGCCTGCTGGCCGCCCCCGGACCGGAGGGATGTGCCGCCATGCCGTCCCCTGACGCGGTGGAGATCTACCAGTTGTACGCGCGCGTCTGCAAGGCACTCGCAGACCCCAAGCGCCTGCAGATCATCAACGAACTCCGGGACGGCCCCCGGCCGGCCGGCGAGCTCGCGGCTGCGCTGGGCATCTCCCAGGCCAACGCCAGCCAGCACCTGGCCATTCTGCGTGACCGGGGCGTGGTGAGCACCCGGCGGGAGGGGACGCACGCTTACTACGCGCTGACCAGCGACAAGGTCGTGCAGGCCGTCGACCTGCTCTTCGAGTTCATGATCGAACGCCGCCCAGTCACCCCCGGCCCAGCCGTCAGCTAACCCCACCCGCCCACTGCCCGGTCACGCGGCCCAGTCGCTTGCGCTGGGTCCGGCTGCCTGACTGCCGGCCGGCCTTGGGTCACAGCAGGTTTCCCCGGTTCCCCGGGCCAGACACGGGTCACGACTAGCCCCGACTCGCGGCCAGACGTGGTCGTTTTGGGTTGGATCACGGCCAAAACGACCACGTCGGGGTGAAGGCTGGCTTGACGTGGTCGTTCTGGGCTGCTGCCGCGACCCAGATTGACCACGCCGGCAAGGGGGCTGGCCTGGCGTGGATGGGCGTGGTCGTTTTGGGCTGCCATCACGACCCGGAACGAACACGCCGGGATGAGGGCTGGCCTGGTGTAGGTGGGGACGTGGTCGATACGGGCTACTCACAGCCCAAAACGACCACGTCACGGCGAGAGCCGGGCTGGCATGGCTGGGACGTGGTCATTCCGGGTTGCGATCTTGACCCTCATCGCCGGCGACATGGCGGGTGCCAGCGGCGAAGGGGAAGCGGAAGGTTGCGGGGTCCAGTTTGGGCTCGACCGTGCGCAGGGTGTTGAGGAAACCCACCGCATCGGGCGCGCACAGGCGCCATGACTGTGGGTCGTCGTACCGGCGCAGGTGCAGGCTTGCCAGGCGGCTGACCACAGCGCCACACGACGCGCAGCGCCCCTTCCCCGCGTGGCCGAACTCCCGCACGGCATCGTCCCAGCAGGCCTGGCAGGCCAACCCCGCCGCGTCGCGGAGTTCGGGCTTGCCGGGGTGGTAGACGAAGCGCACGCCGTCCCTGGGACCGGTGAGCAGGCGGCCACAGATGTCGCAGCACAAGTTGTTGATCGTCATGACCCCAGGAACCGAACGAAGCGGAGAGCAATCTCTCCGAAACTCTGGACAAACCCGGTTGTAACACATAAGCATATGTGCAAGTACGAATGTGTCCTAGGTCTCACTAGCGACCATCAAGCTACCCCGGATCATCCCGAGAGGAACATCGTGGCCGATTCTCCCGCCCCGGTGGCAGACCAGGTCCTGGACTGCACGGGCATGTCCTGCCCGCTCCCCGTGGTCAAGACCTCCCAGGCGATCAAGACCATCGAGCCAGGCCAGGTCCTGGAACTGCTCGCCACCGACCCCGGGGTCGAGCCCGACATGAAGGCGTGGAGCGGCCGGACCGGCAACGAACTGCTGGGCATCAGCAAGGAAGCCGACGTCTTCCACGTGCTCATCCGCCGGGTCAAGTGACAGGGGACGCGCATGTGGGCCGGTGACTTCGACGCCAAGGTCCTCTACGTGCAGACGCACGGGATCAGTGACCCCGGGCGCTGCGCGACCCCGTTCTTCCTGGCCGCCTCCGCGGCCGCGATGGAGTGCGAGGTGATGATCTACTTCACGATGTACGGGCCGACCTTGCTGCGCAAGGACATCATCGACAAGATCGGCCCCAAGGGCGAGCACGGCCAGCCGCTGCGCTACTTCATCGAGCAGGCCACGGATCTTGGCGTCCGCCTCCTTGTCTGCCAGCCTTCGCTGGATCTCAACGACCTGAGCATCGACGAGCTCATCGACGGCGTCCAGATGATCGGCGGCGCCGCCTTCAACGACCTCGCTATCACCGCCGACGCAGTCATTAGCTTCTAGGTGCACCCATGACGCAGACCGACGCCGCCTACAAGGCACGTGACGTCACCGGCTACGCCGACGTTCCGCATGAGGAGAAGGAGCGCCTCTTCGACCAGGTGAAGGCCGATCCCCGGTTCGGCGACTACCTGTACGGCTGCTACGAGTGCGGTATCTGCGTGGCGGTCTGCCCGTCGGCCAGGTTCTATGACTTCAGCCCGCGGCGGATCGCCCAGGCCGCAGCGCGGGAGGATGCCGAGCTGGTCTACCAGCAGATGCAGGAAGACATCTGGGAGTGCTCGCAGTGCTTCTCCTGTGTGCGCTGCCCGCGCGGGAACAACCCAGGCGGCCTGATCACGATCATGCGCGAGGTGGCCGTCAACAACGGCCTGGCCTCCGCCAAGGAAGCGCTGGTCGGCTACTCGCGGATCATCTACAAGATCATGTCCACCGGCACCCAGGTGTCACCGGACATGCTCCAGCAGGACGCGTTCCCCGACTGGGGGCCGGAAACCGCTGACGTTTCGGCCAACCTCGACCTGTGGCGGCGCGCGCTGCCACCGGAGACCCTGCACACCACGAACACTGGCTGGAAGGTGGCCGACTCGACGCTGATCGAGCTCTACCTCATCTGGCTGCACACCGGCGCCCTCGACATGATCGAGGACGTCGACCCCAGTTTGCACGCGATCCTCCAGGAAGTCATGGAGGAGCGCCTCGAGGAGGAAGGGATCGAGCCGTGACGACGATTCCGGTTGAGGCCCTGCTGCGGAAGAAGGAGCACTTCGAGCGGGGCGAGGATCGGCGCGCGCTGCAGGACCCGCGTGCCGAGCTGCTCGCCTTGGAAGCCGAAGGCGAGCTCGTCGTGCAGAGGATGGACCGCGAGACGATCAGCGTCAATACCAAGTACGGCCGCGAGAAGCGCATCCAGAAGGCACACCTGTGGCACCACAAGTCGTGCGGGCAGTGCGGTCACATTCCCGGCTACTCGACGTCGATCTTCTGGGTGATGCGCAAGCTCGGCTACGACTACCACGACCCGCAGGACCAGACGTCGTGCACGGCCTGGAACTACTACGCGAGCGCTACCTCCAACTCGGCGGCCCAGGCGGCGGTCGCCGTGCGCAATTTCGCGGCGGCACAGCAGACCGGCTACTTCCCGCTGATTCACTGCGGTACCTCCTATGGTCACTACAAGGAGGTCAGGGAGGAACTGATCCGCCACCCCGAGCTGCGGGCCGAGGTGCGCGACATCATGGCCAGGCTCGGCAAGCAGCTCGTGCTGCCCGAGGAGATCATCCACTACTCCGAGTGGTTCTACGCGCTGCGGCACGAGATCGCTGCCAAGCAGGTGCGCGACGTGTCCAGCATCGTGGCCACCGTCCACCCGGCCTGCCACTACTACAAGCTCGTCGAGGGCGATGCCATCTACGACCCGGACATCTACGGCGGGCAGCGGACCGCCGTGGTGACCGGGCTCGCCCAGGCGCTCGGCGCCGAGGTGCGCAGCTACTCCACCTGGTTCGACTGCTGCGGTTTCGGCTTCCGGCACATCCTGGTGCAGCGCGACTTCACCCGGTCCTTCGCGACCTTGCGCAAGATCGAGGTGATGAAGGAAGAGGCCGACCCCGATGTGGTGCTCACGCACGACACCGGCTGCGTGACCACGCTCGACAAGAGCCAGTTCGCAGCCCAGGCGCACGAGCGCAACGTCGGGGTGGCGGTGCTGAGCGACGCCCAGTTCGCCGCGCTCGCGATGGGTGCCCATCCCTACAAGGTGTGCCAGCTGCACTGGCACTCGGCCGACTACCGGCCAATGCTGGAAAAGATGGGCATCGACCACGAGAAGGCATGGGCGGAGTTCCAGGCCGATATCAAGCGGCTCGAAAGCGGCGAGAAGCGCTTCCTCGACTGGGATGACGTTGACGGCTAGCACTACCGGCGCCGCGGCAGCAGCGCCGTGCGATCAGCACATGAGGTGATTGATGTCCTTCGATACGGTGGCCGTCATCGGCGGCGGGCCCGGCGGCCTGCGCGCGGCACATGGTCTCGCAGAGATCGGCGGCAAGGTCCTGCTCATCGAGCAGCGGGATTTCCTCGGCGGCACGCCGATCGCCGAGAACTACGCAGGCCTTACTCCGCACGGTGAGCCGGCCAGGCCGCAGATCCAGCGGATGATCGACGCGGTGACCGCACACCCGGACGTTGACGTGCGGACCAGCACGGTCATGACCGCTGCCGCAGGCGAGCCAGGTGCCTTCACCCTCACCCTGCGTGGCCCGGATGGCGAGCAGCAGGCGGAGTGCGGCGCGATCATCATCGCCACCGGGTTCGGCCATTTCGACCCCGGCAGGGAAACGCAGATGTACGGGTACTACGAGTTCCCCGATGTGGTCACCCTGTCCGATCTTGAGGGCAGGCTCTCGGAGCACGAGGTGGGGCGGCCGTCCAACGGCCAGCCACGGGAGCGGGTGTGCTTCATCCAGTGCGTGGGCAGCAGGGACCGCCATATCGGCAACGAGTACTGCTCGAAGGTCTGCTGCGGCGTCGCGTCCAAGGAAGCGATCGAGGTCAGGCAGCTGCTCCCGGACTCCAAGGTCTACATCTTCTACATCGACATGCGGATGTACGGCTACTGGGAGAACGAGATCTACTGGCCTGCCCAGGAGAAGCACCACGTCCAGTACGTCAAGGGGATCATCAGCGAGGTGCTGGCCAAGGGCGACCGGCTGCTTGTCCGTGGTGAGGACACCACCATGGGGCGCCCGATGGAACTCGAGATGGACATGGTGGTGCTGTCGGTGGGAATGGAGCCATCGCCAGGGACCCGCCAGGTATCGAAGATGCTCGGCGTCGAGCAGAACAAGTACGGCTTCGTCGACGCGGTCGCCGTCCCGCTCGACACGGTTTCGACAAGCCGGGAGGGAATCTTCGCCTGCGGCGCCGCCCTCGGGCCTGCCGACCTGGAGGACTCCGTGTCGTCAGGGGCCGCGGCTGCCATGAAGGCCTTCGCGTTCCTGCGTTCCCGCGCCGCCGCGGCAGCGAGCTGAGCGAGCCGACCATCATGGCTGGTCCCGTCGTCGACACGCTGAGCGCTCAGGAGTTCCGCCGCGAGATCCTTGACCGGATCACGGTCGATGAGCTGCAGGCCATCGCGGCTGGCCTGGAGCGCAAATCGCTCGCGATGCGGGACGTGCTGCTGGCGGGAACCGTGCTGGACCGGGCGGCACTCAGGCAGGTTCTGAGACTGATCTTCGCTGCCAGGCGCAAGGCCGACCAGATCCTCGACACGGTCGGTCCCGAGCGCCTCGGCGCGGCCATCGCGGACCTGCTCGACCACGATCACGACCTGGCCGCGCGGTTCGACCGGTTCGACGCCGTGCTGTCGGGCCTGTCCGGCCTGCCGGCGCCCGTCTTCGACCTGCCAAGTGAGCTGCTCCATTTCACCCACCCCAGCCAGTACTGGCTCTGGACCAGGTGGCTGTGGGATCCGCGTACCAGGACCGGAGCGCTCGGCCTGGTCACGACCGACGATGTCGACCTGACCGAAGGTGCCAGCAGGGGCGAGGTCTACCTGACCGTCGGCCGGGCGACCGCTTTCGTCAACGAGACAGGCAAGGCCGCCGGGTTCACCGACGCGGCGCCTGGCCTCTTCGGCACCGACATGTTCCTCGCCGCTGTCTACGGGGTCTACATGTACACGGTCCTCCGGATGCGGATGACACGGGAGTTCAACGAACTCGTGCCGCAACTGCCCGATCTCATCCGCCGCTTGCTCGGCGTCTACTACCAGGAGGCCAGCGATGCCCATCGGAGGGCGTAAGGTCCCGCCAAGCGCCGTCGAGTTCGAGTCAGCGACGGTCGCCTCCCCGATCTCCGGCCGTGAGGTCGAGCTCCCGGCTATGTGGAACCGGATGTTCGAGCCGCGGGTGCTGACGACCACCGGCCCGGACGGCTTCGAGAAGATCTCGGCGCTGCCGGGCGGCGAGTCGCTCGAGTGGTGCTACGGCTGCGGCAAGTGCGTGCCGGTCTGCCCGGTGGACATGGTGGGGGAGTACGGGCCCCGCAAGCTGCACCGGAAAGTGCAGACCGGCGTCGACCTGCTGGCCGATGACGACCTGTGGCTCTGCACCACTTGCGGTAACTGCCTGCGGGTCTGCCCGAAGGAAGTCGACATGATCCAGATCATGCCGGCCGTCCGCGAGGCCGCGATGACCGAGGGGAGCAGCGTCCCCGGCGAACTGCAGGACGTGTTCGAGAAGACGTTCAGATACGGCAACGCCCTGGGCGAGAACGCGCGCCGGCGGGCGCAGTGGACGAGGGCAGCGGGTGTCCCGGTCAGGATCCTGCCCACCGAGCCAGCCCCGGTGGACGTGCTCTTCTACGTCGAGGACTACTGGAGCTACCACCCGCGCGGCCAGGACGCGGCGCGGGCCTTCGCCCGGGTCGCCACCGCGCTCGGCATCGACTGGGCGATCCTCGGCCACGAGGAGAAGACGGTCGGCGACTCACAGCGGCTGGCCGGCGAGCAGGGGCTGTTCGACTCGCTGGTGGAGGACGTGACGGCGACCCTGGCCAAGTACGAGTTCACCAGGATCGTGACCCCTGACCCGCATGCGTTCAACGCGCTGGTCAAGGAGTACCCCAAGCGTGGGCACCAGTTCGACGTGCTGCATTACACCCAGCTGCTGGCACCGCTCGTCAGCCAGATCAGCTGGGCGAAGGAGCTCAGCCTCAAGGTCACCTTCCACGATCCGTGCTACCTCGGCCGGCATAACGGCGAGTACGACGCACCCCGCACCCTTATCGAGGCCATACCGGGCGTGGACCTGGTGGAGATGGGCCGGTGCCGGGAGAACGGCTACTGCTGCGGTGGCGGTGGCGGAGGCATGTGGCTGGACGGGTTCACCAAGAACCACGCAGCCGAACGGCTGTCCGAGCGCCGGGTCAGGGAGGCTGCCCAGACCGGAGCCGATGTGCTCGTGGTCTGCTGCCCCTACGAGGTGTCCAGGTTCGAGGACGCCGCCAAGTCGACCGGAAATGACCAGCTGCGGGTCAAGGACATCATCGAGCTGATCGACGAGGCGATGGGACTCGGGCCTGCCGGTGAGTGACGTGCTGCGGGTGATTGACTTCGGGCGGGTCACGCCGCTGCGCTCGCAGACCCTCTGGCATGCGGTCGCCTACGGGGTCAGCGCCGGCCAGCCCGCCACGCTGTCGTTCGCCCGCCCGTCCGGCCCGTACGTCTGCCTCGGGTACCTGCGGGATAGCGCTGAGGTCGACCAGGAGTACTGCCGCTCCCACGGCCTGCCGGTCTACCGCCGGATGGTCGGCGGCGGCCCGGTCTACCTGGATGACGGCCAGCTCTTCTTCCAGATCTGTGTGCCAGCCGGGAGCGTCTCGCCGTCGCGCAAGGACGCGCTGCGCGCGCTGCTTGAGCCGGCCGTCGCCGCGTTCCAGGCGGCCGGCATCGCCGCCAGCCTCGACGACGACGGCGAGATCTGCCTGGGGGACCGGAAGATATGCGGTCACGGGGCCGGGCAGATCGAGGACGCGGTGGTGGTCTGCGGGAACCTGATCGAGGCATTCGACCACGAGCGGGCCACCCGCGTGCTCGCCCTGCCCGACCTCGTGCAGCGGGCCGAGACGCTGCGGCTGATGCGGCGCTACGTCGCGGCGACTCCAGCCGAGCCGGCTGCCTTCCGGACGGCGCTCACCGCCGCCTACGCCAGCGGGCTTGCGCTGCGGGCCGTGCCTGGTGAGCTCAGCCAGACCGAGCTCGCCGCGGTGGCCGAACTGGACGGCCGGTTCACCGCGGCCGAGTGGCTCGCCGGGCCGGACCGGGCGGGCCAGTCCGGCAGACAGGGACGGCAGGTCAAGGTACGTGCCGGGATCTGGACATTCGCCGCCGAGACGGGCAGCGGCGCCAGGGTCGTGGCCAGCGTGGTCAAGGGCAGGCTTGACCGGGTCGTGCTGACGGCGCCAGGAATGAATGGCCAGGCACAGGTAGCGGAGCGCGCCCTTGCCGGGGTGCCGGTCTCCTCCGCCGCCGGCGTGCTCAGCCGGTTCGGCGGGCCGGGACGCGAACTCGCCGCGGCGCTCGCCGGGGCCGAAGGGAGACTGTGATGAGTCGTTCCGGCGCTGCTGGCCCCGCCGCGCTGCGCGAGGTGCGCGGCTTTGCGCTCGCGCTCGACCGTGGTTACCAGCCAAGCACGCACATGTGGGTCAAGCTGGCCGGGGCCGGCCGGGGCATGGCCGTCGCGGTCGGCGGCGACGGCGGGGTCGGACTGCTCGCCGTCCGGGCGGCCAGGTCGACGTCGGCCTTTGCCCGCCCCTCGGAGTGTGCCGTCGCGTGCAGGTTGGCCACCCACCAGCCGCGCTCGAGGCGCACGCCGTGCACCACGCGTCGCTCGGGCCACGCGCGCAGCGTCCGCACGCGGTGCTCGCCGACCGACTCGCCGCGCACGAGGATCGCGTTGGCGCCGCCGCCCCAGGACT
>OFHH01000036.1_pt1 | contig 18250 bp, 15 predicted proteins | sample 1521961 | NCBI WGS metagenome assembly OFHH01 (sample SAMEA2468439, study PRJEB22500) | soil metagenome | biome: Glassland; feature: Farmland; material: Clay | place: Australia | collected 2013-01-31 | depth 0.55 m | reverse complement strand
TCCTTTACGTTGTTATTTACGGGGACCCCCGGCTTGTTGGAGGCGGTTCCGGGGGTGAGGAAACGCCCCCTCGTCTGGCGGCTGGGCATCTGGCTGGGCGTGGATTTCCCCGGCATACAATTCACCCCGGCCATCATGCCCGCCGATATTACCGGGACGAACGTCTTTAATATGCAGCGGAACGAGTTTTCCCTCGTCAGGGGGCCGATCTTCACGTCGTTCCTGCTGGCCGATGAGATCAACCGCGCCCCGGCCAAGACCCAGTCGGCCCTTCTGCAGGCCATGCAGGAGCGGACGGTCACCATCGACCGTGAAACCCTTCACCTGCACCAGAATTTTACGGTCTTCGCGACGCAGAACCCGATCGAGTATGAAGGGACCTATCCCCTGCCCGAGGCGCAGAAGGACCGGTTCATGATCAAGATATCGATGGACTATCCGGACCGCAGCGAGGAACTGGCGCTTGCGCAGCGCATGCTGGGCAAGCAATCACCCGAAGAGATGCTGGGCAACGGCAGCGTGCAAACGGTGATTTCGGCCGAGGACCTGGGGAGTCTGCGCGAAGAACTCCGGGGCGTTGTCGTGCGTGAAGAACTGGTCGGATACGTCGTGGACATCATCGCCGGGACGCGGCGTCACGAGAGCCTCCTCGTGGGCGCCGGGCCGCGCGCCACGCAGGCGCTCCTGCTGGCCAGCAGGGCCCAGGCGGCGCTCGACGGCCGCGACTTCGTCACTCCCGACGACATCAAGTCGATGGCGCCGGCGGTTCTCGAACACCGCCTGATCCTTCGTCCCGATTACGAAATAGAAGGAATGACCGTGCCTGAAGTGATCCAAGGCGTGCTCAGGAGCGTAGGAGTCCCGAGGTGATCGTACCCCGAAACAGGCTCCTCGTCTGGACCGGGCTGGTCGTCGTGCCCTTTGGCGCGCTGGGGCAGATGTTCCCGGAGATCCGGACCTGGTGCGCGGCGGCCATCAGTGCGCTTCTCACGCTGGTCCTGCTCGACGCCTTTTCGAACAGGAGAACGCCCGCCGGGGTAAGCCTGGAATTTCCCGAAACGATCCACATGATCAAGGACCGGGAAGGGGAAATCGAGCTCCGGATCAGAAATCGCGGTCTGAAGGCACGGCACGTGCGGCTGGGCCTGGCCTTTCCCGAAGAGATCCGCCCCGCACAGGAGGATCTGTTCGTCGAGCTTCCCGGCGGCGATCTGACCTCTCTGTTTCGATGGCCGTGCACTCCAGGCAGGCGGGGCAGGTATCTGTTCAGCGCCTGCTATCTGGAGGCCCCGTCGCACATGGGCTTCTGGGCGACGCGGTGGGCGGCGCCGGTGCAATTCGAGGTCCGCGTTTACCCGAATCTCATGCCCGAGCGGAAGAAGCTTGCCGCGATCTTTTTGAACCGCGGCGACTCCGGTTCGTGTGCCACGCGGCAGGCAGGGCAGGGCCGCGAATTCGAAAAACTGCGCGAGTATGTGCACGGGGACACGTATGAGCATATTCACTGGAAGACCACGGCCAAACGCGGCCGCCCGGTGACCAAGCTGTTCCAGGTGGAGCGCACGCAGGAAGTGTACGTGATCGTCGACGCCTCGCGGCTCAGCAACAGGCCGGTCCCCGCCGCTTCAGGCCGGGGAGCGGACGAACATGCCGAAACGGTGCTGGAACGTTTTATAACCGCGGCGCTGGTCATGGGCGTGGCCGCCGAACGGCAGGGCGACCTGTTCGGCGTGGCGACGTTCAGCGACTGCGTGCACCGGTTCGTCAGGGCGAAAAGCGGAAGCGCGCATTATACCGTGTGCCGCGACGCGATCTACGGATTGCAGCCACGACGGGTGACGCCGGACTACGACGAGATCTGCTCGTTCATAGGAATGCGGCTCCGCCGCCGCGCCCTGCTCGTGTTCCTGACCAGCCTGGACGACCCGGTACTGGCTGAAAGCTTCCAGCGGAACATGGACCTCCTCAGGAAACGGCATCTTGTCCTGGTGGGGATGCTCCGGCCTGCTGATGCGTATCCGGTCTTTTCCCGGCCGGACAGCGCGTCTTTTGACGATCTGTACCGGGACCTGGCGGGGCACCTGCTGTGGCACGACCTCCGTGAGCTGGAAAAATCGTTTCAGCGGCAGGGCGTGCGTTTCTTTCTTCTCGATAACGAGAGGATGTGCCCGGAGCTCGTTTCGCGTTACCAGGATGTGAAACAGAGGCAACTCGTATGATAATCGACCTTCAGCGTTTTATAGCGGAAGAAAAACCGTTCTGGACCGAGTTGGGGACCGTACTGGACAGGATCGAGGAATATCCCGAGCGCCGCATGACCCTTGAGGAGGCAAAGCGCTTCCATTACCTGTACCAGCGGACGTCCGCGGACCTTGCAAAGATCGCCACCTTCTCTGCGGAGCCCGAGACGAACCGGTATCTCGAATCGCTCGTGGCACGGGCGTACGGCGAAGTGCACGAGACGCGCGGGACCCGGCAGCGGGCGGCGCCGGGCAAATGGTTTCTGGAGACCTTCCCCCGGACGTTCCGAAGGCACGGACGGGCGTTTCTTCTGTCCCTCGCCATCACGCTTGCCGGGTTTGCCTTCGGCGGGCTGGCGGTGACTATCGACCCGGGCGCCAAGGAGGTTCTGCTGCCGTTTTCGCATCTCCAGGGGAACCCGTCGGAACGCGTTGCGCAGGAGGAGAAGACCGCCGGCGACGAGCTCAAGGGCACGAAGATTTCCGGGGCTACCTGGTACATGACCCATAACACCCAGGTCAGCATCTTCACGGTAGCACTGGGGATCACCTTCGGCGTCGGCACGGTGATCATGCTTTTTTATAACGGCGTGATCCTCGGGGCGGTCGCCCTGGACTATGTCCGGGCGGGCCAGTCGACCTTTCTCCTGGCCTGGCTTTCGCCCCACGGCGTGATCGAAATTCCGGCGATTCTGCTTGCCGGTCAGGCGGGCCTTGTGCTTGCCGGCGCGCTGATCGGATGGGGGAAAAGCGTTGCACTCAGGACAAGGCTCCGAAATGTTTCCGGTGACTTGACCACCCTCTGCTTCGGTGTGGCGCTCCTTCTGGTATGGGCCGGTTTTATAGAGGCATTCGTTTCCCAGTATCATGAGCCGATCCTGCCCTATTCGTTCAAGATAGGATTCGCCCTAGTCGAGTTCTTCCTGCTCGTGCTGCTTCTGGCGCGGTCGGGCGCGAAGGACGGAGGGTCCCCTTCCAAGAGGAACATAACATGACGGGCTTGGACGGCAAAGAAGAGAGGGGTTCGGTCAGAGGGAAAACACGCACCCTTCTCATCAAGACCCCCGAGGGGATCGTCTTTTCCCTGCTCCTCGCCGGACCGATTACCCGGTTTCTGGCATGGGTGGTCGATTTCGCCGTCATTGCAGCGGCCGCCGGCGTTGCCCGCGGCCTCTTGAGCTTCGCGGGTCTTATCAGTATCGACCTGTCACGGGGCCTGACCGTCCTGGCTTATTTTTTTATTTCGATAGGGTACGGGATGACGGCGGAGTGGCGCTGGCGCGGACAGACCATCGGCAAGAGGCTGCTGCGGCTGCGCGTCATGGACGCTCAGGGCCTGACGCTCCGCTTCAGCCAGGTGGTAATCAGGAATATCCTTCGCTTCGTGGACAGCCTGCCGCTCTTCTACGCGGTAGGCGGCGTTGCGTGCCTGTTCAGTCGCCGCGCCCAGCGGCTCGGCGACATTGCCGCCGATACCATCGTCGTCCGGATACCGAAGACGATGAATCCGGACCTGGACCAGATTTTTGCCGGAAAATACAACTCCCTTCGCGATTACCCGCACCTCTGCTCCCGGCTGCGCCAGCGCACGACGCCGCAGGAAGCCGCGCTCGCCCTCCAGGCGGTCCTGCGGCGTGAGGAGTTCGACCCGGTGTCCCGTGTTGCGCTGTTCCGGAAGATCGACGCTCACTTTCGCTCGATTGTCGAATTCCCGGAAGAGGCGATGCACGGTATAACCGATGAGCAGCATGTCCGCAACGTCGTCGACATCCTGTACCGGCCACGCGGCGAAGATGCAGTGAACCGGGTCCCGTGAACGGTTTTCTTATTCAGAATAATTTGTGACCAGCTTTGAATCCCTCAGTGAACGCATTTCCCGCGGATGCTTATACGAACCTTCATATGCTGCGGGTCGGCGAGCGAATACGATAATTATCTCACTTTGGGAATCTTCAATTGCCAGTTCCGTGGAAAACGAAAGAAAGGCCGTAAGACGTGAGGCGTCAGGAGCGAGGGTAATACAGCGTACAGAGTTCGAGTTCAGAGTGCAGAGTACGAATAATTATTGCGATGCAGAAGGAGCAGCTTTTTTCAAACTCTCCGCAAAGCCTCCGTCTCAAATATTTGGTTTAACCCTCTTCTTCGTTTCTTTCCGTGATATAGTTGTTTCATAGGCGTAAAAAAACCGAAAGTTTGTATCATAATTATAGGGAAGGCGAAGGAGAGAATTCTCTGAGGGTATTTCTCGGATCCAAAAACAAGAGATTGGCCCGAACCACGATCGGGCTGCGATAGTATATTGCGGTAACCGCGGAGAGGTTGTGCTGGTTGTTGGTGCGGGTCTCTCTGCTGTTGGAACGGAGTGTTACGATGAAAGAGCACGACGAGCTTGGAATTGATCGTTTCCATGGCAGGCATGCGGAAGAAGAATTGCCCGCCGGAAATCTTGCAGCAGGGGAGGGCGGTGGGGGGCAGTCGCTGCGGCCTGTGGCTGTAAACGTTGGGCGGCAGGGTAGGCTTACAGCGCGGGCGCGACTTTCTTTATTTGTTTCGCTTGTGCTTGCCGCAGTCATGCTGGCCGCGCCAATCGCATCACCCGCGCAGGTCTCCGTAGGCGTGTCGGTTACGTTCGGCCCGCCGGCCCTTCCCGTTTACGTTCAGCCTCCTTGCCCCGACCCCGACTTTATCTGGGTGCCGGGCTACTGGGCCTGGGACCCGGATTTCGGCTACTACTGGGTGCCCGGCATGTGGGTGCTGGCGCCCTTCCCGGGCGCGTTATGGACTCCCGGCTATTGGGCATGGAGCGACGGCGTGTATATCTGGTACGAAGGCTATTGGGGACCGGTGGTAGGCTATTACGGCGGCATTGACTATGGCTATGGCTACACCGGTTACGGTTACGAGGGCGGTTATTGGCGCGGCAACAGGTTCTATTACAACCGCTCGGTAAATAACATCAGCGGAAGGAACATTACGACCGTTTACAGCAGACCGGTCAGAAACGTGCGCCCGAGCGGCGCCAGTTTCCACGGCGGCCGGGGCGGCACCACCGTTCGCCCCACTGCCGAACAGCTGGCCGCGGCACGTGAGCGACGCTCCTCGCTCAGCGGCGCACAACAGCAGCAGCTGCGGTCTGCCCGGACTGATCCAAGGCAGCGGGCGACGGTAAACCGCGGCCGTCCGGCCATTGCCGCCACACCGAAGCCGGGCGTATTCACCGGTCGTGGCGTTACAGGCGCCAGCCGGGCGGGAGCTCCGTATAAGGCGCCGCCGGGCCGCAAGGCCGCTCCCGGAGAACGAGGTCGAGCTCAGAAGCCAGGCGCTGAAATGCGTCCGCCGGCCAGTGCGCCAGAGCGCGTAGCGCCTGGAGCTCAACGGGGGCTTGAACAACGAGCCATCGAGCCCCGTCGGGGACCGCGACGGCCGGAGAAAACAAAGCCGTCGCCTTCTGAAATGCGACCGCCGGCCAGTGCGCCCGAACGCGTAGCGCCTGGAGCTCAACGGGGGCCTGAACAACGAGCCATCGAGTCTCGTCCTGCACCAGGACGGCCGGGGACAAAAAAACCCGCGCCGCAGAAGAAAGAACAGAAGGAGAAGGCCAAAGGCGAAAAGGAGGAATCGCGCTAGCGCCCCGGCTTGCATTATCCGAGTATCAGCGGAATCATCAACGAATAGGGATAATGCTGAGTGAAGTTCTGACCTTCAACATAAACCAACATGGAAAACTCGGTTAGAAGTTTCTTTAAACGATCCACACTTTTATGCCTCATTCTGTGGCTTTCAGGCTGCGCAGCGATCGGTCTAACCGTCCCCGCAGCAGCAGTAAGCGGCAGCGCGGCCGGCGTAAACTATTCAGTCACGAACAACGCCTATAAAACTATCAGCTACCCTGTTGCCGACGTCGAGACTGCGCTCAATAAGGCGCTTAAAAAGATGGACATAAGAGAGACGAAGTTCACACGAGAAGAGGATAAAGTCAGCATTTCGGCGGCCACGGATACTCTTGATATATCCATTGACCTTGAGAAGGTAACGCCGACCGTGACGAAAATCGAGGTTAGCGCTAAAAAAGGAGTCTTCCTTAAGGACAAATCCACGGCAACAGAGATCATAGTGCAGACTGAAAAGAACCTTCAAGTGAAGAAGTGAGCCAGCAAGGTCGCTTACCCGGTGACCATCAACGAGGAATGAGACGGCGCCCAGGGCGGGATCGCTGCCCGGTGATCCGACCCTATGATCTTCCTGATTTCTCACCGATAACAACCTCTACTTGTAATTACCCTTGCCGCGGTCTGGCCGATTCGCAGGGAGTAAAATGCATCATCTTTTGGTGCGGAAATAGTTGTTTCCGAGCAAGGAATATCATTTTTGCTCATATATATCAGCACTCACCGCGGACGTTTCGGAGTAGCGGCATTCTCGCTTTGCGGAAACAACAGGTTCGGAATAGCGAGTATGACAACAAAGACAGGAGCGACTATGAACAAGCAAATTTTTTTCATTACGGCGGTGTGCATTGGATTGGCGCTCGTTGCGCCGAGTTCTTTTGCGGAGGAGAAGGCATTAAGTGATGAAGGGGAACTGTCCTACGTAAAAACCAGCGGCAATACGAAGATCGCCACGCTTGCGGTTAAAAACTCGGTTAAATATCATTTTAGCGGGAGATTGCTCGGGACTTGGAAAGTCGGTGCTCTGCAGGGAGAAACAGAAGGCGTGAAAACCGCGGATAGTTATTTTACGGATATCAAGATGGATTATAAGAACACGGAGCGATTGTATTCCTTTGCCAACGCGGGCTGGCTGCATGACAGGTTCGCGGGCATAGATAAACGCGCATATGGAGGCCTCGGTGAAGGCTATAAATTCCTTGATGGACCGAGTAATTTCATGGTCGGTGAGTTCAGCCTTCTCTCTGTGTCCGATCGGTATACCGATGACACTAGAGAAAGCTATCTCGGCGGACGTGCTTTCGGGAAATACACGTATGCCTTTACGGAAAAGAACAAATTTTCCCAGTCCCTGGAATATCTCCATGACTTCAGCGATTCGGAGAAATACACGGTGAATTCGGAGACGGCGATCGTATCCGCGTTGAGCGGCATCTTTTCCCTGAAAACCTCTTACGTGGTCAAGTATACGAACCAGCCGGTCCCGGAAACGCTCGAGAAGACAGATTCCATATTGACCGTGGCGCTGGTGGTTAATTACTAACTGAATGGTCCTCCAACTGAAGACTGTGCGGCAAAATACTGTCTTCCCGCAATAATGATTACATTCTCGGTTGCCCGCGCCGATGAGACATCCGGCCGTTTCCAATCAAAGGAATCCGTAATGGTCTCCGGGCATATTCCAAGCTCCCTTGTTTCCACTAGGCTGCCGTTCACAGTGCATGAACTTCCAGTAATTCAGCTTTCTCATACCGTCCTCCTGGGGCCAGAAGACGAATAATTTAATTCAATTTTGACCCTCGATAGCCTCTTGATTCTTATCTCCTGTATCTATATAATAGGAAAATACAACGAGCGAAGTCACCAAACTGACATTTCAGTACCCCTAAGGGGATTATAGACATGGCGTTTACCGGAGATCTAGAATATCTGAACATCGTGGACATTATCCAGTTGATCCACGCGACGAGGCAGTCGGGCATTTTTTCCGTTAAGGGAAGCAGCGGGGAGAGCAGGCTTGTTTTCAGCTCCGGATCCATTGTCGGTGCAAGTCATATCGACAACAGCGTTCGCATCGGGACCGTCCTGGTAAAGACGGGCGCCGTAACGATTGACGATCTTAAGCAGGCAATGGACGTCATGAAAAATGAGGGTAAAAACCACATGCCGCTTCTCGCCACCCTGGTACAGATGGGCAGGCTGAAGCGGGAAGACGCTCTGAGAGGATTAAAAAAGCTGGTCGAGCTGACGATCGTTGAGCTGATGAGCTGGTCGAAGGGGACGTTTACGTTCGACACGGATCCGATCGTCGTTTCTTCCGAAGGAACACAGGATCTGGGAGTTGATGCCCAGATGGTTTTGATGGATGCACTTCGTATCTCCGACGAGCGGGAACGCGACCGCCGGGAGGGAAAAGAAGTGCCTTCCTTTGTGACCCTCTATCCCGATGTCCTTCCCGAGGAAATCGCCGAGGAAACAAAAGGAGAACATTCTACGATTACCGCGGATGATCTTGGGCTTGCCGACCTCGACCGGCTTGAGAAGAGGATACCGCGGCCTGTTTCTGAAATGGAAATCTTTGATCCGGTCGCAATCCATCGCCGGAAAATAATGGAACTGCTTCCGGATTTTTCTTCCGACGAACAGGAGGCTTTTGTCTCTTTTCTGAGGAAATCCCCGGACCGCAAGGCCGGGCCCGGCGCCGCGGCGAAGCAGGCGAGCAAGGCCGTCGTCCTGTTCAGCTCTGATGCGCTGATCAGTCATTCAGTTCTGTCTCTTTGTAACGATGAGGGAGTACTCGTATTTGCGACAGACGACGAAAAGGAACTCGACCGGACGATATCGCAGTGCTTTCTTTCCGCGAGAATGCCTGTCGTTGTCTTCGACGATCCCGTGAAATCGGAGGGCGGGTTTTCCCGGGAAAAAATCGCAGGCCTGAGGAATGAGGTGAGTGCAAAGTACTCTGCGGTTCCCGTGATCCAATTCGCCTCTCCGCAGGATAGTGATTTCATCCTTGAATCGTACCATGACGGCGTGAGGGCCGTTTTCCCCAAACCGTCGAAAGAAGACCGGAGAGAAACGTACCTCGAGGACACGATAAGGTTCCTCGACGCGTTCACGTCGTATGTCAAGAGCTTTCAGTACGGCCGCGATGACGCCGATATCTACGGCAAGAAACTAAAAGACGGCATCATGTCGCTCCGCGGAATCACGACCCCTTCCGATGCGGCGCTCGTGGTTCTCACGGCGGTTTCCGAGATGTTCGAACGCGCGGTTACGCTTGTCGTCCGTGCCTCGGAATTGATCGGTGAACGGGCGATAGGGATCAGTTCCGAAAAAAGCCTGGGGCCGACTCCGGCGGACCGGCTGAAAATCCAGATCTCAAAGCCTTCGGTTTTCCGGGACGTTATCGATAAAGGCCGGGTCTATTACGGAGAGAGCGGCGATGAAACGCTCAGGACATTTTTTGCGGAAATAGGCAAGCCGCTGAGCTCCGCCATCGTTCTGCTGCCCTTGATAAGCGATCGAAAGGTCGTAGCGGTTGTATACGGGGACTTCGGGCAGAAAGAGACGTCTCCGGTGCGGCTCGATATGCTCGAGATCCTTTCTCTGCAAGCGGGCATTGTACTGGAATACGCGATTTTCCGGAGACAGATGACGAAAGCGGCTCAAAAATCATAGATAAAGGGATAAGTCTTAGACCAAGATAAAACCTGGAGGTACAAAGTCGCCATGGACAGTGCAATATTTAACCAGATTCTTAACATTGCCTTCGAAAAAAGGGTCTCGGATATTCATTTTGAGGTCGACAACCCGCCGATGTTCCGGGCGCGCGGCCATCTTATCCGCTCCAAGCTCGGGAGCTTGACGAAGAAAGATACTGAGTTCGTCGCAAACGCGGTCATGGAGCAGCACAACCGGAAGCTGCCCGAAGACTTAAAGGAATTTGACACGTCCTATACCCTGGCGAATGTCGGTCGCTTCCGCGTGAGCATCTTCCGCCAGCGCGGCAATATCGGCGTTGTTATGCGCGTTATACCTCACCAGATCGGAACTTTCAAGGAGTTGAATCTTCCCCCGGTGCTCGGCAAGATTGCGCAGGCCCCGAACGGCCTGATTCTCGTCACCGGGCCGACCGGCAACGGCAAATCAACGACGCTTGCTTCGATGATAAGGTTTATCAATGATAATTTCGATTACAATATCATCATGATTGAGGACCCGATCGAGTTTCTGTTCACTTCGAACAAAAGCTGTATTATCCAGAGGGAAGTCGGCATCGATACGGAAAGTTTCAGCGTTGCATTAAGGTCTGCAATGCGTATGAACCCGGACGTCATTATGGTCGGAGAATTGCGCGATCTCGAAACAGTAGACGCCTGTGTAAAGGCCGCGGAGACGGGGCATCTCATATTATCCACGCTTCATACCCATAATACGGCTTCGTCCATCAACCGTATCATTGGTTATTTTCCGCCCCAGGCGCATGAGAACATCAGGCAAAGGCTGGCGGAGAGCCTTCTGGCAATTATCTCTCTGAGGCTTGTAAGAGGGAAAGACGATGAGACTATTCTTCCCGTCCTCGAAGTGATGTATGCAACTTCTTCCATCAAGGCGTGTATCAGGGACAATCACCTCGATGAGATCGAGCAGTACATCGAAAAGGGACGCGACGAATACGGCATGCAGACAATGGACCAGCATCTCATTGAGCTCTGCAGAGCGAAACTCTTAACCCTCGACGAGGCAAAGCGCATCTCCCGCTCGAAAGATCTTGAGCGAAAACTGACGTACAGCTAAGACGCGGGGGATGCAGAGGTCTTGAAGTATCACTTTTCGTTTAGTGCGATTTGTTCCGACACAGACGAGGTGTTCGGTAGAGATAATATCGAATTTCCGAAAGCCATACTTAGGTGCGAGTGCAGGGCGTGTCTTCGCGGCATATTGGCTGGCTTGTCAAAAAAAGGCCCCGGAAAAAATTTTCCGGGGCCTTTTTCTTCCTCTGCCTAGCCGCCGACATACCCAGGAGAAAATTCAAGGTCTTCGGATTTCTCTTTCGTATTCACTTGCGCCGTCTCCGCGTAATCCGCAGCGCCTTCCCAATCAACGGGGCAGGAATGCGACAATATCTGAAGCTTCCAGTCGATCTGGTCCGCGAGCTCGCTCAGGTGCCGTCCGAACATCCCGCCTTCGATGTCTTTCCCCGGACTTTCCGCGACTGACCGGTCCTTCAGTTCGATAATCTTTTCCTTCATGTCTGCCAGCCGGGTATAGACTTCATCGCAAAATCCTTTGCTCTCTTTTACATTCATAACGCTTGCCATAATACGCCTCCTTGCAAATAGGCTTCTTTTGCTTATGCTTTAATTATAGCATATAAACAGGAGTGCAATGGTATTGTTTTCATGCAGGAATGACAGAAATAGGTGTCTGTCCATAAATTTCATCTGTCCATAAATTTCTTTTGCCCCCATTCAGAACTCCAAAAAATGAATTCCCGCTGGAGCTTACCCTTACGAAACGCGGGAGCGAGAATGACGATATAGGTTCATGGTGATTATTTATCAACCCTCTCGTAAGGGACGATATTGATTTAGTCTCTTAGACTCCCCATACTTTAGCATGATGGACAAACGAGAAGAGGGGGTGGTAAACTTTATTTATGAGTGATAGTTTCGCTCAGGTTCCACACGACACCATTCCATTCTAAGTCCATCGAAGCCACATATAATAAAGTTTGAAATGGCGGAATGGAACTCCAGAGAAAGGAGAGGGTTAATCCCTTAAAATGCTATGAAGAACAGAGAGCAAATATATAAAGAGATGGAAGGGACGTTCGGGCTTGTCCCAAGTTTCCTCAAAACGGTACCGGACTCAACGCTTGAGCAGGAATGGGAACTTTTTAAGAAAATACAGCTCGAAGACGGTGCCATTCCGAACAAATACCGTGAGCTTATCGGCTTGGGGCTCTCGGCTGTTTCCAAATGCCGCTACTGTACGCTCTACCATACTGAGATGGCGAAGCTATACGGCGCTACTGATAAGGAAATCGAGGAAGCCGTACATTACGCCAAGTCAAGCGCCGGCTGGAGCGCATACTTAAACGGCATGCAGGTTGACTATGAGCAGTTCAGGGACGAACTGAGGCGTGCCGGAGAATACGCAAAGAGAATAAAGACGAAAGCTGCGTGACTCGACATTTCGGGAGTGAAGCCAAAAAGAACCCTGAGCAATTTACTTTATGCCCAGGGTTCTTCGTTATCATTCCTTTTCAAATAGAACCGGAAGTCAGCACGGTTCTCTCTTAGGCACATTCAGGCTCTCTATGGGATATACTTGCTATATCGACAACCAGTCTATCTATTTCATAGATAAACAAAGCAAATGTAAGAGAAGTACTACAAACTGAATGCAGCACTATCAGCTTAATACTCCAACGAGGACCAAGGTGATCACGATCTGGAGAAATACGACGACAGTTAGCAATCGAGGTTTGCCTGCCATCCTGCGTTCAATTCCCGGTATCGTCTTGAAAAACATACTCAGATTCGCGAGATTAAAAAGGACGATCGTAGCCAGCAGCAACCAGCTGCCACCATAAATCGACCAGCACAAAAGCCCGTACCCTATCTCCACAAAGAACGCAGGGACCGGGAACCTGGCGTACAATCCCAGTCCGAATTTCGGCCCCTTTTTAATGAGCGGCGCTACGGGGATGTCGCGGTCATGCGTTATCAGGTCGAGTACGAGATGTGAAGCGATGCCAAGTCCGAAAGCAGCGCCGATATCCGGCCGCCCGAACCCTTGACTCAGGACAAGCCATGACATAACCGCTGCACCCGACATGGTCACAACGGAGTGTGAATAAGGCATTTCGGACAGATGGATATTGCCGACGTACCGGACCTCTATGTCTGTCGTCGTACGCTCAAGACCGATAAAATTCAGAACAACCCAGAGAAGTTCCATGACCTGGACCGAAATGAGAATCCAGATCATCGGCGCTGTCGGGTACATCTTTTTGATTACAAGGGCCGTGGCGGCATGATTGATGGCAAACATGGCATCTCCATTTAAAGTGTATATCAGAAACTCAGGCTGTCGGCCGATTTGCGCCAGTCATATCATCCACCCGCACAATCAGGCTGTTTCCCGTGCACGTTATAATTGAAAGCAAGGTAAAAACTTTCCTTCGTCAGTGATGATACCCTTCTCCGCCCACCTTCCCCCGGAAGATCCAGTAACTGTAAATTGTATATCCAAGCACGACGGGCAAGATAATGGCCGCTCCCCGGAGGGTGAACCGAAGCGTTGCCTGTTCCGCTGCCGCATCATAGAACGTGATATCCGGCGGAAGGGCGTGAGGATAAATCGAAGCGAAGAAGCCCAGGAAACCGGCGAGAAAGAACACAAGACTCGACAGAAAGGGCAAAATTTCCTTGCGGGCGCGAAGGCTGGCGATGATGCCGTAATAGGAAAACAGGGTCAGCATAGGAAAGATCCAGATGAAATAGACGCGGGGCGCGCTCAGCCACTTGGTCAGCGCGTTGGGATAATGGAGCGGCGTCCAGACGATCATCAGGACCTGAAATGCCATGACGACCCGGGCCGCCCAAAAAGCGTACCGAAAGGCCCGGTCCTGGATTGTCCCGCTCGTCTTGATGATGAGATAGGTTGAACCGAGAAGGAGATAGCCCGCGACCAAACCCGCTGATGCGGCCAGCGAAAAAGGTGTTAGCCAGTCGAAAGGGCCGCCGGCAAAGTTGCCGTCGACTGTTCGTGCGCCCGACAGGACCCCGCCGAGGGTCAGACCCTGGGCGACCACCGCTATGAGACTGCCCCAGGAGAATGAGCGGTCCCAGACCCTTTTTCTCGCGGCATTGGCGCGGAACTCAAACGATACACCGCGGAAGATAAGGCCGTACAGGAGGGTAAAGAGCGGAATGTACAGGGCGCTGAACAGGACGCCGTAGAGCAGGGGAAAGGCGACAAAGAGCCCGCCCCCGCCGAAGACGAGCCATGTCTGGTTCGCGTCCCAGACGGGAGCAATGCTCTCGATCAACTGATCGCGCTCGTCTTCGTTCTTCATGAGCGGGAACAGCAGCGCGATCCCGAGCCCGAATCCGTCCAGGACCACATAGAGGATGATGGCCAGGCCGAGCAGGGCTATCCAGATGTCGACGACGCCCATGTTTCTTTCCTTTTTATTTCGCGCCGCGAAGGGGATATGCAGAAAATCGACAAAGAACGAACAAACCACCCATGCAACCCCTCCATATTTTTTAAGGCTTCGTTGTCCGCTCATGATCCATGAACGGCAGCATGCCTGCCGGCAATTGAGCTGCGGGGACCGGGCTGGACAGGTCAGGACCGCGCCTGATCATCTTCATGACATAATAAGAATAGAAAGACCCAATGGCGACGAAGATGACCAGAAAGAGGCTGAGCGACCAGAGAACATTGCCCGGCGCCACGGGCGATATGCCGTCTGCCGTCTTCATCAGGTTATAGACCAGCCACGGCTGCCGTCCCGCTTCCGTCGTTATCCACCCGCTTTCGACGGCAAGAAACCCGAGTGGATGGATGATCAAGAGCGTCCAGAGGAACGGCCGGTATACGAAGAGGCTTCCTTTTCGCCACAGATAGAGCGCCCAGACCATGACCATGAGCAGGAGCGTCCCGATCCCGGCCATGATGCGGAATGTCAGGAACAGGAGCGTCACATTCGGACGGTTCTCTCGCGGGATATCCTTCAGACCGGTCACCTGGCCATTCAGGGAATGCGTGGCCAGAAGGCTGAGGCCGGATGGTACGGATATCTCAAAAAGGTTCTTCTCCTCCCGGGGATCGGGAAGGGCAACGACGGCAAAGGGAGCGCCTTTCCCGATGTTTGTCTCCCAATGAGCTTCCAGAGCCGCAAGTTTCGCCGGTTGATGTTCAAATACCTGACGGCCGCTGTAATCACCCAGAAGCATCTGGAGCGGAGCGAACAGGGCGGCCATCACGAGCGCGATGGAAAGGGAGCGCCGGAACAGAGAGACATTCCGTTCTTTGAGCAGGTAATAGGCGCTGACGCCGGCAACCACGAATACCGAGGTCTCAAGACCGGCCGTGGTCATATGGAACATGCGCGCGCTCATAGAAGGATTGAAGATGGCGGCGTGGAAATCAGTGACCAGGAACTTTCCGTCCATTACGGTGAAGCCAGCCGGGGTCTGCATCCAGGAATTTGCGGCTAGGATCCAGAAGGAAGAAATGACCGTTCCCGCGGCCACGAGGCAGGTCGCCAGAAAATGCATATGGCGGCTCACCCGCTTCCAGCCGAACAGCATGATGCCGAGAAAGCCGGATTCCAGGAAGAACGCGGTCAACACTTCGAAGGCGAGCAGCGGCGAAATGACATTTCCCGCGGCCTGTGAAAAACGGGAGAAGTTGGTGCCGAATTCAAATTCAAGGACAATGCCGGTAACGACCCCTACGGCGAAATTGACGGCAAAGAAGTTTACCCAGTACCGGTACATGCGGTAGTAGAGCTCTTGCCTGGTCCTGAGCCACAGGGACTCAACAACCACGAGAAAGATGGAAAGTCCGATGGTTAAGGTGGGAAAGAGGATGTGAAACAGAGTCGTGACCGCGAACTGGCTTCGTGAGAGCAGGATCGTATCCATACAAAATCCCGGCTGTTAAATTGAGTATAGTTAAATTAAGATTATAGCGTAAGTATAACGCCTTTTCTGCCGTCCTACCAATTTTATGAGCCTCTTAAATCCATTCTGCTGGGAGACGGCAGGATAGCGAACATGCCTTTTGCGTGGATCTATTTATTTCTCGTGGGATCGTTTACGTTTTACCTTTCCTATTTCTTGATGAAAAGGCGCTGGTTGATGTGATCTTTCAGCCGGAAATCCGATTTATCATTCTCTGCTCGCTGACAACCCTTGCCGATTTTTATCGTTAGGGCGCAAATTATTTCCGGTCTTTGCTCCTGACGAGCGAGGTAACGGCCGCTATTCCGGTCAGGACGCCCCCCGTCATATAGGCGTACGCCAGGCCTTTCAGGAAGGCGCCCGATTCAGAGCTGTGGAGCGAGGCCTTTTGGAGGACAACGGGCGAGACGAACGCGGACAACACCGCGCCCCCCGCCGCGATGCCCATCACCATCCCGACGGTCCGGACCGTGGCGAGAACTCCGGAAGCTATGCCGAGGTGCTGCTTCGGGACGCTCCCCATCACGGCGCTGTTATTCGGGGACTGAAAAATACCGGTGCCCAGCCCGAAGACGGCCACTCTCCAGACGACATCAGCCGGGCCGGCAAGGGCGGGCAATCGGCCCATCAGAAACAGCGACACCGCGCACAGTCCCGCGCCGAGACAGGCGAGCAGGCTCGTGCCGATCCGGTCGGAAAGCGCGCCGCTGAACGGCGCGACCGCCATGACGGCGAGCGGGAACGACGTCATGATGAGGCCCATCCGGTCCGGCTCGAAGTGCAGCACGCGCTGAAGGTAGAACGGCGTCAGAAAGACCATGATATACTGCGCCATGAAATTGAGAAGCGCGCTGATATTCGCGAGGGAGAACGTCATGCTCCGGAACAGGCCGAGGTTGAGCATGGGCTCGGGTACGCTGCTCTCCGCCTTGAGGAAAGCGGCGACGGCAGCGATCGAGCAAAAAAGCAGGAACACCGTCAGGGGACCCGTGCGGGAGCTGTGAAAACGGTTGATGAACAAAAGGAGAAAGAGCAGGGAAAGGCAGCCGAGGAGTACTCCCGGCAGGTCGATCCTGGCTCTCCTTCCCCTGATGTTCGGGATGATGCGGCTTCCCCAGAACAGGCCGGCAATCCCGATCGGTACATTGATCAGGAACACGAAGCGCCATCCCAAAAGAGACGTAAGAAAGCCGCCGAGCGAGGGCCCCAGCGCCAGCCCGGCCGAGACGCTTATCGCGTTGATGCCCAGGGCTTTGCCCCGCTCGTGGGGCGGGAAGACGGCGGTCAGGATGGCGAACGGCATGGACATCAACATTCCGGCGGAGAGGCCCTGCAGGGCGCGGAACACGATCAGCCAATGGATGGACGGGGACAGGCCGCAGAGTGCGGACATAACGATGAAGCCGGCAAGGCCGGTGAGGTAGATCTTCTTGTACCCGAGGATGTCGCCCAGCCGGCCGTAGAACAGGAGCAGACTGCCGATCGTAAGGAGATAGACCATCGGCACCCACTCCGCAGCGGAAACACCCACGCCGAAGTACTGCGCGATCGTCGGAAGGACCACGTTCACGATGCTTGCGTCGATCGGCCCCATGATGGCGCCGACCATGACCGCGGCCAGGATCGAGTAGCGTTTTGAATAAACTATGTCAACCGGAGTTTCATTCATCGAGATCGGGTGAACCGGTAAAAAAACACAGCGCTCATTATGGACTGAAAAGCGCCGAGTTTCAATGAAAAAAGACCGGCCGTTCCGTCCGCCGATTGCCTTTTTCAATGGTTTGTGCTACTGTTTTGCAGGAAATAAATCCTATTGCGAGGAGGAGCACAATGGAACCGTTCCGTTATCACGTCTACCTCTGCACGCAGGAAAAGCCGGACCCGAAAGCCCCGAGCTGCACGAACCGGGGGAGCAAGGAAGTCCTCGAAGCGCTCCGCGCCGAACTCGTCAAAACCGGCCTTGCCGACGAAATCCAGGTGACCGCTTCGGGCTCGATCGGACTCTGCGAACGCGGTCCGAACATGGTCGTCTATCCCGACGGCGTGTGGTACGCGGGAGTGCAGAAGACCGACGTGCCCGAGATCGTTCGCGAGCATTTCATGAACAACCGGCCGGTCGGGCGCCTGGTGAACAAGGACGCATCGGCATTGAAATCCGAGATCCTCGAAAACAAGCGCAAGTACCTGGCAGCGTTGAAGGCCGCCCAGGCAGGAGCGAAAAAATCATAATCACGCTGATGATCAAGGCGCAGGTTTTTCCTTTTGACAGTTCCCTCTGCGACCGCGACGGTTCCGGGACGGGTCTAATTCAGTTGCTGTATAATAGTGATGAACTCGTAAGAAGTCACGCGGCATAAAGAGCAGCGATCCGTATATCAGATCGCCAGAAACTGCTCAAATGCCTCACGGCTTCAGAAACGCGCTGCAATCGTTCTTTGACAGTACAAGATAACGGTGAAAAAGTCGGTAACAGACCCGGATTTCCCGCTGCTTCCCGGTTTCGGTACACCGCAGCCCGGATGATGTTGATCGCCGCCGCTTTTAAGTAAGCAGCGAAGCTCACTGCGAACATGCCTCGCACTCGAAGGTTCTTGATTCCGGTCAAGCGATCAAGCTGGGACATGGTCCCTTCGAT
>OFHH01000035.1_pt1 | contig 18260 bp, 19 predicted proteins | sample 1521961 | NCBI WGS metagenome assembly OFHH01 (sample SAMEA2468439, study PRJEB22500) | soil metagenome | biome: Glassland; feature: Farmland; material: Clay | place: Australia | collected 2013-01-31 | depth 0.55 m | reverse complement strand
GTGTAACGCAATACCTCGCCCGGGCGCGACGAACGCCCGGGATTCACCCCATTCCAGAGCCGAGGGTGGCGTTCCGCGGGCTACTTGCCCTTGCCCTTGTCCTTCTTCGGCTTCTTCGGCTCGCGGCCGCCCTTGTCCTTCTTGCCCACGGGACACCTCCGAACGCTAACCGAAACGGCTACGAAAGGTATTGGAGTCGCTTGAACAGCCGGCGCTTCGCCCTGTCCTGCCCCTCGAACGGGCTGTCCGGCGCTGCGTCCCGCGCCGTTGCCAGGCTCTCGAACGCCCCTTTCAGGGCGTCCAGCTGCGCCTTCGTCATCGAGACCTCCTGCCCATCGAAGTCCCGCTCCCGCAGCACCGGCAGCAGATCCCGTACCCCGGCGACCACCGCCTGCCCGACGTCGTCGCTCACCGCACGTCCCTTCGCCCGATGACCCGCGAGCTGTCGCTCACGGCACGTCCTTGCGTCCCCTGCCCGGCGAGCTGTCGCTCACGGCACGTCCTTCCGCCCCGCCGCCCGCCGATTGCCCATCGCCACTAGACTAGAACATGTTCTAGTCTAGTGGTAAGCCCGAACGCAGGCCGGGAAGCAGCGCACCCGCCGATACCCCTGGCCTGTCGCAGGAAGCATGGAGGGGCCGGATGAACGACCGGGATGGCGTCCGGATCATCGACCGCGGCACACCGCCTGCCAGGTTCGCGCGTGGCTGGCACTGCCTGGGGCTCGCCGACCGGTTCCGTGACTCCGGCCCGCACGCGGTGGAGGCGTTCGGCACCAAGCTTGTGGTGTTCGCGGACTCGGCAGGGCAACTGCACGTCCTCGACGCGTTCTGCCGGCACATGGGCGGCGACCTGAGCCACGGCACGGTCAAGGGCGACGCCATCGCCTGCCCGTTCCACGACTGGCGCTGGGGCGGGAACGGCCGGTGCGTCAAGATCCCCTACTCCAGGCGGGTGCCGCCGGCGGCGCGGACACGCTCCTGGCTCACGCTTGAGCGGAACCAGCAGTTGTTCGTGTGGCACGACCCGCAGCGGAACCAGCCGCCCGAGCAGGTGACCATCCCCCGGATCGAGGGTGCCTACTCACCGGAGTGGAGCAACTGGACCTGGGACTCGATCCTGGTCGAGGGGGCGAACTGCCGCGAGGTCATCGACAACGTGGTGGACATGGCGCATTTCTTCTACATCCATTTCGCCTTCCCGACCTACTTCAAGAACGTGCTGGAAGGGCACATCGCCTCGCAGTACCTGCAGACCCGGTCGCGGCCGGATGTCGGGACAGGTTCGAACTACGCGCAGGGCGCGGACACCACCCTGCGCTCTGAGGCCTCCTACTTCGGGCCGTCCTACATGATCGACAACCTGTGGCACGACTACCACGGGATGACCATGGAAAGTGTCCTGGTCAACTGCCACTACCCGGTCACGCCGGACTCCTTCATGCTGCAGTGGGGCGTGATCGTCAAGCGCCCGCCAGGTCTGCCCGAATCGCAGGGCGACCGGGTGGCCGCCAAGTTCGCCGGCTTCATCGGCCTTGGCTTCCAGCAGGACGTGGAGATCTGGACCCATAAGAGCAGGATCGACAACCCGCTGCTGTGCGCCGACGACGGGCCGGTCTACCAGTTGCGCCGCTGGTATGAGCAGTTCTACACCGATGTCGAGGACGTCACCCCCGACATGGTCGCGCGCTACGAATTCGAGGTGGACACCACCCGCGCCGTGGCCGAATGGGAGGCCGAAGTCGCGGAGAACCTCGCCATGCGGCAGGCGGAGGCTCTCTGACCATGCCCGACGCGCACCAGCCGCGCTGGTCTGACGAGCGCCATGCGCATTTCCAGCGGATCGAATGCGGTCGGTGCGTCGCGACGGTGCTGGTCGTGAAGTTCAGCCGGCAGCACACGAGCGTGCAGTGGAGCCCGGCGTCGGTTCAGGCCTGCGCCGAGTTCAGCGCGAGGGCGGCCGCGGGTGAGCAGAGCGCCCTCATCGACACCTGCGCCAGCCTGCGCGAGTCCATCGACCGCGCGGTCAGCCAGGGCCGCCTGGAAGTGCCGCCACCGTGACCGGGCCGCGCGCCTACCATCAGGTGCCGGTAGCGGAGGTCATCAGCGAGACAGCCGACACGTGCTCGCTGGTGCTGGACGTTCCGCCGGAATTGGGCGAGGTGTTCTCCTACCGGCCTGGCCAGTTCCTGACCGTGCGGGTCCCGTCCGGCCGCGACGGGTCAGTGGCCCGGTGCTACTCGCTGTCGAGTTCGCCGCACACCGGGGACCTGCCCACGATCACCGTCAAGCGGACAGCCGGCGGCTACGCCTCCAACTGGATCGCCGACAATGTGCGGGCCGGGGGCGTGCTGGAACTGCTGCCCCCCGCCGGGACGTTCAGCCCGCAAGCCCTGGATGGTGACTTCCTGCTGTTCGCGGGTGGCAGCGGGATCACCCCGGTCATCTCCATCATCAAGTCGGCCCTGGCCGCCGGACGGGGCAAGATCGTCCTGATCTACGCCAACCGCGATGAGCGTTCGGTCATATTCGGTTCTGACCGGCGCAGGCTCGCACCAGCGGCGGAAGACGGGCTGCTGGTGGTGCACTGGCTCGACTCGCTGCACGGTGCGCCGATGGTGGCCGCGATGGCGGCACTGGCCCGCCCCTATGTCAGCGCCGAGGCGTTCATCTGCGGCCCCGACCCCTACCTCGCGGTCGTCCGGCAGGCACTCAGCCGCCTGGGCGTGCCCGCCAAGGGTGTGCACGCCGAGCGGTTCCTGTCGCTGGCGGAGAACCCCTTCGAGGCCACCGAGCCGGCCGGGGGCACGGCCGCGACCCTGGAGGTCTGCCTGGACGGCCAGACCCGCCAGCTGCCGTGGCCGGCCGGCACCCGCATGCTGGACGTCCTCATCGACCAGGGCCTTGACCCGCCGTTCTCCTGCCGGGAGGGCATCTGCGGGGCGTGCGCCTGCCAGATCACCGGCGGCAAGGTGGAGATGGCGCATAACGAGGTGCTCGAAGCGGAGGACGTCGCCGGGGGCTACATCCTGGCCTGCCAGTCCCTGGCGCTGACACCCGAGGTCCGCGTCACCTACGAGTGAGCGCAGCTGGCGGCTCAGACGAGCGTTCGCTGGCCAACGGAAGACCCATTTCCCCTCTCGGCCAAAACTATAACGTGTTCTAGTATGAGTGCCCGGGAGGTGCCATGCCAGCGGAGGCGGCCGGGTTCGACGTCGTGGTGGTGGGCAGCGGCGCGGCCGGCATGACCGCCGCGCTCACAGCCGCGCACCACGGCCTGAGCGTGGTAGTGATCGAGAAGACCGGAAAGTTCGGCGGCTCCACCGCCCGCTCCGGCGGCGGGGTCTGGGTGCCCGGCAACGAGGTGCTGCGCAAGGCCGGCGTTGCCGACACCCCCGAGCAGGCCCGTGCCTACCTGGCGCATGTCGCCGGCGACGGGGTCGAGCCGGAACGGCAGCGTGCGCTGCTGGAGCACGGCCCGGACATGCTCGCCCTGGTGCGTGCCGGCACGCCACTCGACTTCGCCTGGGTGCCCGGCTATGCCGACTACTACCCGGAAGCACCCGGCGGGCTGGCCGCCGGGCGCAGCATCGAGCCGGTACCGCTCGGCGCGCGGGTCCTGGGGGCCGAACTGGCTCACCTCAGCCCCCCTTACCTCCCGGCACCGGCCGGCGTGACCATCACCCAGGCCGACTACCGCTGGCTGAGCCTCGGCCCCCGGCACCCCCGGGCCATCCTCGCCAGCGCGAAGGTCGCGCTCCGGATGGCGCGCGCCCGCCTGCTGCGCCAGCCCCTGCTCAGCCTGGGGCAGGCGCTGGCGGCAGGCCTGCGGGCGGGCCTGCTGGCCAAGAACGTGCCGGTCTGGCTGAACACCCCCATGACCGGCCTGCAAATGGAAGAAGGCCGGGTCACCGGAGTCCAGGTGACCCGCGACGGCCAGCACGCGCTCATCCGCGCGGCCGGCGGCGTCATCCTGGCGGCGGGCGGTTTCGAACGAAACGAGCAGATGCGGCAGCGCTACCAGCGCCAGCCGATCGGCGTTGACTGGACAACCGGCTCGGCCGGCAACACCGGCGACGCCATCACCGCCGGCGAGGCGGCCGGGGCGGCGCTCGACCTCATGGACGACGCCTGGTGGGGGCCGTCCATACCGCTGTCCGGTGGCCCGTATTTTTGCCTGGCCGAACGCAGCCTGCCTGGCTGCATCATGGTCAACGGCTCCGGCCAGCGTTTTGTGAACGAATCCGCGCCCTATGTCGACGCCGTGCACGCGATGTATGAGGGTCACAGCGGGGACGGCCCGCACATCCCGTCCTGGCTGATCACCGACCAGCGTTACCGCAACACCTATGTCTTCGCCGGCCTTCCGCCCCGTAAGCCGCTGCCCCGCCGCTGGTACGCCGCGGGCGCGGTGCACCGCGCGCCCGCCATCGCGGAACTCGCCGGGCAGACCGGCCTGGACGCCGAGGCCCTGGGCAAGACGGTCACCAGGTTCAACGGGTTCGCGCACACCGGCAGGGACGAGGACTTCCACCGCGGCGACTCGGCCTACGACCGGTACTACGGCGATCCGCGCCGACGGCCGAACCCGAACCTGGCGCCGCTGGACATGCCGCCGTTCTACGCCATCAAGATCGTGCCCGGCGACCTCGGCACCAAGGGCGGCCTGCGCACCGACGAACGTGCCCGCGTCCTGCGCGGCGACGGCACCCCGATCGCGGGGCTGTACGCGGCGGGCAACACCAGCGCCGCAGTGATGGGGCGCAGCTACGCCGGCGCGGGCGCGACGATCGGGCCGGCGATGACCTTCGGCTACCTCGCCGCCCTCGACCTCGCCGGGCACCGGGACGCCTCCCCGGAACAGAGCCGGCCGGGCTGACGTGACCCGGGGAAGCTGGCCAGGGCACCGGAGAACCCTCGCCCTGTCTGCCATGGCTGGTACTGTCAGCGTGCTGCCTTGACCTCGGGGCAGGTACACGTTCTCCGATCTGCGCCAGTCCGGGGCGGGGGGGTGATTCTGTGACCGGGTGGTCCCCAGGCAGTCCCTTTGAACGGGATGTCGTGGTAATCGGAGGCTGCGGCCATGCCGGCCTGCCGTTGTCGATTGCCCTGGCGGACCGCGGCAGCAGAGCCGGAATCTACGACGTGAGTGAGACCGCAGTCAGCCTGGTCAGCGCCGCGCGGATGCCATTCGGGGAGCCGGGCGCGGCTGACGCACTCAGACGTGCTGTCGCTGAAGGGCGTCTTGAAGCACCGACCAGCCCGGCCATGGTCGCCACGGCGGAGCACGTGATCGTGGTGGCCGGGACTCCGGTGGACGAGTACCACAACCCCGATCAGGCTGCCATTGCGAAAGCGCTGGGCGGATGCTTGCAGTACCTGCGAGATGGGCAGATTCTCATCCTGCGCAGCACCGTGTACCCGGGCGTGACGGCCAAGGTGGAGAAGATGGCCGCCACCCTCGGCCTCCAGATGGATGTGGCGTTCTGCCCGGAGCGGATCGCTGAGGGTAAGGCAATGGCCGGGCTATGCGAGCTGCCCCAGAAGGCAGGCGGAGCTGCCTGCTCAGACCCGTACGTGACCACCGATCCGCACCTGCGACCGCTTGGCGAGGTGCTGTCCGGGGCTGATCTGCTCATCATCGGGGCGCCTCACCCCGAGTACCGGGACCTCGCGACGGACAAGCCGGTTGCCGGCATCTGGAACGTGCTCGGCAAGGGCATACAGGTGTGATACCAGGCAAACTGCGCGTGTCAGTCGTCGTGCCTGCCCATAACGAGGGCGGGCAGATACGCCCTGTCCTCGACCGGCTTTTCGAGGCGATCAGTCTGCCCTGCGAGGTGCTTGTGGTGGTGGACAGCGACGATGACACCACGGTGCCGGTCGTCAGCGAGTATGTGCGGATCGAGCCGCGGCTGCGCTGCCTGGTGAACACCTACGGGCGCGGGCCGGCGAACGCGATCCGGTACGGAATCGACGCGGCCGCCGCACCGGTGGTGGTGGTGACGATGGCCGACGGGTGCGACGATCCACGGCAGATCGATGACCTGACACGACTGGTGGAGCGAGGCGTGGCCGTGGCCGCGGCATCCCGGTACATGGCAGGCGGCCAGCAGGTGGGCGGCCGGTACCTGAAAGGGCTGCTGTCGAAGACGGCGGGCCGTTCGCTGCGCCTGCTTGCACACGCCGGGACCAGGGACGCGACGAATTCATTCAAGGCCTACGCCACGGACTTCGTCCATCAGGTCGGCATTGAGTCCAGGCACGGCTTCGAGATAGGCATCGAACTCACCGCCAAGGCCAGGCGGATGCGCTTGCCGGTCGCGGAAATACCGACCATCTGGCTGGACCGGCAGGCAGGGGTGTCCAACTTCCGGATCGCCAAGTGGATACCGAAATACCTGCACTGGTACCGTTTCGCGTTCGGGCCACGCCTCACCGCGGCACAGATCCGCGCACGGGCATCGAGTGACCCTTCGCCGCGGTCCCTGGCAGAGTTTCGGGCGAAAGGTACGTGATGGAGAAGGTCCTGGTCAGCGGATCAGCTGGCTTCATCGGCGGATACGTGGTCGCCGAACTGCTGGCGCGCGGGTACGCGGTTACCGGGATCGACAATTTCTCCAAGTACGGGCGGGTCAAGAAGTCCTACGACGACGACCCCAACTACCGCCTTGTTGAAGGCGATGCCCGTGACCTCCGCCTGATGACCGGTCTGCTCGCTGACTGTGACCATTTCATCGCCGGTGCGGCGATGATCGGCGGGATTTCCTACTTCCACACCTACCCTTACGACCTGCTGGCCACGAACGAGCGGATCATCGCGGCCACCTGTGATGCCGCGATCAGGGCGCATCGCGAGGGCAGGCTGCGCAAGGTCACCTTCCTGTCGTCGTCGATGGTGTTCGAAAGCGCAGACCACTGGCCCTCATATGAGGGCCAGGAGCGGGAAATCCCACCGCCGCTGTCCTCCTACGGCTTCCAGAAGCTGGCCGTGGAGTACTTCGCCCGGGCAGCCTGGGATCAGTACCAGTTGCCGTTCACCATCGTCCGCCCGTTCAACTGCATGGGCACCGGTGAGACCCGGGCGTTGGGCGACGAGCAGATACTGTCCGGCAACCTCCGGCTCGCCATGAGCCACGTCGTACCCGACCTGGTGCAGAAGGTCCTCAAGGGCCAGGATCCGCTGCATATCCTTGGCACCGGAGACCAGGTGCGCCACTACACGTACGGGGGAGCCCTGGCCAGGGGCATCGTGATCGCGATGACTCACCCGCAAGCCTGGAATGAGGACTTCAACCTCTCTACCGCCGAGAGCACCACCGTGCTCCAGCTGGCCAGGCTGATCTGGCGGAAGATCAAGGGCGACGGTGTGCCCCTGCGGATCCAGCACGACGAGCCCTTCCGCTACGACGTGCAGCGGCGCGTCCCGGCCACCGATAAGGCCAAACGGCTGCTGGGGTTCGAGGCGGCGACCACGCTCAGCGAAGCGCTCGATGAGATCATTCCGTGGATATCACAGGCCATTGCGGCAGGGACGATATGACCCTGGCCGCCGCCGCAGGCCGCCCGGCCTGACGCTAGTCCGGGCCGAGGACCAGGCCGCTGGTGGGCACCCCGGTGCCGGCGGTGACCAGCACCGGGCCATCACCGCTCACCTGGTTGACCGACGTGCCGCGGATCTGGCGGACCGCCTCGGCAATGCCGTTCATGCCGTGGATGTAGGCCTCACCGAGCTGACCGCCATGCGTGTTGAGCGGGAGCCGCCCGCCGATCTCGATGGCCCCGTCGGCGATGAAGTTCCGCGCCTCGCCCCGTGCGCAGAAGCCGAGCTCCTCGAGCTGCATCAGCACGTACGGCGTGAAGTGGTCGTAGAGCACCGCGACCCGCACGTCCTGCGGCCCGATCCCGGCCTGCCGCCACAGCTGCCTGGCCACCACCCCCATCTCGGGCAGCCCAAGTTCGTCCCGGTAGTAGCTGGTCATGATGAACTGGCCGGGGCCGCTGCCCTGGGCGGCGGCGCGGACCACCGCTGGCCGCTGCGCCAGGTCGCGTGCCCGCTCCAGGCTGGTCACGACGACCGCGACCGCGCCATCGCTTTCCTGGCAGCAGTCCAGCAGCCGCAGCGGCTCGGCGATCCACCGCGACTCCTGGTGCTCGGCGAGTGTCACCGGCCGCTGGTAGAACCAGGCATGCGGGTTGGTCGCGGCGTGCCGGCGGACCGTCACCGTGACAGCGCCGAAATCCTCGCTGGCCGCGCCGTAGTCGTGCATGTAGCGCCGGGCGACCATCGCGACAGTCGCCGCCGGGGTGCCCAGCCCCATCGGGTAGTGCCAGCTGTTGTCCACCCCGGCTGAGGTCGGTGCCGACGCGGCGGCCACGGACACCTGGCCGAAGCGATGCCCGGAACGCTCGTTCAGCGCGCGGTAGCAGACCACCACCTCGGCGATCCCGGTGGCGACCGCCATCGCCGCCTGCTGCACGCATCCGCAGGCGGCACCGCCGCCGTAGTGCACGCGGCTGAAGAACCGCAGTTCGCTGATGCCAAGTTCGCGGGCGAGCGCCACCTCAGCGGTGTTGTCCATGGTGAAGGTCACGAGCCCGTCCACATCGGAGGGACTCAGCCTTGCGTCGGCCAGCGCTGCCTGTGTCGCCTCGACGGCCAGCCGGAGCTCGCTGCGGCCCGAGTCCTTGGAGAACTCGGTCGCCCCTATTCCGGCGATGGCCGCCGCCCCGGAGATCACGACGCACCCCCGATACGCACCGTCCCGGTCACGTGGTCGCCCAGGCTGCACCGCCCGACGACCTCGACCGTGTATTCCTGCCCATCGGCCTCGGTCACGCGCCCGGAGAAGGTCAGCTTGTCGCCCGCATAGCAGGGCACGCCGAGCCGGATCGCGACCTGGCGCACCATCGCTTCCGGCCCGGCCCAGCCGGTCACATACCGCTGCACCAGGCCCGTGGTGGTGAGGATGTTGATGAAGATGTCCTTCCCGCCGCGCTCGACGGCGCGGTCACGGTCGTGGTGGACGTCCTGGTAGTCCCTGGTCGCGATCGCGGCGGCGATCACGAACGTCGGGGTGACGTCGATCACCAGTTCCGGCAGGACGGCACCTGCCTTCGCAGCGGCGGCCTGCCCGGCATGGGCCTGGTTGCTCATAGCAGGTCCTCCCGCCACGCAGGCAGTGTCAGCTCCCCGTCCACGTCAGCAAACTCCACCCGGACCGGCAGGCCGATCCGGACCCGCTCCGGGTCTGCGCCGGGCAGCTCCCCCACCATCCGGACGCCCTCGGTGAGCTGGACGAGCGCGACCACGATCGGGAGCTGCCTGCCAGGCACCGGCGGGTGATGGTGCACGACGTAGCTGTAGACCACCCCGGTCCCGGCGGCTACCTGGTATTCCGGCCGGGCGGCGCCGCACGCCAGGCACATCGGCCCCGGCGGGTGGCGGAGCACGCCGCATTCGCCGCAGCGCTGGATCCGCAGTTCGTGGCGGGCGGTGCCCTCCCAGAAGAACTCAGTGTCCTTGGAAACCACCGGCCGCAGAACGTCCGCGCGGGGCGCGGCCGGCGCCACCGCCGGAGACGGCGTGGACGGCGCCTTCGGGGCGGGCCGGAACTTCAGGATGCGGAACCGCATCGATGCGACCGCTTCCTCGCCCACGTACCAGGTGTTTCGCGTGGTGACGAACCAGCCCTCACCGAGCGCGGTGCGCTTGGGGCCGGTCACGCCCTCCAGGCTGGACCGGACGGTGAGCTGCTCGCCGGGGCGCAGGTAGCGGCAGTACTCCTGCTCGCTGTTGGTGGCGACGACCGAGGTGAACCCGGCCTCATCGAGCACCGCTGACATCTCGCCCAGCGGATCGCCGGGGCCCCGGCCCGCGCCGTTGCCCGGCCGCAGGCCGGGCATCGTCCAGACCTGGGCCATCGCCGGCGGCGCCACCAGGCCGCCGTGCACCGACCGCGCGGCAGCCTCGGCGTCGAGGTACACCGGGTTGGTGTCGCCCATCGCCTGCACCCAGTGCCGGATCATCGGCACGTTCACCGGATCGGGGGCCGAGCGCGGCATGCTCTCACCGGCCGCGGCGATCCGGGCTGCCGCGTCCCTGATCGCGGTCGCGGCGTCGTCAGCGGTCATCGGAATATCCCTCCGCTCACCGGGGGACCCGGGGCAGCCCGAGCCCGGCCGTCGCGATGAGCTCACGCTGGATCTCGTTGACCCCGCCGCCGAAGGTCAGCACCGTGTTGCGTTTGGCCTGGATGTCCAGCCAGCGGGAGAGCTCGGCTGTTTCCTCGCCGGCCGGGTCGCCGTGGCGCCCGACGATCTCCTCCAGCAACTGCCCGAGCTGCTGCAGCCGCTGCGAGGAGTAGACCTTGGTGACGGACGCGTCCGCGATGTTCACCGTGTCGGCCACGGCGACCTGCCAGTTGAGCAGCTCGTTGATCCGCAGGCTGGCGTAGGCCTGCGCCAGCGCCCGCTGTACATCCGGCTGGGTCAGCAGCGGCTGGCCGTCTTGCCCGGTGTGGCTCGCGGCCCAGTCACGCACCCGCTCATACAGGGCAGCGAGCCGGCCCGCCGGGCCGAGCATGACCCGTTCGTGGTTGAGCTGTGTGGTCACCAGCCGCCAGCCGGCGTTCTCCTCCCCGACCCGCATCGCGACCGGCACCCGCACGTCGGAGTAATAGGTCGCATTGACGTGGTGCGCCCCGTCGTGCGTGATGATCGGCGTCCAGGAGAACCCCGGATCGGTGGTGTCGACGATGAGGATGGAGATGCCCTTGTGGCGGGGTGCGTCCGGGTCGGTGCGGCAGGCCAGCCAGATGTAGTCGGCGTCATGAGCGCCGGTGGTGAAGATCTTCTCGCCGTTCACCAGGTAGGTGCCGCCGTCCCGCACGGCCCTGGTCCGCAGTGCCGCGAGGTCGGTGCCTGCCCCTGGCTCTGTGTACCCGATGGCGAAGTGCACCTCGCCGGCCAGGATCCGCGGCAGGAAGAACTCCTTCTGCTCGGCGGTGCCGTGAGCTTGCAGCGTCGGGCCCACGGTCTGCAGGGTGACGGCCGGCAGGGGCACGTCGGCACGGGCCGCCTCGCTGACGAAGATCTGCTGTTCCACCTGGCCGAGGCCACGGCCGCCGTACCCGGCCGGCCAGCCCACGCCGAGCCACCCGTCGCGGCCCATCCGGCGCACGACGTCACGGTAGACGGTGCCGTGCCGCTCGGTGAGCATCGCGGTCCGCTCGGCGGGTGACAGCAGGCCGCCGAAGTAGGTGCGCAGCTCATCGCGCAGCGCGAGCTGCGCGTCGGTCAGGTCCAGGAACATGGCGTTGCCCCCTCAGCCGCTGACCCTGGCGCCGAGCCGGTCGAGGCGGTAGTCCGTCCCGCCGACCAGCCTGACCAGGTCCTTGATGAGTGCGGAATACCGGTGCAGGGGGTAGCGGACATCCATGCCGGTCCCTCCATGCAGATGGTGGCAGGTCCGCAGCGCGCCCGGACCCCGCTCAGCCAGCCAGTACGCCGCCACATCGAGGTCGCCGCCCGCGTCCCGCCCGGTGTCCAGCCGCCAGCAGGCCGACAGGGCGGCCAGATGCAGCGTGCGGCTCACGATGTAGACATCGGCGATCTGCTGGGCGACTGCCTGGAACGCCGCGAGCGGCCGGCCGAACTGCTCCCTCGATCCCACATGTGCCGTGGTCAGGTCGAGCGCCGCGGCCAGGGCACCGTCGGCCAGGCTGCTCGCACCGGCAAGCGTGAGCTGGTAGAGGTCGGTCACAGCGCGGCCGTCCGCGGCGCCGAGGATTCCGGTGATGGGTGTGTCCTGCAGCCGCAGCGTGTACTCGGGCCCATCGGCCGAGCTTGGCGTGCGCTGGACCGTGACCCCGTCCGCTGCCGGGTCGACCACGACCAGCCCGGTGCCGCCCGAGCTCAGGCTGGCGGGCACCAGGATCGAGCTCGCGGCCGCGCAGTACGGCACGCCAACCTTGACCCCGGTGACGGTGCCGGAGCCGCCACGCACTCTGGCCATGGTGGCTGGCACCTGCGGCATCGGCTCCGACGGCTCGCGCACGGCCGCGGTGAGCACGACGTCGCCGGAGGCGACACCGGTGAGCAGGGCCTGCTGAATATCGCGTTCGGCCCACCGCACCACGGGCAGCACCCCCATGGCCAGCGTGGCCAGCGCCGGGACCGGCGCCGCGCGCCTGCCGACCTCGGACAGCAGCACCGCCGCGTCCATCACCCCGAGGCCCTCACCACCCAGCCAGGCCGGAAGCACCAGCCCCAGCAGGCCGGCCTGGCCCAATTCCTTCCATAGCGCGCGGTCGTACGGCTCCTCCTGCCCGGTGGCTGGCGGTGCCTGCGCCGGCGCAGTGGCGGGGGCCGGTGCAGGTGCGCCGGAAGCGGGGGCCTGCGCCATGCCCTGGTCCAGTACGTGGGCAGCCGCCTGGGCGACCGCCTGCTGGGTCTCACCGAGGGTGAAGCCCGCTCAGCGCATCTCCTCCCTGGGCAGGCCGAGCGCCCGTCCGGCCACCACCGACATCAGGATCTGGCTGGTGCAGCCCACCCTGGTCACCACCGGGCGATGAGACCGGTTCGAGGCGGCGAACCAGCCCGAGGGTGCCTGCCTGCCTCGACCACTCGCGGATGGAAGCCTGCAACGCCAGCTGCTCCTCGGAGATGGCGATCGGCACTGGCCCTCCTCGTCGCTGCGCCAGACAGAATTAGAACACGTTATACCTGCCAACTGCCAGCGTGCCCGGCCGGCGCCCGGCGGCAGGAGAGCGTGCGCGGGGTGCATGGCCAGGGTGCACGGCCAGCTTCTTGCACCGTTGATAAGCTGGTGACAACGATGGCCCGGGCAACCACCCCTGCCCACACCTATCGCCTGCCGGGGATGGTGGCACGGCCTAACGTTTGCCACGACAAGAGGGGCCTGGATGGCGACGCCGAGAACAGGTACTACCGTCCCGGCAAGCACGCCTCCTGACGGCGACTTCAGCTCGGCGGCTCAGCGCGAACGCCGCCAGCGCATCCTCGACGCCACCCTGGCGCTGGCCTCCAAGGGTGGCTACGACGCCGTCCAGATGCGGGCGGTGGCCGAGCGGGCCAACGTGGCACTCGGGACGCTGTACCGGTACTTCCCCTCCAAGATCCACCTGCTCGTGTCCGCCCTCGCCCGCGAGTTCGAGCGCAATCTGGAGAAGTTCGACCGCGCGCCGATCCCCGGCGCCACGCCCTACGACCGGATGCTGTACGTGCTGGGGCGGATGACCCGGGCCATGCAGCGCGAGCCGATGCTCACCGAGGCGATGACCCGGGCGTTCATGTTCGCGGATCCGAGCGCGGCAGCCGAGGTCAACGCGGTCGCGCGGCTGATGGAGCGCATAATCACCAGGGCCATGCACGACGGCGAACCGTCTGCCGACGAGACTGCCATTGCGCGCGTGATCGGTGATGTCTGGCTGTCCAGCCTGGTCGCCTGGGTAACCCGGCGCATGTCCGCCGACGACGTCAGCGGCCAGCTCGAACTCGCCACCCGCCTGCTGCTGCGCTGACCCCCCGGCTGGCTCCGCCACACCCCCGTCCGGCCAATCGTCCATGATCGTGCTGGGTTGCAGGCACCTGGCATGCGCAACCCACCTGATCGCCAACGCCGCTGCCGGGCGAGGCCTTGTAACGCGTTCTAGTTGCCATCGAGGGTCCCAGCCTGTTACAAGACAACATCGTGAGGAACATTCGCCCATTTCGGGCAGACCTGGCCCGGTCGGTGCGCCTGTTCCGCGCGTTCCGCACTGAGCAGGCTGACCCGTCCTCGTATTACTCAGTCCTTGCCCGGGACACCATCCGCCAGCTCAGCCAGTACGTGGATCTGAACGGGCGGCTCGTGGTCGACGTCGGTGGCGGCCCGGGCTTCTTCGTGCGCGAGCTGCGCGACGCGGGTGCGCGGGCGGTATGCGTGGACACCGACAGCGGGGAACTTGCTGCCCAGGGCCGGCCGGAGGCCGGCAGCGCCGTCGGCAGCGCGCTGCGCCTCCCGCTCGGCTCCGGGGCGGTGGATGTGTCTTTCTCCTCCAACGTGCTCGAACACGTCGGTGACTGGCGCGCCATGCTGGCGGAGATGGTGCGGGTGACCAGGCCGGAAGGCATTGTCTTCGTCGCGTTCACCAACTGGCTCTCGCCCTGGGGCGGGCATGAGACCTCCCCCTGGCACTACCTCGGCGGGGAGCGGGCGGCAAGCCGCTACCAGCGCAGGCACGGCAGGCCCCCCAAGAACCACTACGGCCACAGCCTGCATCCGGTCTCGGTGGCCGCCGCTCTCGGCTGGGCACGATCGGCTGACGGTGTGACGCTGGTCGACGCCGTGCCCCGCTACCTGCCCGGCTGGACCAGGCCACTGCTGCGGGTTCCGAGACGAGCACGGCAACTGCCCACGACAGTTGCTGGAGCGCCGCAGGTGGGTTGGCGGTCACGTACCCGAAATACAGCCACCGCCACGGGCCGCCCAGCAGCCCGGGTACCAGGGTGGTCCCGACCAGGGTCGATGCCAGGCTGGCGGAGGAAGCCGTGCCCGGGGCAGATGGCTGGACATTGGAGCCGCGCAGTTGGATGACGAAGATGACGTAATATCCGGCGAGCAGCGCGCCATACAGCAGCCAAGCCCGCCAGTACCGCCTCCCCGCCCGCACCGCTGCTATCGCCCAGCGGCCCTCGGCGAAGAACGCGGAGGTCAGGGCGAACAGCAGCAGCGGAATGACCGCCGCCTTGTCCGCCGCGGCCAGGCCGAACAGCAGCCACCCGGCCGCGGCTAGGGCGCTGCGGAAGCGCCCACCGCGCAGGTAGCGGACATGAGCGTTCACCGCCATGAATATCGCCAGTTCCAGCGGCAGAAGCTCCACGGCCACCACCCACCAGGAAACCGCCGCCAGCGATAGCGGACTGAACACGAACAAGGTGAGCGGGATCAAGATGGCCGGCCGGTTGCCGAACAACGTCCGCAGGGTGCGCAGCAGCGCCAGACACGTGGCTGCGAGGAGCGCCAGGATGGACAGACAGGCCAGCGGCCAGTTGTACAGGGCGATCCTGGCCAGCACCCAGGCGAGCGCGGTGCCGAACGGCAGCAGATGGCCGGCTTCCACCCACATCAGGTACGACCAGTTGAACCCCTGGGTGACCGCCCGATCGAAGAAGCGGTAGTCGTCCTGGAGGAAGTAGGAACGGGAGAGCAGGACGGCCATCCACACCAGCTCGATGGCGATCATGGTGAGTGCGGCGACGGTGACACCGTGGTCACGGAGCCACTCGGCGGCGTCCTTCGGCTCCGGCTGGCTGTCCGGCCCTGGCAGCTTCTCCGGCCCGCGCAGCGCCCGCAACGTCCTGGCCAGCGTCCCGCCGGAGGCGTCCTCCGCTGGGCGGCTGGTCAGTCCGGCGTCCTCGTCCACTGTCATCTGCTGTCCGCTGTCATCCGTTCGCCTTGGCGATGACGTCGTCGGCGTATCGGCGCAAGCTCGCGATCTTGTCGGCGAGCGGCTCACGGTCGGGACCCACCTGGTAGGGCCAGCGGAAGCCGACGATCGCGTCGGTCACTCCCCGGTCCGCCAGTCGGCGCACTCCCGCCACACTGTACGCATCCATGGAGATAGCGTGCACCTCGAACGGGCGGTCGGCGATACCTTCGGCCCGTCGGAGTTCGGCGAGCCGGGCCAGCAGGCCGGGCAGGTCCGCCGGGTCTCCCCCGCCGTGCAGCCAGCCATCCCCCACCCGCGCCGCGCGGCGCAGCGCGGCGTCGCTGTGACCGCCGATGAGGATGGGGATGGGCTCGTCGGGCACGGGGGCGATCTTGATCGCCGGGATATCGAAGATCTCCCCGTGGTACTGGAAGTACTCCCCAGCCGACAGCCCGCGGATGACCGCGAGCTCCTCGTCCATCCGCCGCCCGCGGCGCTCCCAGGGCACGCCGAGCGCCTCGTAGTCCTCGCGCCACGGGCTGCTCCCGACTCCCAGCACGAGCCGGTTGCCGGTCAGGACCGCCGTCGACGTCGCCTGCTTGGCCACCAGCACCGGGTTGCGCACCGGCAGCTTGAGAACGAACGTGACGAAACGAAGGCGAGTGGTGACGGCGCCCAGCGCAGGGATGAGCGAGAACGGCTCCAGGAAGGGCTTGTCCGCAAGGAACTCGCGGCTGCCGTCGGGATTGAACGGGTAGGTGCTGACCGAGTGCTCCGGGTAGCAGATGCTGTCCGGCACCACCATCGAGTCGTACCCGGCCTCTTCGGCCGCGCGGGCCAGCGCCGGGTAGAAGGACGGGTCGGTCATGGATTCGGCGTAGGAGAAGCGCACGGGACCTCCGGGCTGGGGCGCACGCGGGGACCGCCGCTCACAGCACCGAAAAAGTAGAACGGGTTCTTGCGGAAAGTCAATTGGCTGAGCAGGCTGGTGCCATGGACCTTGCCGCGCTCGAAGAAATCCGCCGGGTGAAGTACCGCTACCTGCGCTGCGTGGACATGAAGCTGTGGGACGAGATCGCGGAGGTGTTCACCCCCGAGGCCACAGCCGACTACGGCACGCCGGCGCTTGGCGAGCCGGTCAGGCTCACCGGCCGGGACGCGGTCGTCGCGTTCCTGCGGGGCAAACTCGGGCCTGGCATCATCACCGCGCACTTCGCGAGCCAGCCCGAGATCGATATCGAGGGCGATACCGCCAGCGGCACCTGGTGTTTCGAGGACACCGTGATAGCCACCGGGTATGGCGTTGTGATCAAGGGGGCGGCGTTCTACGAGGACCGCTACGCGCGGGGGGAGGACGGCCGCTGGCGGATCTCGCACACCGGCTACGTCCGCACCTACGAGATGATGCTGTCGCTGGCGGACCTGCCGAGCCTGAAGATCACCGCGAACCGCTGGGCGGCGCAGCCGGCTGGCTGAGCCCCGTCGTTGACGCCTTTCTAGAACCCGTTCTACTCTGACCGGGTGCTCACCCAGTCGTTCGCGGACGCCGTGGCCGAAGCCGAGAGGATCATCACCGGCGCGCCCCACATCCTCACCGAGGCGGACCTGGCTGAGGGCTACGACTATCTCGCGGGCAGCATCCGGGCGTCCCTCCAGCTCGCCTGGGCCTACCAGCGCGACTTCCCGCACTTCGTCGCCTCGACCGGCCCGTACACGAAGCTGGGGCTGGACAACCCGGACGCCCTGTACTTCCACTCCTACCTGCGCGACGACGCGGAGTACGTAGTCACCGGGCAGCGCGGCACCACCACCGACCTCAGTTTCCAGGTGCTGAACGGGGACTACTCCCCCGTGGACGTGCCGGACAGCCTGAGCGCGTTCGATGACCGGGCGATCACGATCGCCGCCGACGGGTCGTTCGAGCTGCGGTTCGGCCCCGGCGAGCCCGGCCCGAACTACTTCACGCTCGCCCCGGGCTCGGCGATGCTGATCGTCCGCGAGGTGTACAGCAACTGGGACACCGAGCGGCGCGGCACGATCAGCATCCACCGCGCCGACCGGGCCGGCTGCGCGCCGCCGCCCGCGGACACCGCCGCGATGGCCAAGCGCTACACCGTGGCGGGCAAGATCCTGCTGTCCCGGCTGCGGACCTTCCTCGCCTTCCCCGAGTGGTTCTACCTGCGGGAGCCGGTCAACACGCTGACCGAGCCCCGCCACACCCCGGGCGGGCTGGCCAGCCAGTTCTCCTCGGCCGGCCACTACGACCTCGGCGGCGAGCAGGCGATGATCGTGACCGTCCCGGCCGCCGCCAAGAGCGTGGCGCCCTATCAGGGAATCCAGCTCGGCAGCATGTGGTACATCTCGCTGGACTACATCAACCACCAGACCAGCCTCACGGCCGGCCAGGCGCGTGCCTGCCCGGACGGGATGCTGCGCTTCGTCATCAGCGAGCGTGACCCCGGCGTCGCCAACTGGCTGGAGACCACCGGGCACCGGCGGGGGTATGTTCCGATCCGCTGGCGGCGGCTGGACCAGGGCCTCCGCCCTGCCGCCAGCCCCCCGGCGGAGGGGGGTCCGCTCGCCACCCCGCCCGAGGATCTACCAGCTCGGTGACCTGCTCCGCGAACAGGGCGACCTCGACGGTGCGGCCGAGTTGTTGGAGGCGGGCATCGCGTTGGACCAACAGTGTGGCGGGCTCTACGTGCACGAGGGGTACATCGCTCTGGTACGCGTCCATGAGTCATGTGGCGATCTGAGCGCGGCCCTGGAAGCGCTCACCCGGGCTGAGGTAGCCGGGCGCCGCCTGGGGCACCGAACGGCGGTCGGG
>OFHH01000033.1_pt1 | contig 18535 bp, 17 predicted proteins | sample 1521961 | NCBI WGS metagenome assembly OFHH01 (sample SAMEA2468439, study PRJEB22500) | soil metagenome | biome: Glassland; feature: Farmland; material: Clay | place: Australia | collected 2013-01-31 | depth 0.55 m | reverse complement strand
ATTCTGGCAAGCCTGCTGGCGGGCATTCTCGACTCAGGAATTCTGTCGCACATCGTATTGTCCGATCTTGGACTTGATTTTGCTCTTCCGGAGCACATTTTTGCGTGCAAGCCGCTCATCTCGCGGCTGACCCTGCAAAATCTAAAATGGATTTCGCCGTATTTTTCCGTCATGGTAAATGCGACTTCAAAAACCAGCAAGGTGAACGCTGAAGCCGCGCCCGGGCCGGCGCGCGGGACCGACCTCTCGATCGGGCGCGCCCTGCGCTACCTGGACACCGGCGCGATGTACCGGGCACTGACCTGGTGGATGCTCAGCAAGAACCTGGACACCAGCGATCCGGCGGCCGTGGCCCGGCACGCCCGGGTGCCGGTGATCGAGGTCGGGACCGATCCCGCCGCATCGGTGATCACGGTCAACGGTGTCGACGTGTCCGGGCAGATCCGCACCCGCGAGGTCTCCAACGCCGTCAGCGCGGTCGCCTCCGTCCAAGAGGTCCGCGATCACCTGATCGCGATGCAGCGGGCCATCATCGCCCAGGCGGCCGGGGCGGGCACTGGCATCGTCGCCGAAGGGCGCGACATCGGCACGGTTGTCGCCCCGCAGGCACTGGTCAAGGTGTTCCTCACCGCGAGCGAGGACATCCGGGCCACGCGCCGCAGCGCCGATCTGGCCGCCGATCCTGGCGCGACGGCGGCAGTCACCCAGCACGAGCAGCATCGCCGGGACCGCGCCGACGCCCCGCAGACGGTGATGGCCGCCGACGCGGTCGAGATCGACTCCACGTCGCTCACCCTGGACGAGGTGATCGGCAAGATCACCAGCCTGGTCAGTGAACGGGCCGGCCTGGCGGGACAGCCCCGGCCGGCCGGCGCGGCATGGGCAGGCTGACCGTGGCGGACGTGGAGGGCGTGGAGGGCGTAGGGCCGGACGCCGGTGCCGGCGACGGGGAGTTCGTGCCAACGCCGGTGGTAGCGGTGGTGGGCAGGCCCAACGTCGGCAAATCAACCCTGGTCAACCGGATTCTCGGCAGCCGCCAGGCGGTGGTCCAGGATACCCCGGGCGTCACCCGTGACCGGGTGGCCTACGACGCCTCCTGGCGCGGCCGCGCCTTCACCCTGGTGGACACCGGCGGCTGGGAGCCGTCGCCGGGATCGGAGGCGGGGCAGGCCAGCCGGGCGCTGGCCGAGCAGGTGACAGCCCAGGCCCGGATGGCTGTGGAGGCCGCCGACGCCGTCCTGTTCGTGGTGGACGTGGTCGTCGGCATCACCGACTCCGACGACGCGGTCGCGGCGGTGCTCCGCCGTTCGGGCAAGCCGGTGGTCGTCGCCGCGAACAAGGGGGATGACACGCCGGGCGAGCCGGCCGCGTCGGCGCTGTGGGGGCTCGGGCTCGGCGAGCCCTGGCCGGTGAGCGCGCTGCATGGCCGGGGGAGCGGCGACCTGCTCGACGCGGTGCTGGCGGCACTGCCGGAGACCCCCCGGGAACCGCTGGCCGAGCCTGGCGGGCCGCGCCGGGTCGCGCTCATCGGGCGCCCCAACGTGGGGAAGTCGAGCCTGCTGAACAAGCTGGCCGGCCAGGAGCGGGTGCTGGTGGACGCGGTGGCGGGCACCACCAGGGACCCGGTGGACGAACTGATCGAACTCGGTGGCATCAGCTGGCGGTTCGTGGACACCGCCGGGATCCGCCGGCGGGTGCGGGAGACCCAGGGCGCCGACTTCTACGCGTCCCTGCGCACAACCGGTGCACTGGAACGGGCCGAGGTGGCCGTCGTGCTGGTGGACGCCAGCGAGCCGCTCACCGAGCAGGACCTGCGCATCGTGTCGATGGTGATCGAGGCAGGCCGGGCGCTGGTCATCGCCTACAACAAGTGGGATCTGGTGGACGAGGACCGGCGGCTGCAGCTGGACCGGGAGATCGACCGCCAGCTGTACACCGCCCGGTGGGCACCCAGAGTCAACCTCTCCGCCCGCACCGGCCGGCACCTGGACCGGCTGGTACCAGCGCTGCAGCTCGCGCTGGCCGGCTGGGAGACGCGGGTGCCGACCGGCAGGCTCAACGCCTGGCTCACCGAACTGATCGCCGCCACCCCGCCACCGGTGCGCGGCGGGCGCCAGCCGAAGATCCTGTTCGCCACCCAGGCGGGGATCCGCCCACCGCATTTCGTGCTGTTCGCCACCGGTTTCCTGGAGGCGAACTACCGGCGCTTCATTGAGCGGCGGCTGCGGGAGGAATTCGGTTTCGAGGGCAGCCCGGTGCACGTGTCGGTGCGGCTGCGCGACAAGCGCGGGGGCCGGGCCCCGGCCCGCCGGCCATCGGCCCGCAGCCGGAGCTAGCCAGGCCGCTGGATTGACCACCAGCTGCTGTCTCACCACGCTGGCGGCCTGGCCGGCCCGGTCACCGGCCCGGTGCTGCATGAGGTCACCCTACGAGCGGCGCCCGCCGGGCGCGTGGCTAGCTTTGCCTCATGCTGCGCCGTGAACTGGCCGGGCTGGACCGCACCCGGGTCTGGCACCCGTACGCCCCCATGCCGGGCACCATCGAGCCGCTGCTGGTGGAGTCTGCGTCCGGCGCCCGGCTGCGGGTGTCCGCCCCGGGCGGCGGTACCCGCGACCTGGTGGACGGCATGTCGTCGTGGTGGGCGGCGTTCCACGGATACCGGCCCCCGGTGCTGGACGCCGCGGCCCGCGACCAGCTGGGCAGGATGAGCCACGTCATGTTCGGCGGGCTCACCCACGAGCCCGCCGTGACCCTGTGCGACCGGCTGGCCACGATCACGCCGCCAGGCCTGGAACACGTGTTCCTGTGCGATTCTGGGTCGGTCTCGGTCGAGGTCGGGATCAAGATGTGCCTGCAGTACTGGCGCTCATCCGGGCGCCCTGCCAAGCACAAGCTGCTGACCTGGCGCGGCGGCTACCACGGGGACACGTTCTGGGCCATGTCGGTCTGTGACCCCGACGGCGGCATGCACAAGATCTGGGACGGGGTCCTGCCCCGGCAGGTGTTCGCCGACACCCCGCCGGCCGGCTTCGCTGCCGGGGTCGACACCCCCTACGCCGAACGTCTCCGCGCGCTGATCGGCGCCAACTCCGACGAGCTTGCCGCGGTGATCGTAGAACCGGTCGTGCAGGGCGCGGGCGGGATGCGTTTTCACGATCCCGGTTACCTGCGGCTGCTGCGTTCGGTGTGCTCCGAGCACGACGTCCTGCTCATCTTCGACGAGATAGCGACCGGCTTCGGGCGCAGCGGGGCGTTGTTCGCCACGGATCACGCGGGGGTGAGCCCGGACGTGATGTGCCTGGGCAAGGCGCTGACCGGCGGATACCTCTCGCTCGCGGCCACGTTGTGCACGCCGGAGGTGGCGGCGGGGATCTCCAGGGGCGAGCTGCCCGTGCTCGCGCACGGGCCGACGTTCATGGGCAATCCGCTCGCCTGCGCGCTCGCGAACGCCTCGCTGGACCTGCTGCTGGGCGGCGGCCCGGAGCCGGCCTACCCGGCGGGCTGGCAGGCCGAGGTCCACAGGATCGAGGCAGGCCTGGCAGCTGGGCTGGCGCCCGCGAGCGACCTGCCCGGGGTGGCGGACGTGCGGGTGCTCGGCGCGATCGGGGTGGTGCAACTGCGCCACGAGGTCGACGTGGCCGCCGCGACGGCGGCGGCGGTCGCCGCCGGGGTGTGGCTGCGCCCGTTCCGGGACCTGATCTACACGATGCCGCCCTACGTCACCGGCGACGCGGACCTGGCGCTCATCTGCGAGGCGGTGCTCGCGGCAGCACAGGTCGGCTGACCTGGTTGCGCCCGTCCCCTACCATCGTTTGCGGTCACGACGGGCTAGGCCGGGTAAGGCGGGTCGAATGCGCTACAGGTCGCTGGGTGATTCCGGGCTGATGGTGTCGGTTACCGGGCTGGGCTGCAACAACTTCGGGCGGCGGGTTGACCTGGACGGCACCAGGGCGGTCGTCGATGCGGCGATCGAGGCCGGTATCACGTTGCTCGACACCGCCGACATCTACGGTGACGGCGGAGCCTCCGAGAAACTGCTCGGTGAGGTCCTGCAGGGCCGCAGGGACACTGTGATCCTGGCGACCAAATTCGGCCACCAGGGCGCCGACATGGGGTACGGCCCGGCGGCGGGAGCCAAGGGCGGCCGCGCCTACATCCGGCGCGCGGTCGAGCGCTCCTTGCGGCGGCTCCGCACTGACTACCTCGACCTGTACCAGATCCACACCCCCGACCCGGTGACGCCGGTTGGGGAGACGCTGGCGGCACTGGCCGAACTCGTGGCCGAAGGCAAGGTGCGGTACCTCGGGCACTCGAACTTCACCGGCTGGCAGATCGCGGATGCCGCACACGTGGCGCGCGCCACGGGCACGGCGCCATTCATTTCCGCGCAGAACCACTGGTCGCTGCTGGAGCGTCAGGTGGAGGCCGAGGTGGTTCCCGCGGCGCGGCACTTCGGGCTCGGCGTGCTGCCCTACTTCCCGCTCGCGAACGGCCTGCTCACCGGGAAGGTCCGGCGGGGGCAGGCGCCTCCGCCGAGCAGCCGGCTGGCTGCCCGGCACGGTTATGTGACCGAAGACAAGCTTGACCGGGTGGAGGCGCTCATCGCCTGGGCCGCCGAGCGGGGCCGGACCCTGCTCGAGGTGGCCGTCGGTGCCCTGGCGGCCCAGCCTGGCTGTGCCTCCGTCATCGCCGGGGCGACCACCCCCGAGCAGGTGAAGGCGAACGCCACTGCCTCCGAGTGGGTACCCACCGCCGCTGAACTGGCCGACCTGGACCGCATTGTCCCCTCACCCGCGCACAGCTGAGCCGCCCCGGTGCGGTTACCCATCATCGGCCCGGTACCGCCCAGGGGCCCCGGGTCAGCCGTCGCTGATGGCGGTCTGGAAGAGCGCCTGGACGGCGCTGCTGAACCGGGGTGAGTAGGACACCGAGGCGATGTAGCCGCCCTGCTCATAACCGCCGATCACGCCGATGACGGTCCCCAGGCCGGTCGTGGGGTCGACCTCGCCGAGGAAGGGCCCGCCACTGGTGCCGCCGGTGTAGCCGCCGCAGTCGAACTCCATCTCGTGCCCGCCGAACGGCTTGCTGCGCCCCCGGCAGGTGATCGGCCGGCTGGCAGTGTCCGGGTACCCGATGACCTGGACCGGGACCCGGGCGGGCCAGCCGGTGCCCAGCCGCTCGCCGCCCGTCACGTCCTCGATCGGCTGGCTGCTGCCGGCCTGGCTGACCACCAGGAAGGCAACGTCGTGGCCGGGGTTGGCCGAAGTGCGCCACGCGCTGTCGGTGACGATCTGGGTGGCCTGCCAGACACCGTGGGGGGTCACCCCGTCGTGGTAGCCGGGTACGAACGCGATCTGGCTGGGTGCCAGTGCGCTCACGCAGTGGGCGGCGGTGATCACCAGGTCCTTGACCGGGCTGGCCACCACGCTCGCGGTGCAGAAGTGCTTGCCCAGCTGGCCGGAACTGACGGTGAACAGGGCACCCACGGCCGTGGATCCGGCGAAGATGCGGGCATCGGCCAGCGTCGGCGGGACGTCCGGCGCCTGGCGGGAGAGCGTCCTCGCGGCCGCGGCCAGCCGGTCCGCCAGGCGGACCGCGCCGTTGGCGGTCGGCGTCATCGCCAGGATGGCGATGGCGGCGGCGGCCGCCAGGCTCACGCCACAGGTGACGCGGCCGAAAGGCCTGCGCGCCGTGCGCGCAGGCCTGCTCTTGCCGTGCTTGCCGGCCCGGCTGAGACCGCGCCTGCCGGGCGGGCTGCCGCCATGCCTGCCGGGCCGCATCCACCCCTCCCGCTAGGACACGGCCGGACAGCGATCGAATGATCTCTGTCGCGCCCGGACCGCGATCGAATGATCCTCTTCTCTCGATTGTGCAGGTCAATCCCGTATTGAGCCATAGGTGCGCCGCGTGGAGTTTGGCGGCCCGGGTCGGCCCGGCGGGGACGATCGGCGGCCCGTGGCTGGCCAGAACCGGCCCGTGCCGGGGCCGGGGCGTAGGATCGCACGCGCCGGACCCGCCGGCGGTGGCTGGCGAACGGCGGCACAGCAGCCACGCGCGGGGCCAGCCGGCCGGGCAGGTCCGGTTGGCCCGGCCCCCGCGAGGGAGTAACGTCCTGGTCAGCGCGGTGACCCGGATTCATTCGTTACGTCAATGAAGTGAAGTTGGATGAGATATCTCACTGATCACTGGGCATTCGACCCGTTCCTGATCGTTGTCGTCGTGCTGGTGATCTGGCATGAGATCGGGCTGGCCCGGCTGGCCCGGCGCTCGCGCCCGGAGCGGACCCGGCAGCGGCGCCAGCGGTCCTGGTGGTTCTACGGCGGGCTGACGGTCCTGCTGCTGTCGGTGGTCTCGCCCATCGACTACTGGGCCGACGACTACTTCTTCGTGCACATGGCCCAGCACCTGCTGCTGATGTTCGCCGCGCCGACGCTGGTGGTAGCCGGTGCCCCGTGGCAGCCACTGCTGGACGGCCTGCCGGGACGGTCGGGCCAGGCACTCACCCGGAGCACCATGCGGGGTGGCTGGTCCCGGCCGCTGCGGGCGGTGGCCGGGTTCTTCCTGCGGCCGTGGGTGGCGGTGGTGTCGTTCAGCCTGGTGATGATCGTCTGGCATGTGCCCGCCCTGTTCGACCTGGGTACGCGTAACCAGGTGGTGCACATCTGGCTGATGCACGGGAGTTTCTTCGCCGTCGGGGTGGTGTTCTGGCTCCAGTTCATCCCCTCGCCGCCGTTCCGCCGCAAGATGCCGCTCGCCTCCCAGGCTCTCGCCCTGATCGCGTCGAACACGGCCATGTGGGTGCTGGCGATGTCGATGAGCATCCTCACCCAGGTGTCCTGGTACCCGGTGTACAACCACATCCGGGGGGTCAGCCTGCCGCCGTTCGCCGACCAGCAGATCGGTGCTGCGATCTTGTGGGTATGCGGGGACTTCTGGGCCATCCCGGCGCTCATCTGGGTGGTGCGCCGCATGATCGAGGAGGACGGCAGCATGGGTGCGGCCCTGGAGAAGATCCTGTCCCGGGACTCGTCCCGCTTTCAGTGGGCGACGGCTGCCGCTCCGGCCCCGCGCCGCCCCGCGGCCCCACCCGAGCCGCCCGGGCAGGGGTGACCGCCCGCTGCTAGCCGGCGTGCTTTTCGAGATAGTCGAGGTAGAGCGGGCGCAGTGAGTCGGCGATCTCGCCCTCGCCGGAGGCGAGAGCGTCGGAGATCATGGCCGACACCTGGGTGATGTCTGCGGCCGCGATGTCCGTGCGCCCGCGGGCTGCCTCGGACGCGGGCAGTTCACGCAGGATTTCCCACAGGAAGCCGATGTCCAGGTGCCGGACGGCCAGGCGCACCGCGCGGTCGTGCAGTTCGGACGAGGAAAGGGTTTCCAGTTCATCCCGGCGGGTCATGCAGTGACCTTACCGTTGCCCGGCAGGGCCGGCCGCCGGCCTAGGACTGGCACGACGCGCCGTCAAAGGTGCAGCCACCCGGGGACGTCGCATTTCCGCCGCCGTCGATGTACACGGTCTGCGGGGCACCAGGGCTGAGCGTCTCGCTGGCGGAAGTGGCACTCAGCGTCAGAGTGCTCCCGCTGAGCCTCCAGCTGCTGAATGGGTTCCAGTCCCGTCCCTGCCGGTACCCGACCCAGTGGACCCAGTCGCCGGGCAGGGTGAGCTGGACGGTCCAGCCGGAGACCGGCTGGCTGCCCCGGTTGACGATGGTCAGGTGAGCGTGGAAGTGATTCCCCCGCTGGCTGACGCTGTCCAGGGTGTAGGTCACGGCGACGTTCGGGCCGGTCGGCGGCTTCGGAGCCGGCGACGGCGGGGGAGGCGGCGTGGGTTTGGTGCTGGTGGCGGACGCTGCGGGCGTGTGCACGTGCGACGTGCTGGGCGACGCGGACGCGCGGGTCTTGTGATGCGGCCGGGCCGTGCTGAGGTGAGCCGAGGGTGAGGTGGTGGCGATCGCGCCGGGGAGAGTGGCGTCGCAGTGGATCAGGCCACAGTCGGCAGCCAGCTGGGCGACCGGGTGATTGTGGTGCGGCACCAGGGTCACCACGCCGCCGGCCAGCAGCGCGAGCGCGGCGGCACCCCCGGCCGCCGGAAACCACCGGCGCCTGGCCTGCGGCGCCGGCCCGCGGCCCGGCCCGGCCGGCTCGTCAATGACAGGCAGTTCTCCCGTCCCGTCCGGCTCAAACCCCGTGGACATCGTCCCCCTCCTCCGCGGACAGCCGTCTGCGCAGGGTCAAGGTAGCAAGCCCGGGACCCACGTTGACGGGAAAAACACGGGAATGGAGTGACTGATCACACAAACCCTGACGGCCGTCCACTCGTGGGGCCGGCCTTCCGCTGGATGGGGCGAGCGGGCAGAGTCGGTGCCATGAGCCTGCACCTGGAAACCCGTGCCATCCACGCCGCCGCCCCCGATCTGAGCGGGTCCCGGCCGGTCAGTGTCCCGATCTACCAGACCTCGACCTTTGCCTTCACCGATCCGGTGGCCTGCTCGGAGGCGCTGGCCGACCCCGGCGCCGGTTTCGCGTACAGCCGCTACCGCAACCCGACCACCAGTGCGCTGGAGGACGCGGTCGCGGATCTGGAGGGGGGTGTGGGCGCGATCGCGACCAGTTCCGGCATGGGCGCGATCAACGCGGTGCTGCTCGCCCTGCTCCGCCCCGGCGACCATGTCATCGCCCAGCGGTGCCTGTACGGCGGGACCTTCTCGGTCTTCGTCGGCCTCGCCGCCCGCTACGGCATCGACGTCAGTTACATCTCCGGGCGGGACGCGGCGGAACTGACCGCTGCCCTGCGGCCGCGGTCCCGGCTGCTGTACCTGGAGACGGTCGCCAACCCGACGGTCGCGGTCAGCGACCAGCCGGCGCTGCTGGCAGCGGCCCGTTCGGCCGGGCTGACGTGTGTGGTGGACAACACCTTCGCCACGCCGCTGCTGTGCCGGCCGATCGAGCACGGCGCCGACATCGTGCTCCATTCCGCCACCAAGTACCTGGGCGGCCACGACGACGTCACCCTCGGGGTGATCGTTTCTGCCCAGGACGAGATGCACCACGCGCTCTGGAAGAACTCGGTGGACCTCGGCGTGGCGGCGGATCCCTTTGCCGCCTGGCTCACCATCCGCGGGCTGAAGACGCTGTCCCTGCGGATGGCACGCCATTGCGAGAACGCGGCGCATCTGGCGGAACGGCTCGCCGCTCACCCGGCCGTGGCGGAAGTGCACTGGCCCGGCCTGCCCAGCCACCCCGACCACGCGGTCGCGCGGCGGCTGCTGTCCGGATTCGGCGGCATGGTCGCCTTCGATGTGGCCGGCGGGCGCGAGGCCGGCCTGGCGTTCGTCAGCGCGCTGCGCCTGGCCGCGCTCGCCCCCTCGCTGGGCGGCACCGAGACGCTGGTGCTGCATCCCGCGTCCACCTCGCACCGGCAGATGGACGCGGCCGGGCTGAAGGAGGCGGGCATCGGCGAGGGAAGCATCCGGGTCTCGGTCGGGCTGGAACATCCTGACGACCTGTGGGCCGACTTCGCTCAGGCCCTCCCGGCCGGCTGACCAGCTGGCCGGCTGACTCTCCTGGCGGGATGGTCAGTCCTGGCCGGTGACGGGACTGCGGCGCTCCATCAGGACCACGTCCCGCCAGCGGCCGTGGTGGCGGCCGATCCGCTTGCGGATGCCGACGGCCCGGAACCCGGCCCGCTCGTGCAGCCGCAGGCTGGCCGAGTTCTCCGGGAAGATGCCGGACTGGATGGTCCAGATCCCGGCCGCCTCGGTCGAGCCGATCAGCGCCCGGAGCAGGGTGAAGCCTGACCCGCGGCGCTGGCTCGCCGGATCCACGTACACCGAGTGCTCCACCACGCCCGCGTACACACACCGGCCGGAGACGGCGGACACCGCCGCCCAGCCGAGGACCGCACCGCTGTCTGCCGCCACGGCCACATGCCGGTGCCCGGGAAGTTTTCCCGCGTCGAACTCCTCCCACGAGGGAGCCTGGGTCTCGAAGCTCGCCTGGCCCGTGTCGAGCCCGGCCTGGTAGATGGCGAGCACCTGACCGGCGTCGGCGGGCTCCATGGGCCGGATGGCAATGCCGCCAGCACCGCCGGCCGGGGCCGGCCGGTTCGCTGGGGGGTCGCAGGCGGGCTGGCTGAGCCCGGCCGGGGCCGGGGGGTGGTTCCCCACGACGAGGTCGGCGGCGGTTGGGAAGCCGTCCACGCAAGCTTCGTTAAGCCGGTAGTAGTGAGCAGTCCCACGCCGTTCGACGAGCACGAAACGCACCTCGGCCAGCACCTTGAGGTGCTGGGACACGGTGGACTGGCCGACGTGCGCCGCGCCCACGATCTGGCCCACGGTCATGGGCTCCTGGCGGCGTGCGAGCAGGGAAACGATCTCGATCCTGGTCGGCTCGGCGAGCGCGCGGAACCAGGCCGCATACTGCATGGCGGCGTCCCGGCCCAGTGACGGTGGCGGCGGGCCGCCCGCGGTCTGCATATCACCATTCATCGCTCATTGACGATAGATGATTCGGCGGGTGCGCGCATATGCGCATCCGGGAGCCGGCAGGCACCGGTGGCTGGCTGCCCGGCCGGGGGCGCGCATAGGCTCACAGGCGTGTACCTCCCACCCCATTTCGCCGCCCCCGGCGAGGATGAGGTCGCTGCCTTCGTCAATGGCGTCGCCGCGGCTGACCTTGTCACCTTCGACGGGACCAAGCCGGTCGCCAGTCTCATCCCGGTCATCTGGGACCGGTCAGGTGAGGCGGCTGGCGCGCACGGGCGCCTGCTCGGCCATCTGGCACTGGCCAACCCGCAGTGGCAGTCCACCTCACCCGGGGCGGTCGCGCTGGCGATCGTGCACGGGCCGCAGTCCTACGTGTCGCCCACGTGGTACCCGGCTAAAGCGCGGCACGGCCGGGTGGTGCCCACCTGGAACTACCTCACCGTTCACTTCACCGGACCGCTCACGATTCACCGGGATCCGGAGTGGCTGCGTGCCGTGGTGACCCGGCTGACCAGCCAGCATGAGGCGGCGCGGCCGCAGCCCTGGGCGGTGACTGACGCCCCGCCCGAGTACATCGACGGGCAGCTGCGCGGGATCGTCGGGGTCGAGCTGGTGATCGCCTCGGTGGAGGCTAAGTACAAGCTCAGCCAGAACCGCAGTGCCGAGGATCAGGCCGGCGCCATCGACGGCATGCGGGATGGGCCGGGCGCGGGCGCGGCCGCCGTCGCCGACGCGATGGCAGCCGGGATGGCCGCGCGGGAAGCAGGGAAGGCCGCGCGGTAAAGCCGCGATGGCCGCGCGGGAAGCAGGGAAGGCCGCGCGGGAAGCAGGGAAGGCCGCGCGGGAAGCAGGGAAGGCCGCGCGGTAAAGCCGCCGGGTGAACGGCAGCCACCGCAGGCCGCCTGGCGGGGGCCGTTCACCAGCGATGGTGCACCTGGGCCCGGATGCGCCGGTCGTAGAGGTCCTCGATCGCAGCAAGCTCTGCGGCGGTGAGCGGCGGCAGGCTGGCCGCATTGGCGTTCTGCCTGGCCTGCTGGGCGCTGCTGGCGCCAGGGATGACAGTGCTGACTCCGGGCTGATCGATGACCCAGCGCAGGGCCGCCTGTGCCGGGGCGGTCCCGGCGGGGATGATCGCGGTGAAATCACGGGCCGCATCCACGCCGGTGTCGTAGTCAACACCGGCGAAGGTCTCGCCGACGTCGAATGCCTCGCCGTGGCGGTTGTAGGTGCGGTGGTCATCGGGGGCGAACGTGGAGTCATGGCGGAACTTGCCGGACAGCAGCCCGGAAGCCAGCGGGACCCGGGCGATGATGCCGACACCGGCCGCGGCCGCGGCCGGCAGCACTTCCTCCAGCGGCTTGCGGCGGAACGCGTTGAGAATGATCTGCACGCTCGCCGTGCCCGGCCGGGCGATGGCGGTCAGCGCCTCGGCGCAGGTTTCCACGCTGACCCCGTAAGCGGCGATCCGCTGCTCGGCCACGAGGGTGTCCAGTGCGTCGTACACGGCGCCGCGGGAGTACACCGGCGTTGGCGGGCAGTGGAGCTGGACCAGGTCCAGTACGTCCACACCCAGGTTGGCCCGGGACCGGTCGGTCCATTCGCGGAAGTTCTCCAGCGTGAACAGCGCGGGGTCCTGCGTCACCCGGCGGCCCATCTTGGTGGCGACCATCACCGGTGGCCGGTCGTGGCTGGCCAGGAACCGGCCGATGATCTGTTCGCTGCGGCCATCGCCGTAGACGTCGGCGGTGTCGAAGAAGGTCACCCCGGCTTCGATGGCGGCCGCGAGGATGGCCAGGGCTTCGGTTTCCTTCACCTGGCCCCAGTCAGCGCCCAGCTGCCAGGTGCCCTGGCCGATCACCGAGACGGGCCTGCCAGTGCGGCCCAGGATCCGCTGTTCCATGAGCTGATCCTAGTGACCGCCACCCGGGCGCAGGCGTGCGCCGTGCCGGTGGGTGCCCGCAGGCTGGCGGTGCGCACGCCGCGGGCGGGTGCCGGTCAGCCGGCTACGGGTGTCACGGGATGGCGTCCTCGTCCTCACACGCCGGTGGTGTGCCCACCGCCGCCATGATCGCGCTGGTGATCTCGGTCAGTCCGGTGATCTGCCCCGGGGTGAGGGGGTCGAAGAGGGTGCGGCGGACCTGCTCGACGTGGCCGGGGGCGGCCGCAGCCAGCACCGCGAATCCCTCATCGGTGAGTTCTGCGATCTGGCCGCGGCGGTCGGTCGGGCACTCGGTGCGGCGGACCCAGCCACGTTCCTCCAGCCGGGCCACCGCGTGCGAGGCCCGGCTCTTGCTCGCCGAGGTGGCCTGCGCCAGCTGGGTCATCCGCAGGGCCCGGCCGGGTGCCTCGGACAGCCGCACCAGAATCTCGTAGTAGGCGAGGGGCATGCCGGCGTCGCGCTGCAACTGGGCGTCGATCGCCGCGAAGAAGGCGTGGCAGGTGCCGACGAAGGAGCGCCAAGTCACCTGCTCGTCGGCCGACAGCCACCGGGTGCCGGTCGTGTTCATCAACCCAGTATAGCCAGGAATAGTTGAGAGTTTGACAACGTTCTCGGCAGGTGATAGTCGTTCAGTACTCAACCAAGACTCAGAACGGGAGAGTCATGACCGCCACCGATACCGCTACCGCGAGCACCATCCCCGGCTACCTGGCAGGGACGTGGACCATCGACCCGGCTCACTCCGACGTGGGGGTTCCCGTCCGGCACATGATGGTCAGCAAGGTCCGCGGCAAGTTCCGGACCTTCTCCGGCGAGATCGTCACCGGCGCGGACCCGCTGGACTCCTCGGTGACCGCCGAGATCGACCTCAGCTCTATCGACACCGGCGCCGAGCAGCGCGACAACCACATCCGGTCGGCCGACTTCTTCGAGGTCGAGACCTACCCGACCATGACCTACCGCTCCACCGGCGTGCGGCGCAACGGCGGCGACTTCATCGTCGACGGCAAGCTCACCCTCAAGGGTGTGACCAAAGACGTCCCGCTCGCCCTGGAACTGAATGGTTTCGGGCCGGACGCCTATGGCGGCACCCGGGCCGGGTTCACCGCGACCGCCGAGATCAACCGCCGCGACTTCGGCGTCAACTTCAACGCAGTCATGGAGACCGGTGGCACCGTCGTCGCCGACAAGGTGACCATCCACCTCGAGATCGAGGCCGTGCTCAAGGCCTGACCCGGGGACACCGGCAAGCGGCCGGGGGAGCACAGCCTCCCCCGGCCGTCTGCTGCCGGAGGACCGGGCCGCCTGCTGTGCGAGGGCCGGAGCGCTTGCTGTCCGGGCACCGGGCTTGGTCGATCTGGGCTGTGGTCACGACCGAAATCGACCACGCCCGCAGGGAGACGGTCCGCTGAGAGACGAGCGGTGGTCGGTAAGGGCTGTTATCACAACCCGACTTGCCCACAACCGCCGGGCCCGGGCCCGGGCCCGCAACGCCCACGTCCTGGCAGTCACTACGCCCCCAGCACACAGGAACGTGGTCCATATGGGCGGGCTGCGCTGTGTGGCGCCGTGCGCAGTTCGCCAAGACCCTGGCGCTACCAGGAGCAGGGGCGCGACGTGGTTGATCCGGGCTCCTATGGCCCCCTTCGTGACACCTAGCCCACCGCTGCCGGGCGGCAGTGAAAAGATGCCAGTTAACTGCCACGCGATTCGAGGAGGCCCGACCGTGAAAGCCGCCCTGTACGACCGGTACGGCCCTGCTGCTGAGGTGCTGCGGGTGACCGAGGTGGAGCGGCCGGAGCCAGGACCCGGCGAGGTCAGGGTGAAGGTGGCCGTATCAGCGCTCAACCCGACCGACTACAAGAGCCGCAGCGGGTCCACGCCACGTCCCATCGACGGGTTCCAGATCCCCCATCACGACGGTGCCGGAGTCATCGACGCGACCGGCGAAGGTGTCGACCCGGCCCGCGTCGGCCAGCGGGTCTGGCTCTGGTTCGCGGCGTTCGGCCGCCGGTGGGGGACCGCGGCCGAATGGACCGTGGTGCCCGAGCGGCAGGCGGTGCCCCTGCCCGGCAGCGCGTCCCTGGAACTCGGTGCCAGCCTGGGGGTCCCGGCGATGACCGCCCATCGCTGCCTGTTCGCGGACGGGCCGGTGACCGGCAAGACTGTGCTGGTGGCCGGTGGTGCGGGCGCGGTCGGCCACTTCGCCATCCAGCTCGCGCGGCGGGCGGGCGCCCAGGTGATCGCCACCGTCAGCGGCCCGGAGAAGGCGGAACTGGCCAGGCAGGCAGGCGCGGACGCGGTCGTGAACTACCGTGACGCGGACGCGGCCGATCAGATCAAGGCCGTGGCGCCGCGGGTGGACCGCGTGGTGGAGGTCGCACTCGGCGCCAACCTGGCCCTGGACCTCGCGCTGGCAGGCCTGGGTACGGTGATCGTCACCTACGCCGCCGAAGCTACCGATCCGGTGCTCCCGGTGCGGGCATGCATGACGGCGAACGCTCTGCTGCGCTTCATCCTGCTGTACGGGGTGCCGGCGGATGCCCTCGACCACGCGGTGGCCGACATCTCCGCGGCGCTGGCCGAGGGGGCGCTGACCGGGCTGCCGGAGCGGCGTTTCCCGCTGTCGGAGATCGTGGCCGCGCACGAGGCTGCGGAAGCGGGCCCGGTCGGGAAGCTGCTCGTCATCCCGTCCTGAGCCGCCGGGAAGTATGGCCCGGCCTGCAGCCCTACGTTACCGTAAGGCACATATCACCTCATGGCCTCCCAGGTCAGAGCGCGGTCATGGACACAGGGGGTAGGCGTGGCTGACACCACCCACGATCTCGGGCGGGCGGCTGGCGCCGCGGCCGGGCTCGCGCCCGGGCAGGCTCCCCACCCGGCGGGCCCGGGCGCGAGGCCCCTGCCGCCCGCGAGCATCGTGCCGCTCGCCGGGCTCCCGGTGGTCGGCGCGGTGCTGGTCCTGCTGGTCGCCGCGATCGCCGGGAACTGGCCGTGGGCGCTGGACTTCTTCCATATCGTCGGCGGCGGGCTGTGGACGGGCATCGATCTGTTCGTCGGCCTGATCATCGGGCCGATCCTGGGCAGGCTGTCGATCCCGGCGCGGGTCGAGTTCGCTGCCCGGTTCATGCCGAAGATGCTGCTGATCATGCCGACGCTGGTCACCATTACGCGCGCTTCGGGTTTCCAGCTTGCCCGCCATATGGGCCTGCTCAATGTGGCTTACCCCCGGCACTGGTGGCTGACGGCCTCGTTCATCGTCGTCGGCGCGATGACCGTGATCGCGCTCGGTTTCCTGGAACCGGCCAACCTCGCAGTCCTGTTCGAGCTCCGTAAACCCCAGCCGGATGGCGCGCTGGTGGGCAAGCTCATGCGGCGCTTCGCCTACACCGCCGGGATCACCGGCGTCATGCAGGTGGCCACGCTTGTGATCATGACAAGGATCGCCACATGGTGACCGGGGCGCCGGACGCAGGCGCACCGGCAGCCGAGGGCATCGCTGGCAGCCAGCGCCGGCTCCCGCCGGTCACCGCGCTGGGGGTGGCCGCGCTGATGCTGGTCATCGCAGGCGGCATCGATCTGGCCGCCCACCTGCCCCGGCCCGCACCGCTCGGGCCCGCGATCGCTGCCCTGGCCGGAGCCGGGTTCCTGCTGCTGGCCGGGATCGGCACCCTGGCCCGTGTGCAGGACTTCGCCTGGCGCACGTTCTTCGTGGTGGGAGGCTGGACGCTGGCGGCCTACATCGTGATCGCCGGGATGCTGGAGTTCGTGTTCGTCCTGGACCACACGCCGGGCTCGCTGCTGACCGTGCTCAGCCTGATGCTGCTCGTCTTCGCGGTAGACATCCCGCTGCTGCTGGCTTTCTCGGTCGCCCGCTACCAGCCGGCCAGCCCGCACCGGGCGTAGGCCGGCGGCGGTCAGGGAGCCTGGCGCCGCGCCGGCGCGTCGCGGTCACGATTGTCCTACCTCTCCGCAATCATGTGGCACGTCCGGCTGGCCCGGCGTTCCGGGACCGGCGAGGCGTTTCACGTTCGGGGCAGGGCGATGAGGCTGATCCACACGTCCGACTGGCATCTGGGGCGGACCCTGCACGGCGAGAGCCTGCTGGAGCACCAGCAGGCATTCCTGGGCTGGCTGCTTGAGGCGGCGGTTTCCCACCAGGCCGACGCCGTCGTGGTGGCGGGCGACATCTACGACCGCGCGGTGCCGTCCACCGACGCGGTGGCGCTGCTGGACCGGACGCTGGTCGCCTTCTCCCGCGCCCGCATCCCGGTGGTGCTCGTCAGCGGCAACCACGACTCAGCGGTCAGGCTGGGCTTCGCCTCCGGGCTGAGCGAGGCGGCCGGTATCCACCTGCGCACCAGCCTCGCCGACCTCACCCGCCCGGTCCTCATTTCCGACGCTCACGGGGAGGTGGGGATTTACGGCATCCCGTACCTGCTGCCCGACGCGGTCATGGCTGAGCTGGGCGCGGAGCGCTCGCACGCCTCGGTGCTGGCCGCGGCTTCGGAGCGGATCCGCACCGATGCCAGTGCCCGCGGCGTCCGCCGCACGGTTGTCATCGCGCACGCCTTCATCACGACAGGCCAGACATCGGAGTCCGAACGCGACATCCGGGTGGGCGGCATCGGCGACGCGCCGGTCTCCGTTCTGGCCGGATGTGCTTATCTGGCCCTCGGCCATCTGCACGGCCAGCAGCGGATCGAGGCCGGTGGCACCACCACCGCGGGGTATTCGGGCTCGCCGCTCGCGTTCTCGTTCTCCGAGCGCGGCCACACCAAGTCGGTCACGCTGGTGGAGATCGACGGTCACGGAACTGCTGAGACGCAGTTCCTGCCGGCGCCGGTGCCCCGGCCGCTCCGGGAGGTGCGGGGCCGCCTGAGCGAGTTGCTCGCCCGGGCCGATGGTGACCTGGCCGACCTGGCCGGCGCCTGGGTCAAGGCGGTGCTCACCGACCAGGTCAGGCCGGTCGCGCCGATGGACCGGCTGCGCGAGAAATGGCCGCACACCATCGCGCTCGACTTCGCGCCCGAGGGCGGGCTGGTCGGCCCTGACGCCGATCTGGCGCGGCTGGCCGAGGCAGTGGACCCGGTCGAGATCTGTGAGCTGTTCGTGGAGTTCGTAGCCAATGCCGCGCCCAATGAGGCGCAGCGTGCGGTGCTCCGGCAGGCCGTGGAGGCGGCGCAGCACGCGGAGGTGGCTGCCTGATGCGGCTGCACTCGCTGGAGATGAAGGCGTTCGGCCCGTACGCCACGCCGCAGCGGATCGACTTCGACCTGCTGGCCAGCAGCGGGCTGTTCCTGCTGGAAGGCCCGACCGGGGCGGGCAAGAGCACGATCCTGGATGCGGTCACCTACGCGCTCTACGGTGGCCTGGCGGGGGAGGACTCCGGCGATGACCGGCTGCGGTCCCACTTCGCGCAGCCGGATGCCGAGCCCTGCGCCGTGCTGGAGTTCTCGCTGCGCGGTGCCCGGTACCGGATCACCCGGGTACCCGAGCACAGGCGGCCGAAGAAGCGCGGCGACGGTTTCACGACCGAGGCGAGCCGGGTCCATCTGGAGCGGATGGAGGCGGGCCGATGGTCCAGCCTGTCCTCGAACAAGGCCGAGACAGGTGAGGCGGGGACCCAGGCGATCGGGCTCAACCCCGAGCAGTTCACCCCGGTGATGCTGCTGCCGCAAGGGGAGTTCGCGCGGTTCCTGCGGGCACGTGACGACGACCGGCGGGAACTGCTCACCAAGCTGTTCGGCACCCAGTTGTACGACCGGGTCACCGCCGAACTGGACCGGCGCCGCGCGGAGGCCAGCCGGGAACGCGACCAGGCCGGGCGGAAGGTCTCGGACGCGGTATCGGCGGCTGCCGAGGCGGCAGGCCAGGATGCTGGCCGGCGGGCCGGGTTGCTCGCGCTGCCGCCTGCCGAGCGGGCGACCCGGCTGAAGGAGATCAGCGAGGAACTGGCCCAGAAGGTCGCTCTCACCGGCGAAGGGCTGGAGGTCGCAGTCAGTGCTGTCCGGGCTGCACAGGCCGCCAGCGAGCAGGCCAAGGCGAAAGCCGCCCTGATGACCAGGCTGACCCAGGCGCTGGCCGCCCGCCGGGCGCATGAGCAGGACCGGCC
>OFHH01000031.1_pt1 | contig 19109 bp, 15 predicted proteins | sample 1521961 | NCBI WGS metagenome assembly OFHH01 (sample SAMEA2468439, study PRJEB22500) | soil metagenome | biome: Glassland; feature: Farmland; material: Clay | place: Australia | collected 2013-01-31 | depth 0.55 m | reverse complement strand
CGGAGGGGGAGGGTGAGGTCCGGGGTGACGGCCCAGGGACGGGTGACCTGCCGGAGGAAGGCGATGGGGCGGTCCACGACGCCCTCGAGGCGGGCCCCCTGGTAGGCGTACGTCGAATCGGTGTAGCGGTCGCAGAGGACCAGTTCCCCGGCCCCGACGTGGCGGCGGATCTCCTCCTGGTGGGCCGCACGGTCCGCGAGGAAGAGGAAGGACTCCGCGCCCGGTCCGACGTCGTCGTGGTAGGCCCGCCGGACCGCCTCCCCCCCCGACACCCGAGTACTTGCTCGGGAGGAGCGGCGCCAGATCGGCGGCGGTGATCACCGTCACCACCCCCGGCAGCGCCAGCGCCGCCGAGACCGCCGCCTACCTGACCGCCAAGGCAGACCTGCTGGACCGCATCGCCGCTGAACGCGCCGTCAGCGGCCAGTCCAGCCACGACATCGCCACCGCCCGGCAGGCGGCGGCCGGAGCCCGCGCCGCCGCGGACACCGCCGCCGCGCGAGCAGCCAGCATCACCCTTCCCGGAGGACTGACATGATCGACCTGCGCAACCATTACGGGTTCACCCGCACCCCGTTCGGCAAAGACCTCGCCCCCGCGATGCTGCACCACTACCCCGCGCACGCCGAGGCCGTCGCCCGGATCACCTGGTGCGCCCGCGAGCGCGCCCTCGGCGTCATCACCGGTGAAGTCGGCTCCGGGAAAACGGTCTCCGCCCGCGCCGCCATCGCCGCCCTCGACCAGACCCGGCACACCCTGATCTACCTCGCCGACCCGACCACCGGCACCCGCGGCATCCACCACCACGTGGTCACCGCGCTCGGCGGCCGGCCCGCCCACGGCACCGCCACCCTCGCCGCCCAGACCGCCGGCCTGCTCGCCGCCGAGCACGGCGAGCGCGGCCGTGTCCCCCTGCTGGTCATCGACGAGGCTCATCTCCTGGGCCACGGCCAGCTTGAGGCCGTCCGGATCCTGACCAACTCGCAGATGGACGCCGCCAGCCCCCTGGCCTGCCTGCTCATCGGCCAGCCCACCCTGCGCCGCATGCTCCGCCTCGGCGTCCTGGCCGCCCTCGACCAGCGGATCGCCCTGCGCTACGCCATGCCCGCCATGACCGCCGAGCAGACCGCCGGATACATCACCCATCACATCAAGCTCACCGGCCGCGCCGACACGCTCTTCAGCGAGGATGCCATGACGCTCATCCACGACGCCGCCCGAGGCCTGCCCCGCGCCGTGAACAACATCGCCACCCAGGCCCTGGTCGCAGCCATGGCGGGACGCAAGTCCATCGTTGACGAGCAAAGCGCCCGCGCTGCCGTCACCGAGGTCACGACAGACTGACCACCACCGCGCCACCACGCACACCACGGCCCCGCCAGCACCCAGCCGGCGGGGCCGTTCTTTGCCCACACGTCCTCATCGTCAATGACACCTACATCCTCATCTTGAATGACCGGGAACACCAGGCCGGTGGTGTCCTGGTGGGCGGCGCGGGCCAGCTCCAGCGCGGCCAGGTAATGGTGGGCGAGCATCTCAGCGTGATCATCGGGCCGTCCCAGCGACTCAATCCAGCCCGCCGCCTTGAGGTGTTTGCCGGCCCGGGTAGCGCGGGGGATCTGCCCGTAGGCGGCGTCGCGCAGCAGCACATGCAAGAAGGCGTACTGGGTTTCACCAGCCAGCGAGGAGTGGCGCTCGCGGCGGATGAACTGCTTGCGCTCCAGCCCATGCGGAGACTCCTCCAGCCCAGGGGGGTGGCGCCGAGCGCGGCCGCTGCGCCGGGCCAAAAAAGCTTCCCGATCACGGCGGCGTCCTGCAGCAGCCGCTTCTCGGCGGGTGGCAGTGCGTCCAGCCGGGCGCTGATGATGCCTTGCACCGACTCGGGCACCGGGAGCTGCCGACTGGCCCGGTGTTCGGTGAGCATCTGGGCGTACTGTTCGGCATACAGCGGGTTGCCGCCGGCGTGGGCCAGCAGCGCCGCCTCCTGTCCCGGCTGCAGCGCCGAGGGGCCGAGCAGCGATTCGACCAGCCGGGCGGTGTCGGCGTCCGACAGTGGGGCCAGCGACAAGGTGAGCGCGTTGGGCTTGCCGCCGCCCCAGCCCGGCCGCCGGGCCAGCAGCTCGGCGAGTGGCATTTTTGAGTGGCACACGCTATAGAGAAGCTCTCGCTACCAGGCACTTCGCGCACATTGCATAGAGCGTCTCCTCTTCGAGGATAAGGTCCGGGCGGCCGGAACCCGCTTGTTGAGCTCGTGAGACTGCTGTAACTGTCGGCGCGTGAGTGCTCCCAGTGGGCTCTCCGCGCCAGGAACGCCGCCGCCAATACCTGTGTTCCCGACCCTGCCGTGTCATTTGCTAACGAGGAAGTCCGGTCCTGTTGAGCCGCCACGCGGACGGCAGACAAACCGAGCAGAGCGACGCCTCGCCGTGTTACGTGCCGGAAGAGTGTCGGTGTGCCGTCCTACGATGTCGGTCGTGCCGAGTGTGGACGAGCTCGCGTGGCTACGGGACAACAGCCCGGCGTGGCGGCTGCTCCGGGCGGACAACGCGCCGCTGGTGCTGAGCTTCCTGCACCGGGTGTTCGTCGCGGGCAACGTCCGGTCCATCTCCGCGGCCGAGCTGGTCAGCCGCCTGGACGACGAGTTGTACGCGCTGAACCAGTCCGACAGCGAACGGGCCACCCCCAGGTTCCCTAAGCCGGCCAAGGCCTACCTCGACGACTGGGCGGCGCCCGCGGCTGGCTGGCTGCGCAAGTACTATCCCGAGGGCACCGACGAGCCGCACTACGATGCCACGCCCGCGGTCGAGAAGGCGCTGCAGTGGCTGGACAGCCTGCGTGAGCGCGAGTTTGTGGGCACCGAGTCGCGGCTGAAGGTGATCGTCGAGCTGCTCCGGCAGATCGTGTTCGGCACCGAGCCCGATCCCGGGGAACGGCTGGCCGAGCTGCGCCGTCAGCGGGAGGCCATCGACGGGCAGATAGCCCGGATCGAGGGGGGCGAGCTGCCGATGCTCGACGAGACCGCGGTGCGCGACCGCTACCAGCAGTTCGCGGGCACCGCACGGGAGCTGCTGGCCGACTTCCGCGAGGTGGACGAGAACTTCCGCAAGCTCGACCGCCAGCTCCGGGAGAAGATCGCCGGCTGGCACGGCGGCAAGGGTGAGCTGCTGGACGACGTGCTCGGCAGCCGGGAATCGATCGCCGGCTCGGATCAGGGCCGGTCCTTCCAGGCCTTCTATAGTTTCCTGCTGTCGCAGGCGCGCCAGGAGGAGCTGTCCAGCCTGCTGGACCGGGTGCACGCGCTGGCCGGGATCGCCGAGCGCGACGGCAGGCTGCGGCACATTCACTACGACTGGCTGGACGCCGCGCAGCGCACCCAGGCCACGGTCCGCCAGCTCTCCGAGCAGCTCCGGCGGTTCCTCGACGACCAGGTGTGGTTTGAGAACCGCCGGGTGATCGACATTCTGCGCAGCATCGAGGGCCGGGCGCTGGAGCTGCGCGAAACTGGGTCCGTCCCGGTCGCTATGGAGCTTGACGCGCCCTCGCCGGCCATCCGGCTGCCGCTGGAGCGCCCGCTGTACGCGCCGGTGCAGAAGGCCCGCCTGTCCAGCGACACGGTCCGCGACGCTGACGAGGAGACTGACCCGGCGGCCCTGTTCGAGCAGGTGTACGTGGACCCGGAGCCGCTGCGCGGCGGTGTCCGCCAGGCGCTGCGCAGCCAGCCGCGCGTCGGCCTGGCCGAGCTGGTCGCGCGGTACCCGCTCCGGCAGGGCGTCGCGGAGCTGGTCACCTACCTCTCGCTGCGGGACGAGGCGTTCGCGATCGTCTACGACGAACAGCACCGTGACCAGATCACCTGGTCCGCCGTTGACGGCCGGGAGCGCACCGCGACGCTGCCGCGGGTTACCTACGCCAGGAGGGGCGGATGACCGCCGAACCGGATCTGCCGCTCGCCGTCACCCAGCTCATGAAGGGCGTTGTCTACCGAGACACGCACGACCACGCGTGGCGCAGCCTGCTCGAATTGCAGCCGCAGGCCCGGGACTACGTGGATGTGCTGGGCCTGCAGGTGGTCATCGACGAGGCCGAAGGCTATGCGTTCCTCCGCCAGCGCCCGGGGGACCCGGACGATTCCGCCCCGCTGCCCCGGCTGATCCCGCGCCGGGCGCTGTCCTTCCACGTCAGTCTGCTGCTCGCGCTGCTGCGCAAGAAGCTGGCCGAATTCGACGCCCAGGGCGCCGATACCCGGCTGATGCTGACCCGGGATCAGATGGCCGAGATGGTCCGGGTGTTCCTTCCCGCGACCAGCAATGAGGCTAGGCTCACCGACCAGATCGACGCGCACATCAACAAGGCCGCCGAACTCGGCTTCCTGCGGCCCGCGAAGAACTCCGAGCAGACCTACGAGGTGCGGCGCATCCTCAAGGCATTCGTCGATGGCCAGTGGCTGGCCGACTTCGACACCAGACTGGCCGAGTACGCCGCGCTGCTGGCGGGGGAGGAGCAGGAGTGACCGGCTTCCGGCTGGCTCGCCTGGAGCTGTACAACTGGGGCACGTTCGGCGGCCGGGTCTGGACGCTCGGCCTGGACGGGCAGAACGCGTTGCTCACCGGGGACATTGGCTCCGGGAAGTCGACCATCGTGGACGCGGTGACCACGCTGCTGCTGCCAGCCCAGCGCATCTCCTACAACAAGGCGGCCGGGGCCGACACCCGGGAGCGGAGCCTGCGGTCCTACGTGCTCGGATACTACAAGACTGAGCGCAACGAGGTCACCGGGGCTACCAGGCCGGTGGCGCTGCGGGGCAGTTCGGATTACAGCGTGCTCCTCGGCGTGTTCACCAACCCCGGCTATGACGCGACCGTGAGCCTGGCCCAGGTGTTCTGGTTGCGTGGGGATGTGGCGGGCCAGCCGGACCGGTTCTACGTGAACGCCCACCGGGCGCTGTCGGGGACTGGGGACTTCGCGGACTTCGGTGCCGACATGTCGGCTCTGCGCCGGCGGCTGCGGGCCGCCAGCGGGGTCCGGGTGCACGAAGGGTTCCCCGACTACGGCAAGGATTTCCGCCGCCGCCTGGGAATCGAGTCGGAGCAGGCCATGGAGCTGTTCCACCAGACGGTCTCGATGAAATCGGTGGGCAACCTCACCGACTTCGTCCGCGATCACATGCTGGAGCCGTTCGACGCGGCCGGCGCCGTGGCCAGCATCGTCGCCCACTTCGAGGACCTGACCAAGGCCCACGAGGCGGTGCAGCGCGCCGAGGCGCAACTGACCGCGCTGACCCCGCTGCTCAAGGACTGCGACTCGGCCGACGCGGTGCGGGCGGAGATCGTCGCGTTCGACGCCCAGCGGGCCGCGCTGCGGTACTACTTCGCCGATCTCAAGGGCGGGCTGACGAGCGCGGAGCTGACCGGGATCGCGACGGAACGGGCCAAGCTGGACGCTCAGCGCCAAGAGCTCGAAACCGCGCTCGCCCAGCTGCGCGACCGCGAGACGAACCTGCGGGTCGAGTTGGCCGGCCACGGCGGGAAGCGGCTCGCCGAGATCGAGCGTCAGCTCGCCGAGTGTGACCAGGCGTGCCAGGCCCGGATGGGCAAGGCGGAACAGTTCGCCGCGCTGCTGGCCGACGCGGACCTGAGCCCGGTGGAAACCGGCGAGCAGTTCGCCGTGCGGCGCCGCGAGATCACAGCGGCCCGGGACGCCGCCAAGCAGGATCTCGCTGATCAGCAGAACGCGCTGATGGAGACCGGGGTGCGGGCGAAAGCCCTGCAGGACGAGGCCGCCGATGTCAACGCCGAGCTGCGCAGCCTGCGGGAGCGCAAGACGAACATCCCGAAGAAGCAGCTGGAGCTGCGCGGGTGGCTGTGCCGCGAGCTGCGGATCGGGGAAGACTCGCTGCCGTTCGCCGGGGAGCTGATCGCGGTCCGGGACGACGAGGCCGACTGGGAGGGCGCGGCGGAGCGGCTGCTGCACGGCTTCGCGCTGTCGGTGCTCGTGCCGGACGAGCACTACGCCGCCGTGTCCGACTGGATCGACGGCCACCACCTCAAAGACCGGGTGGTGTACTACCGCGTACCCGAGCCATCGCGGGCCGGGGCGGCGCTACCCCAGCACGGGCCGGGCACGCTGGCCGCCAAGCTGACGGTCAAGGACACGCCGTTCGCGGGATGGCTGGAACACGAGCTCAGCCGGCGCGCCGACCACGCCTGTGTCGAGACGATGGCGGAGTTCCGCCGGATGCCCCGGGCGATCACCAAGGCCGGGCAGGTCAAGGGCAGTGGCGGGCGGCATGAGAAGGACGACCGGTTCCGCATCGACGACCGCCGCCAGTATGTGCTCGGCTGGTCCAACCAGCGCAAGCTCGATGCACTGCTGGACCAGGCCGCGACACTGGCCGGCCGCCTCAGCGAGGTCGCGGCCGAGCAGCAACGGCACGAGAAGGCGCAGGACGCCGCGATCGAGCGCGGCCAGGTGCTCGCCGGGCTGGACCAGACGCGCGACTTCACCGAGATCGACTGGCAGTCCGTGGTCATCCGCGCCGAGCAGCTCCGGGCCGAGCAGGGCGAGCTGGAGGCCGCGTCGGCCGAACTGGCCCGGCTCAACCGCGAACTCGACACGGTCAAAGAACAGATCAGCGGCGCCAACGAGAAACTACGTGCGCTTGACGGACGTCTCGGGGGACTGGACACCCGGCAGCAGGCGGCCGAGGGTGTGCTCCGCGAGGTGCGGGGCATCCTGGCCGAGGATGCCGCCGAGCCCGCCGGGGGCCAGTTCGCCGCGATCGGGGAAATGCTGGCCAAGGCCGGGCAGCCGGCCCCGGCGACCGCCGCGGCCTGCGACCGGGCCGAAACGGACGCCGGCACCGAGGTCGCCGCGCTGACTGAAAGGCGGCGCGACCGGCTGTCCCGGCTGTCTAACAAGATCGTCGCGGCGATGGGGGAGTTCCGGCGGCAGTACCCGGTGGAGACGGCCGAGCTCGACGACTCGGTGGAGTCCGCCGACGGCTACCGCGAGCTGCACGGCCGGCTCACCGGCGACGACCTGCCCCGGTTCCGGCTTCAGTTCAAGACGTACCTGAACCAGAACACGATCCGGGACATCGCCGGCTTCCAGTCCCAGCTGAACAAGCAGGCTGAGCTGATCCGGCAGCGGATCGCCACGATCAACACCTCGCTGGTCGGCGTGGACTACAACCCGGGCCGCTACATCCGGCTGGAACCGCTGCCGTCCCCGCACGGCGACATCCGTGACTTTCGCGCGGACCTGCGCGCCTGCACCGACGACACGGTCTCCGGCGAGGACTCCGATCACTACTCTGAGCAAAAGTTCCTGCAGGTGAGCCGCATCATCGAGCGGTTCCGCGGCCGCGAGGGGCTGACCGAGGCGGACCGGCGGTGGACGAGGTTCGTCACCGACGTGCGGAACTGGTACACGTTCGCCGCCTCCGAGCGGTACCGCGAGGACGGCACCGAATACGAGCATTACGCCGACTCCGGCGGCAAGTCCGGCGGGCAGAAGGAGAAGCTCGCCTACACGATCCTGGCCGCCTCGCTGGCCTACCAGTTCAAGCTGGAATGGGGTGCGGCGAAGTCCCGGACGTTCCGGTTCGCGGTCATCGACGAGGCGTTCGGCCGGGGCTCCGACGAATCGACCCGGTTCGCGCTGGAACTGTTCGGCCGGCTCGGCTTGCAGTTGCTGATCGTCACCCCGCTGCAAAAGATCCACGTCATCGAGCCGTACGTGTCCGCGGTGGGCTTCGTCGACAACCCGCAGAGCAACAACTCGCGGCTGCAGACGCTCACCATCGACGAGTACCAGGCCCGCCGGGCCGCGCACCAGATCGCCCAGCAGATCGAGGTCAGCGACCTCGTCCCCGCGGCTGGGAGCTGACGTGCCCACGGCACGGGCCCGGCCGGGCCCGCTGGCTGACGGCCCCGGGCAGTGGACCCGCCCGGCCGACATCCGCACGGCGATCCGGAAGAAGTGGGACTCCGGCGCGCTGCTGACCCGTTTCGCGGCCGGGCAGGACTGGGCCCCGCTCAGCATCCCGATCCGCGGCCCATCCGCCCGGCAGATCGGCGAGCACCTGGCCGAGGTACGGCAGTGGGCCGCCGAATGGGCCGCCGCCGCGGGCGGGCCGCTGCGCGTGGAATACAAGCAGGTCGGCGGCCGGGACTTCGGCGCGAACAGCATCCCGGGCCGCGCCTGGCTGGACGGCTACGAGAACGCCTGGGCGCTGCTGCAGGTGGGCGCCGAGGTCCGCCGCCTGACCGGGCTGATCACGGCAGCCCGCGGCACCCGCCTGGTCCCGTGGCTGACCTGCCATCCGATGCGGGCGCTGCGGCTGGCGGATGACTGGGACCGGCTGCTGGCCACCGTCCGGTGGATCGAGCAGCACCAGGCGCCCGGCATGTACCTGCGCCAGGTCGACGCGCCCGGCGTCGACACCAAGTTCATCGAGCGGCACAAAGGCGTGCTGGCCGAGTTGCTCGACGCACAGGTTGATCCCTCCCGGGTGGCGGCAGGCGTGTCCGACTTCGCCGGACGCTATGGCTTCCTGCGCAGGCCCGGCTATGTCCGATTCCGGATGGCTGGCCGTTTCCGGGGATTCTCCGAGCTGTCCGTCCGCGCGGATGAGTTCACAGCACCGCCGGAGGGCATCACCCGGGCCTACATCCTTGAGAACGAGATCACCTACCTCTCCTTCCCGGTCCCGTCGGCGGCGATAGTAATCCTGGGTGGCGGTTACGCCGTCCCGGTGCTCGAGCTGCTCGGCTGGCTGTGCGGCCTGGACGTGGTCTACTGGGGGGATATCGACACGCACGGCTTCGCGATCCTCAACCGGTTGCGCCACCATCTGCCGCAGGCGCGCTCCATGCTCATGGACCGGGTCACCCTGCTGGGCCACCGGGACCGCTGGGTCACCGAGCCGTCCCCGACCGCCGTGACCCTGGACCGCCTCGACCCGGCCGAATCAGATCTCTACGCCGACCTCATCTCGGGTTCCTACGCCCCGTCCGTCCGCCTGGAGCAAGAACGCATCAGCTTCTCGGCCATCGAGAAAGCCCTGGCTGACCGGTAAGAGCCAGGTTTCGGTGCCCCGGGCGCGCCTCACGTGGGGCAGCGGCTCATATACCGGCAGCGTTCCCGGCTGGGTCTTCGTCAGGGAGGGATTGACTCAGGGCTTGGACGGCGCGTTCGAGTTGGGGGAGGTCTTCGTCAACGGTGGCCTGCAAGATGGCGTGCGCGGTGTCGAAGTAGCGGTGGGCGAGGTGGTCGCGCATGCGGGCAATCTGCCGCCAAGGGATCGACGGCTGCGTGGCGAGCAGGTCATCGGGCAGTGCTTTGACTGCTTCGCCGATCTCCAGCAGCCGGATGCGGACCGCGTCGAAGATCAGCCCGTCGGACAGGCCGCCGCGCTGCAGGTGGGCGCGGATCGCGTCGATCGCAGCCTGGATATCGGCCAGCCGCTGACGTTCCCGGTAACTCATAGCGCGATCAGGTCAGATTCGACCCGTTCCCGGACGCCCGGTTTGAGGTCGGCGGCGGGGATCAGGTCGACGCGGGTGCCGAGGATGCCTTCGAGGTCAGCCTCAAGGCGGCCCAGCCCGAACAGGCTCAGCCCAGGCGGGAAGTCGGCGAGCAGGTCCACGTCACTGCCGGGGTGGTCTTCGCCGCGAGCCACGCTGCCGAACACCCGCAAGTTACGGACCCCGTGCACGGCGGCCGCGGCGACCAGGTCCTTGCGGTGGCGGCGGACGCGGCGGCCCACCGGACCGGACAGCCGGCGCAGGCGGCCGGGCGGCCGCCGCAGGCTCAACGTCAGCTCGAAGCCAGCCGCGCCGACCAGCCGGGTGAGTGCCGGGATGGAGGGCTGCCGCTGCCCGGACTCATACGCACTGATCACGCTCTGGGTGACACCCGCCCGGGCGGCCAGGTCCACCTGGGACAGGCCGGCCCGGTTACGTGCCTGGCGGAGCAGGGCTCCCGCGGTTACCTCTTCCATGCTGTTATCATAGCGTATCGTCGATATCAGGTATCTGGGTGCGTGCGACGCTGCAAGGTCAATCTGAGTGGCAGATTGAGTGGCAAAGGACGTTCGCGAGGGCTCGTCCGGCGCCTGTGAGTGCGTGTTTATGCTCGTGTATTGGCAGGTCAGACGCTCTACCTGGAGCTGCGGAACGGCAGAGCGGCCCATGGTAAGGAGAAGGTCTACGGTTCGATTCCGTAAGAGGGCTCCAGGTGATGAGGATTTTTCGAATATAGAACTGGATACCTGCCTTCCGGCAAGTGGCATCTTGAGTGGCACACGCTATAGAGAAGGTGCATGCGACCAGGCATCTTACGGGGCGATGAGGCGCGTAGAGCGGTTCCGCGCCGGGGAAGAGGTCCTGGCTGACTCTGGTGCCCGGCCCAGCAATCCCACAGATCTGGCGGCAGTTGCACGCCGCGTTCGGTGAGGCGTCTCCTGTGTGCGAGAGATCATTTGGGCGCGAGTTCCCCGAAGAAGTAGGACGCTGTGACGCCACCGTCTATGAGGAAGTCGCTTCCGGTGATGAACGCTCCATCGGGACCCATGAGGAGCGCGCCAACGGTCCCCACCTCGTCCGGCGTCCCGGCCCGCCCGGCCGGGCATAGTTCGATCATCCGCCGGTAGCCCTCGCCGCGGGGACCGGTCAGTTCATCCCTGGCGAGGGGGGTGATGATGATACCAGGGCTGATGGTGTTCACCCGCGCACCGCGCTGGCCCCAGCGGACGGCCTCGGCCATCACCCGCAGCGAGTTCCCGCGCTTGGCCAGTTGATAGGCGTGGAGGGAATCGGTGACCTGGTCCGGCTGAAGCATTGGCAGTGCCAGCAGCTCATCGGCCGGTGTTGTGGCGAGGGCTGCGTCCTGCTGGGCGGTGAGGGCACCAAGACGGTGGCCGGACTGCGATGCGATGACGACACCGGACCCACCCGGCGCGATGATGTTCCCGAACTCTTCGAGGACCAGTGCTGTTCCGTACAGGTCGACAGCGAGGATTGCCTCGGGCGTTGCCTGGCTGGGTGAGACGCCCGCCGCATGGATGACACCAGTGACGTCGCCGAGCGCGGTGGCGGCCTCGGCGAGCGCATGCGCAGACTCCCGGGAGGACACATCGACGGTCGCGGTGCTTACGTCAAAGCCAGCGTTGGCCGGTACTCCGGCCGCCGCGTCGGCGTTGCCCTGGTGGAGATCGGCGAGCACGACATGCTTGCCCGCGCTGACCCGGCGGGCGATTGCCTGGCCGATCTGGCCAGCTCCGATGACAACGATGACGTCGCCCATGGGCGTCTCCTAACCGGACGGCTTTGACCAAGCGGATAGTCACAGCGTGAGCAGCCGGCCCGGTGACGTGACCGACGATGGCCGGGCCGTAGCGGTCGTACTTGGCGTGGTACGCGGAGTCGATTTCCTGGTTCGTCTCTGGTGCCGCGGCCGCGAAATCGACCGCGGCGCCGGCGTCGGCGGCTTCGACACGGCCGGCCCGGCTGGCGACCGCGTGGCGGTACCACGGCCGGTTCGGCCCGCCTGCGGAGCGGACATACAGGTCATTCCCGGCCCGGACGGCCCACATCGTTGTGAAGGGCCGCAGTGATCCATCCTGACGCCGGGACGCAAGCCGCAGTTCCTGCGCGCCGCCGGTGCGCTGCAGCTCCTCGGCGGTCCAGCCCGCTCATTGCGATCCGACCCGGATGAGTGACTTGATGGCCCGCCGCTCATCCATGGCCCGGTAGGCGTCGGCGATGTGGTCAAGGCCGGTCTCGTAGTCGAAGACCCGGCCGGGGCTGATGGCACCGTCGAGCACGTCGCCGAGCAACTCGGGGATGTAGATCCGGGCCGGGGCCGGGCCACCGCGCCAGCCGACGTTGCGGAAGAATGGCTCGCTGAAGGGCACCTGGCCGTGCGGGACCCCGACGATGCCGACCGTGGAACCGGGCCGGGCCACGGCGAAAGCGGTGGCGATGGACTGGGCGGTGCCGACGCATTCGAGCGCGGCGTCCACGCCGATGCCGCCGGTCAGCTCGAGGACGGCCTGGCTGGCCTCCTCACCGCGTGCCTCGATGATGTCGGTGGCGCCGAACTCACGGGCGATGTGCTGGCGCTCAGGGCGGCGGCTGAGGGCGATGATGCGCTCCGCGCCGAGCCGCCTGGACGCCAGCACGGCGCACAGGCCAACCGCGCCGTCCCCGACCACCGCCACCGCATCGCCCTTCTTCACCCCGGCGCTGACCGCCGCATGGTGCCCGGTCGGCATCACATCGGAGAGGGCGAGCAGTGACCGCAGCGTCTGAGCGGAGTGCCCCGATCCCGGGACCGGCACGAGGGTGCTGCCGGCCAGCGGGACACGAACGGCTTCGCCCTGGCCGCCGCCGATCTGGCCGTCGCCGAAACTGCCGCCAGCGACGCAGGAGATCGTCGACCCGTTCAGGCAGTGCGGGCAGGACATGTCGCTGAAGATGAACGGCGCGACCACCAGATCACCCTGGTGGACTCCCCGCACATCGGCGCCAGCCTGTTCGACTATGCCGATGAACTCATGCCCGATCGAGCCAACCGCATGGGGCGACTCTCCCCGGTAGTACCACAGGTCCGACCCGCACACACAGCCCAGCACGACCTGCACGACGGCATCGGTGGGCTCCTGGATCACCGGGTCGGGCAGTTCGCCAACCTCGACCGCTCCAGGTCCTTTAAAGATGGCAGCTCTCATAGGTCACGCGTTTTCCTTGCCTAGGAGCCTGCTGAAAAAGGGTCTGGGCGCCTGTCGGGGGTCTGGCTGGCCAGGCGGGTATCCGGGATGATTTTTGTCATGCAGGGTTTCGAGCGGATGGACCGGGAGTTACTGGACGCCGCGGCGGTGGCCGGGCACTTGGTGCCGGCGGGCAGCATGTTCGCGTTCTTGGCCACGCACCGGGCTGAGGTGTTCCCCGATGCCGATTACGCGGACCTGTTCGCCCCGCCGGGGCTGGGCCGGCCGTCGCTGCCGGCCACCCGGATGGCTGCGGTGCTGACTCTGCAGGCCTTGCACGATTACTCGGACCGGGAGACTGCTGAGGCGGTCCGGTTCGATGTCCGGTGGAAGGTGGCGATCGGCGCGCCGCTGGACGATAAGGGGTCCGACCCGTCGTCGCTGGTGTACTGGCGGAACCGGATCGCCCGTTCCGGGCGCCCGCACCGGGTCAGCGACGCGGTCAAGAAGGTGATCCAGGAGACCGGGGTGCTGAAGGGCCGGCGCCGCCGGGCGGTGGACTCCACCATTTTGGCCGATGCGGTCGCCACCCAGGACACCGTCACCCAGCTGGTCTCCGCCATCCGCAAGGTGGCCCGGGAGGTGCCCGGCGCGGCGGAGAAGATCGCGCAGGTGTGTACCGGCCATGACTACAGCAAGCCGGGTAAGCCGGGTATCGACTGGGACGATCCCCAGGCGAAGGACGCGCTGGTGTCGGCGCTGGTGAACGACGCGAACGCGCTGGTGGAGGCGTTCCAGGATGCCAGGCTGGACGAGGATGCGGCCTGCGCGCTGGCGCTGCTGGCCCTGGTCGCCGGGCAGGACGTGGAGCCCGCCGAGGGCAGCGACGGCACTGACGGGCGGTGGCGGATCGCCCGCAAGGTCGCCGAAGACCGGGTGATCTCCACGGTGGACCCCGAGGCCCGGCACACCCGCAAGTCGGGCGAGGCCAGAAGGGACGGCTACCGGGCGCACCTGGCCGCCGGCCCGGAGACCGGGATCATCACCGATGAGAAGTTAACCCGGGCTGCCGGGACCGAGAACTCCGACCCGGCGGTGGCGGAGGAGTTCCTGGCCGCCGAGGCCGCCGCGGGCGGGCCAGATGACGGTGCTGCTGCGGGCCGGGATCTGAGCTGGTACGGCGACTCGGCCTACGGCACCGGTGACCTGCGCGGCGCGATCGACGACGCTGGACATCAGGCGGTGATCAAGCCCAAGCCGCTGCAGGCCCCGGTCAAAGGCGGGTTCACCGTCGATGACTTCACCGTCAGCCAGGAGCAGAGTACGGTCACCTGCCCGGCCGGGCACACCGTGCCGCTGAGCCGGACCCGGATCGCCACCTTCGGCGTCCTGTGCCGGGACTGCCCGCTGTGCGAGCAGTGCACCACTTGCAAGACCGGCCGCAAGCTCGTCCTGCACCCCCGCGACGACCTGCTGCGCGCCGCCCGCGCCGGCTGGGCCGCCAGCAGCGGGCTGCGCAAGGACTACAGGGCTCACCGCCCCAACGTGGAACGCGCCATCGCCCAGGTGGCCACCTGGCGGGGACGCCGGATCAAGCTCCGCTACCGCGGCACAACCAGGAACCACGCCTGGCTCAAGCGCCGCACCGCCGCCCTCAACCTGCGCAACCTGATCGGCAAGGGCCTGGCCCGCTGCGACGGCACCTGGGGGCTGGCCACCTGACCAGGCATCCAGGCCCGCCCGCCGTGCCCATACAGCGGATCCGGGCCGGCGGCTGGCCGCGGCCCCAGGCACGGGAGAGTATGAGGGAGCCTGGAACTCAGCGTAGACGGGCTGACCGCAGGCGCCGCCAGGAGCAGGGACGCGGCTCAAAGCCCAGGAGCTGGCTTTTTCAGCAGGCTCCTAGGCTCAACGTACTTTCTGTGATGAGTCCTGCTCCTGGCTCACGCGCGCCGACCCGCCGTTATGATCAGCGAGCTTGATCTCATTGCCCGTGCTCGGGCGCGCCGGGCTGGCTGATCTGCGCGGGCCGGCCCGGAGGACAGCAGGTCCTGGTGGTCGGGCGTACCGCTCAGCCTTGTGCCTGGAATGGTTCGATGAGTTGCTCGGCGAGGAGCAGCGGGCACGGCGCGGCCGCGTTGTCTTGCTCGACCGGGACCGGCCGGCCGTCCAGGCCGGTACGCCCCGCTGCATCACTGCGGGAGGGGAACCTTGCACAGTCGGCCAGGACGTCCCAGATCGTCAGCACGACGCCGAGGTTGATGCTCTGATCCTCTCGCGCGTGGTGCAGCCGGTGGTATGCCGGGCTCACTATCACCCGGCCGGCCGGGCCGAAGGTCCACCGGAGGTTGGCGTGCTGCAAAGTGCCGATACAGACATAGACCGTGATCAGCACCGGGGCGATCGGACGGCCTGGCATCAGGGCCACGGCCGGGACCGTCGCCAGCAGAAACCCCGTCGTGTGCATCAGCGGGTGGGCACGGAAAGACGTGAGCACGCTCAGCTCCTCCTGGCTGTGATGCAAGGCGTGAAAGCGCCACAGGAAGCCGAGCCGGTGATCGGCAAAGTGGGCCAGCCAGTTGGCTGCATCCATGGCCACAACGGTGAGCGGGATGAGCAGCCAGACTGGCCAGTGCTGCGCCGGGCGCAGCTCAATCCAGCCCGCGTGACTGCCGATCAGCGCCGCGGCACCGACACTAAGCAATGTCATCAGCGGGATCACCACGATGGCGTGCAAGGCCACGTAGCACGCATCCTGAACGTGGCCGCGGGCCAGGACCGGGCGCTGCTCCGCCGGCCATATCCGCTCACAAATCCCGGCCGCAACAACCAGCGTCACCAGGACAGGCGCTGCGAGTTCCGCCCAGCCTGCTCTGAGCACGGTTTCCAGGCGGCCCTGCCTGAGCAGCTCCGCGACCCCTGCCCACACGATGATGACCGTCACCCCGGCCAGCGCGAACGAGGAGGGGCATAGCCGCCGCAACGCCAGCCGGACTCCTGCCTGGCCGGCGGCAGCCGCCCGGTCTTGGCCCGAAACAGCCAGCCCCGCGTGATCTTCGGCCGCTCCTGCCCGCACCTGGATCTGCGAAACAGACACCGTAACCCCCGGCTCACGCCGCGCGCCGGCCCGCCTGCCAGCGCGTCGCTGGTTGAAGACTACGACCAGCGTCATAAGAGATCGATGGGCGCGCCGCAGTTGCCACCGCGCGTCAGCCCCACCGGCGGCCGAAATCGAGCGTGACTACCGGACTCTCCGGGCGAAATCAGCGCGGAGGCGAGTGGCCCATCAGTTACACCCGTCACGCGATGCCGGAGGTCGGCCACCGGATTCGGCATCGCCGGGGTGTGCTCACGCACACCCGCAAGGTTGAATACGCGAACCGCCGTTATGGCGCTTGATCGGGTTGGTCAGTGCGGCGGGCGGCGTGACGTATATCTGGGCGATCTGTGTGGCGGTCGGGGGGGGGTGGTGAGCGCTATGGTAGGCAAGCCGGGGGTGGCTCGGCCCGGGGACTGGTTTCCGCTGCTTGTGTCCGGCGGGCTGGGTGTGCTCTCGCTGCCGTTGTCGGTGCTGGGGTCACCGCGGCTGCCGACCGGGATAAATCTGTATACGGGAGTGACCTACCCCACGGTGACGGAGGCGATGTACCTCGGCGGCGGCTTCGCCTATGGGCCGTTCCCGTTCCCGCTGGGCTGGTACTGGGCTGGCGCGCTGGTGGCCGGCCTGCTGCTGACCGCGGGCTGGTGCCGGTGGCGGGACCGCCGCGCCGGCGGCAGGACCCCGCTGCGCGGTTACCTGGTGACCGGGCTGGTGCTGGCGGCGGTGACCGCCGCGCTGCCGCTGCTGGCATGGGGGACGCCGATGCCATTTCAGATGGACGGCCCGGGCATGCGGGCGTGGGCGTGGGCGTGGCTGAACGTTACGTGGCGGCTGGGAACGTTCGCGCTGCTGGCCGTCGCCGTGGGCCTGGGAATACTCGCGCGGTCCGGGCGTAGCCGGGCGCTGACGGTTATCACCGTCATCTATGCCGCCGCGGTCTGCTTCGCCGGCTGGCTTGAACTGCGGCAGGTGCCTGTCCTGCCGGCCTTCGACCCGTCCGGGTCCGGCGATATCACGGTCTTGCTGCCCGCTACGGTACTGCTGCTGGCGGGCCTGGGCGCGTTGCTGGCGGCCGGCGTGCGCCAGCTGCGCTCCCGGAACCGCCCTGAGTAGACCAAGGCCCCTGCGCCGCATGAGCGTCGCGGTGCTGTCTCGATGCCGATCACCAGGCTTGTGCTAGCGGCCACGAAAATCCTGGTGTGCGGCCAGTTAGCTCCAGGTTCGCGGTCATCAGTTCTCCAGTCCGGCGGCCATCATGGTCCGGTTCGGCGGCCAGTTGTTCTCCCGGTTCCCGGCGGACCATGCCGGCGATCATTGCCAGCAGCATCGTGCGTGAGACGGCGCGGTGAGCACAAGCCGTCAGCGGCGCCGAACCGCCTATTGGTGCTGTGTCGCTCGCTGGGTCGGCCCTGTGTGGCCGCCGCGCATAACGGGGAATTCTGCCGCAGCCGGTGAGCCTATCGACGCCACAGGTACGGCGCCGTGGTGGAGACCTTGACGAACCCGGATCGCTCGAGGATGGGACCTGAGTACTCGGTGGAGTCGCTGTGGATGAGGGTCTTTCCGGCCGCTAGGGCTGACCGGGCCCGCGCGGCGGTGAGCGCCCGGTAGATACCTTGGCCTCGCCACGCTTCGAGGGTGGCTCCGCCCCAGATTCCGGCGAAGTCTGTGCCTGCGACGGGTACGGCCAGGCGCGGCGGCACGCCCGCTGGAAGCATCCGCTGAGTCTGGATCGTGATCGGTTCCGCTTGCCGCGTGAGCGCTATCCGGGCAATCGTGGCGGGGCTCTTAACTTGTGATTAAACCCCGGCAAGATCATTTCTTGCCGGGGTTGTTGCCATGGGCACGGCCACCCGCGACGCTTCGGAGTGTTGAGGCTTCGAAGGGAGTGGGTGGCCGTGGGTCCGACTATGCCAGGGCTGGCTGCGGTGGTCGAGGGGGAGGCTGCTGCGCGGCGGCGGCTGGTCGTGTTCCGGGCCGGGTTATATGCCTGCCTGCGCCGTCGCGCGGATGCGCTGTCCGGGCTGGCGGACGCGGTGCTGACGAGGACGGGTCCGGTGGGCTCGCTGGTGGAGCTGTCCGGGGAGAAGGCGTTCCGCCGTGGTCACGGTGCCCTATATGACGCGCTGGCCTGCGGGGATATCGATCAGGAAGTGCTGGGCGATCTGCTCGCGCGGTCATGGGAGATGCCGGACGAGGGACCGCTGAAGATCGCGGTGGATGTCTCGCCGTGGCCCAGGCCGGATGCGGAGACCTCCGAGGGACGCTGCCACGCCTACGCCTCGTGCCGCTGTGACGGCGCACGCAAGACCATTCCGGGGTGGCCGTACTCCTTCGCCGCCGGGCTGGAATGGGGGGCCACCTCGTGGACCGCGCTGCTGGACGCGGTGCGCACCGGCCCCCAGGACAACGCCAGCACGGTGACCGCCGCCCAGGTCGGGCGGGTCCACCGGAGGCTGGCGGCGGCCGGGCTGCTGGCGGGCCGCCCGGCCGCGGTCTTCATCTTCGACTGCGGCTACGACCTCACCCGCCTTGCCTATCTCACCAGCCACGACGGCGTGCCGGTCCAGGTGCTGGGCCGGGTCCGCAGCGACCGGGTCTTCTACGGGCCCGCCCCCGAACGCACCTACCACCGCCAGGGCGGGGCCCCGCGGCGGCACGGGGCGCGTTTCGCCCTGGCCAAACCCGCCGGCCTGCCCGTCCCCGACCAGCAAGCGGAGGCCAGCAGCGCCCGCTACGGGCGGGTGCTGGTCAGCGCCTGGCACGAACTGCACCAGCAGCTATCCCGCGCCGCGGGCTGGAGCGGGCACGCCGGCGAGCTGCCCATCGTCCCCGGCACAGTGATCCGCCTTCAGGTCGGCCACCTGCCCGGCAACCGCATCCCCAGCGACCTGTGGCTATGGCACCACGCCCCGCCCGGCACCCCCTTCGACCTGGACCTGCTGTGGAAGACCTACCTGCGGCGCTTCGATCTTGAACACACCTTCCGGCTGATCAAGGGCGCACTGGGCTGGACCACGCCGCAGATCCGCACTCCCGCCCAGGGCGAGCGCTGGACCTGGCTGATCCTGGCCGCCCACGCCCAGCTCCGCCTCGCCCGCCCCCTGCACCAGGACCTGCGCCGGCGGTGGGAGAAACCGATCCCCCATGACCGGCCGCTGACACCCCGCCGGGTCCACCGAGGTTTTCCGATCCTGCGCCGGCACCTCGGCACCCCGGCCAGCACCCCAAAACCCACCACCGCAGGTCCGGGCCGCCCACCCGGCACCACCCGGCCACCCCGCCACCGCCACCCCG
>OFHH01000030.1_pt1 | contig 19535 bp, 17 predicted proteins | sample 1521961 | NCBI WGS metagenome assembly OFHH01 (sample SAMEA2468439, study PRJEB22500) | soil metagenome | biome: Glassland; feature: Farmland; material: Clay | place: Australia | collected 2013-01-31 | depth 0.55 m | reverse complement strand
CGCGTCTCCGGCCCGCGTGGGGCGCGGCGGTGGGCGGGGGGGGTGCCCCCGCGGGGCGGCCCCGCGGGGTCCGCGGGGCGGCGCCCCGGCGCCGCGCCCGGGGCCGGGGGACCCCGCGGGCGGGCCAGCGGGCGGCCCCGCGCGGGCCCGCCGTGCCTCCCCAGTTGGCCGGGCCCGCCGGGCCCTGGGACCTGTGCGAGCCGCAGGAGCGGGAATGGTTCGCCATCCTGGGCGACGGCCTGGCCGTGGTCTGGCCACCATCTCCCCAGGCTGCCGGGATGTGGCCGGCGGGCGGCGGCGCCTGGGTGCACGTTGCCTCCTCCGGCGCCGTGACCGCATTCGCCGGCAAGGTCGATGTCGGGCAGGACAACCAGACCGCGTTCCGGCTGCTCGTGGCCGAGGAACTGGCCGCCGGCGCTGGGCAGGTCCGGGTGATCCAGGGGGACACCGATCTTTGCCCGTTCGATATCGGGACGTTCGGGAGCCGGTCCATGCCCGATGCGGGGGAGCCGCTGCGCCGGGCCGCGGCGGGAGCCCGGCAGGTCCTGCTGTCCCTGGCGGCGAAGCGGTGGGGGGTTGCGGCTGGGGACCTGGCCGCGGATGCGGGTGCCGTTACCGGCGGGCCGGCCGGGGCCCGGCTGGAGTACCGCGAACTGCTCGCGGGAATGCGCCGGCTGGAGGTTCTGGCCGCGGAGCCGCCGCTCACCCGGCCGGCCGCCTGGCGCGTCGCCGGCCACCCAGGTCATGCCGCGTCCCGGCTGGAGGTGGTGACCGGCGAGCGCCAGTTCGTTTCGGATCTGGAACTGCCCGGCATGATGCACGGCGCGGTGCTGCGCCCACCCGTCCCCGGGTCGGTGCTGCGGGCCGCTGATACCGGCCCGGCCGAGCGGATGCCGGGGGTCGCCGTCGTACGCGACGGGGAATTCCTGGGAGTGACCGCACCCGATCCGGCGACGGCACGCAAGGCGGTCGCCGCGATCGAAGCCGACTGGGACGAGCCCCCGGCCGGGCCCGCTGCGATGGCCGGTTACCTGCGCTCCCATCCCAGCGCCGGGGTGGGCTGGGACCGGGCGGTTGACGAGTCCACCGGCGACACAGCAGCCGCGCTGGCCGGCGCGGCCATCCTGGTGGAGGCGACCTACACCGCCGCCTACCTGGCCCACGTGCCGCTGGAAACCCGGGCGGCCGTGGCCCGGTGGGAGGATGGCCGGCTCACGGTCTGGACCGGCAACAACGTCCCCTTCGCGACCCGGGCCCGGCTCGCCGGGACATTCGCCATGGGTGAGGAGGACGTGCGGGTGATCGTCCCGCCCGGCGGGGCCGGTTTCGGCGGCAAGCACGGGGATGAGGCGATCGAGGCCGCCCGCCTCGCCAGGACCGCGGGCCGCCCGGTCAGGGTCCACTGGAGCCGGGCCGAGGAGTTCCAGTGGGGGCACCTGCGGCCGATGGCCGTGATCGATATCCGGGCCGGCCTCGACGCTGGCGGCTCGATCGCTGCCTGGGACTTCCTCGACATCAACGCTGGCGCACCCGGCATCGGCTTCCCCTACACCACCGCCAGCCGCAGGCTGCGCTATCAGCCGGCTGCCTCGCTGCTGGTGCAGGGTCCCTACCGCGCGCTGGCGGCAACCGCCAACGCCTTCGCCCGCGAATCGGCCATCGACGAACTGGCACATGCGGCCAGCGCTGACCCGCTGCAGTTCCGGCTGGACCGCCTTGCCGACGAACGGCTCGCCGCGGTGGTGCGCACGGCCGCCGGGCGGTTCGGCTGGACAGCTGGCGGCGGGGCCGGAGCGCGGCGGGGCGTGGGTATCGCAGCCGGGCTGGAGAAAGGCGGCCGGGTTGCGACCTGCGCCGAAGTCAGCGTGAGGGCAGACGGCAGCCTTAGCGTGACCCGGATCGTGACTGCCTACGAGTGCGGGGCCATCGTCAATCCGGACACCGTGACCAGCCAGATCGAGGGCGGCACCATCATGGCGCTCGGCGGCGCCCTGTTCGAGCAGGTCGGCCTCGATCGTGGCCGGATCGCCAGCCCGTCGCTGGCCGCCTACCGGGTACCACGGTTCTGCGATGTCCCCGATATCGATGTTGTGCTGGTGGACCGCCCGGATACCCCGTCCGCCGGGGCCGGGGAGACACCGCTCATCGCCGTCGCGCCGGCGATAGCCAACGCCATCTTCGCGGCCACCGGCCAGCGCCTGCGGTCACTGCCCCTCATTCCGGACGGCTCACTGCCGGCGGGCTGAACGCCTTTGCCGCAACCGCGGGATAGGCGGGGCAGCGCAACACCACGGACTTAAGCAGTTCCGGTTCGGTTAACGCTGTGACCTGGCATTTTGCGCGGGTTTGGATATGAGGAGGGACCCCTGGTAGGCGTTGGGTGTCTAAGCCACGCCGATCGCAGGAGTCCCTCGTGCAATGTTGCCTTCCTTCCGCTGGTGCCGCAATTTGCCCGGAGGAGTCCCCGGTGACCGGGACTCCGGCGGGAACGGTGGCGGTGCGGGCCGCTGACCTGCGGGTCCACGGGGGCGGGACGGTCACCGCGGGAGGAACGGCGCCGTCGGCCGGCGAGCTCGCGCTGTTCTGCCGTCCGGTGGTGACCGCGCCCGCGGTGGTACGGCGGGACGGGACGGTGCTGGCGGACGCGTGGCTGCCGGACCTGGCGCGGCTGGGGGAACTCGAACCGCACCTGGGCGACGGGGTGATCGAGGCGATCGTGGACGCGGCGCTGGAGAGGGGTCGGCTGAAGCCGCGGCAGCGGCGGCGGATCATGTCCTATCCGCTGGTCATCCGGCTGATGATCGCGATGGCGCTGATCCCGGGCTCCTCGTACTGCCAGGCGCTGGCGGAGCTGGCGGGCCTGCTCGCGGCCATCCCGTTCGTCTTGAGATGGCATGTCCCGACGGGGAAAGTAGTCACGGAATGGCGGCTGCTGATCCCCGCGGACGTGATGGAAGAGATCTTCTGGCACGCGGCCGGGCCGCTCATCGGCGATGACGAGCCGTCGGCGGTCATGCTGGCCGGGATGACGGTGCTGGCCGCGGACGGGATGCTGGTGAACCTGGCGGACACGCCGGCGAACCGGGCGTTCTTCGGCACGACCGGGACCGCGGACGGCTCGTCCCCGTTCCCGCAGCTGCGGGTCGTTGCCCTCGCTGCCCGCGCGGGCCGCGCGGTTCTCGGCGCGATCACGGGCCGGGCCTGCGACGGGGAGCAGACCCTGCTCAGGCGGCTGGCACGGCGCCGCCCGGACCTGTTTCACGGCCGCGTGACCTGCTTCGACAGGAATTTCCCCGGATATGACCTGGTCACCGCGATCCTTCTCGCGGGCGGGCACGTGATCGCCCGGGCAAGGGAGGGCATCTCCCTGCCCTTCCAGGAGGGGCCGGACCGCGGCTGGCTGCCCGACGGATCCCGGATGAGCTGGCTGAACGCCCCGTCGGGGAAGAAAGAAGACCGGCTCCCGGTGCGGGTCACCGAGCACAACGTCACCATGCCCGGCCCGGACGGGAAAGAGCAGGTCTCCGAGACCTGCACCATCATCACCACCCTGCTGGACCACCAGGCCGTCCCCGCGGACGCCGTCCGGGACGCCTACCTCACCAGGTGGAGCGCGTCGGAAACCACGTTCGGGGAGGACAAGTCCACGATCGCCGGCGCCGGGAACCGGACCAGCGGCCCCGTGCTCCGCTCCGGCTGCCCCCGCCTGGTCATCCAGGAAGCCTGGGCCTGGCTGACCGCCACCCAACTGGTCCGCGCCAGCGAGGCCGCCGCGCTGCGCAGCGGGCACGCCGCCGCCCGTGCCCTGCGCCGCCGGAACCAGGCCATGGTCACCGCCGACGAGGAATCCTTCACCGCCGCCCGGCACCACGCGATCCGGTCCATGACATCCACCCAGGTCACGGCCACCTCAACGCTGCAAGCGCTCGCCGCCGCAGCCGACGCCGCCGCCCGCGCGTGCCTGCACACCCTCAACCTCCCCGGCCGTCAGCGGCACTCCGAGAGGAAGCAGAAAGCACGGCCCAAGTTCCCGCACGCCACAGCCACCAAGATCACCGTCACCGGGAAACCCCAGGTCACCGTGCTCGCGCCCGGCTTCTACTGACCCAGGGCCCCAAGGCCCGGCGACAGGAAGGAAGAACCGCCCCGCGCACACGGGGCCGCGGCCCGTGGAACCGCGCGCCACCCCCGCCGCGACACGCGGGCTGAAACCATGCCCCCCACCAGCCGGAAACAGGCATAAAGGCATGCGCGGAACGCGAAGGCTACATCACCCCAGAAAACCTCAAACACCTAAAATCCCTGGTGTTGGGGCCGGCCCGCCAAACCGGCCCGGATGCCTCCGCTTTCCCGTCACCCCGATATCGCCCCCCCGCGGACCGCAGAACAAGCCGGCCCGCATGAACTGGCTTTGAAGTGCCAATGAATGAAAATGACAGTTCACATTCGATGCAGCACGCTAGAGCCAGATCATGATCAGGTCAACGATCCTTGGTTTCAGGCACGCCTTATCATCCGCCGAGGTGGTTTGATTAGCTGCAAATCGGGGAAAATATACACATCGCGTATGCCCGGTGATTCACTAAGCTGAATACGGTGCTGGCACACGCATCCTGGGGTGGCCAGGGCGCTGCTGGCAGTCCTCAGCGGGGGCGAATGTCCCGTCCTGGTAGGACCTCTGCCACCTTGTCCCGACCTGGCGGGAACGCATCCTGAAGGTAAGGACACACCAAGGAGGACGTGATGAAGGCTAAGGTCGGAGACCGGCTGGTCATCTACGGGACGAACCTGGGTGACCGGCGGCGGGTCGGCATCGTGACCGGGGTGGCACACCCAGACGGGTCCCCGCCTTATGTTGTGCGGTGGCTGGATGACGATCACGAATCGGTGGTCTTCCCCGGGCCGACGGCGCATGTGGAAAGCAGGCAACCGGTGGGAAGCCACCGTGATTGACACTGAGGGCCTTACCAAGCTGCTGACTATCCAGGCGCCTGATCCCGGAATCGTCTCGGTATATCTCACGGTGCCACTCGATCCCGCACAGCGGCGCGGAATGCAAGCACGTCTCGACGACGTCCTCGGTCAAGTAGATATTTCCAGCGGGGATGGCGATTCGTGGGCACGCGCGCAGCGCTCCGAGGTCCCCGTGGTGGTCACCGACGTGGCGGCCCGGCGCAGATTCCCGCCCCCGGGCCCGCCGGCGTAGAGCCAGGCCGCACCCCTGCCCGGTCCCCGAAGAGGTGCCGGGCGGGCCCCGCTACCCACCCGGCACCCCGCTCCGCCCCCCGAAGAGGTGCCGGGCGGGGCCCCGTTCCACCCGGCACCCCCTCGGAGGTTGCTCTTGTGTCAGACCGGCGGCCGCCCTGGCTGCGTGGGCGGAATATCGATCTGGCCGTGCTGGCACACCAGGCCACCCACCCAGGGCCTGCCCAGCTGTGAGGTTTCATCGGGCGGGGTGACCCACAGGTAGTTGCCGTCCGGCTCGCAAGTGGGCGAGGTCTCATCCGGCGCGGGAACCACTGTCCACTGCATCCGCGCCCATGCCTGCCGGTGGCCGCGCCGCCGAAGCCGTACCGGTGTTGCCGCCACCTCCGCCAGGACCGCTGCCCTGGTCAGGAGCCTGGCTGCCGGTGACCGTGACCACGGAACTGGGCTGTGCCCCGGACGAGCCAGAACCGATGTGCAGTGTGCACCCGGAGATGGCGAGGGCCAGGCTCGCGGCGATCGCGGCCGTGATCGGGTGGGGCTTCATGATGGCTCCCGGCTGGAACGTGGCGGACACCGGTAAGAGCCATCCGGCCCGGCCATGCCAACACAAAATGTGGGAGCAATTTCCCGCCGGCCACGCCCAGCCTTCCGGCCTGGGCTCTAGCCGGTCTTGTGGCCTGGGACACTACTGACCATGCAGACTCTGGTCGTTGACCATCCGCTGGTCGCGCACAAGCTCACCATGCTGCGTGATGCTGCCACGCAGGCCCCCACTTTCCGCCGCCTGGCCGATGAACTGGTCACCCTGCTCGCCTATGAGGCCATGCGTGAGATGCGTGTCCGCCCGGTGATGGTGAACACTCCGCTGTGCCCGGCGGCTGGCGTGAAGCTGGCCGACCCGGACCCGCTGGTGGTACCGGTGCTGCGGGCCGGCATCGGGATGCTGGACGGCATGGCCCGGCTGCTGCCCACCGCTGACGTCGGCTTCGTCGGGATGGTGCGGGACGAAGAGTCACTCGTCGCGTCCACCTACGCCGACCGGCTCCCCGGCGACCTGTCCGGCCGCGAGGTCTTCGTGCTCGACCCGATGCTGGCCACCGGGGGCACGCTGGAGACTGTGATCAACATGGCGGCCGACCGCGGCGCGGCCGCGGTCACGGCCGTCTGCCTGCTCGCCGCACCCGAGGGAGTCGCCCGGCTGGAATCGGCGTTCCCGGCCGACGACCCGGTCCGGGTCCGGGTCGTGACCGCGGCCGTGGATGAACGGCTGAACGACCGCGGCTACATCATCCCCGGCCTCGGGGATGCGGGCGACCGGCTGTTCGGGGTGATCTGACCGGAGGGCTGTATCTGCGAGCAAGAGGGCTGCATGCTACCGGGGGTGGCTTACGCTGGCTCCGTGAATGGGCAGGCGCCAGGAGCAGACGCCGTCGGCTCCGCCGCCGGGCGCCTGCGCCATCTGCGCACGAGCCTCGACATAAGCCAGGAGCAGCTTGCCCGCCACCTGGGTGTCTCCTTCGCGACGGTGAACCGCTGGGAGACCGGGCGTACCCACATGTCCGCCCGCGCGGCGCGCGCGCTTGCCGAGTTCGAGGCCCGGGCCGCGGCGGAAGGTCTGGCCGCAGCGCCGGTACCGGCCGCCTCCTCCCGCTTCATCGGCCGCGAGCGGGAACTGGCCGAACTGTCGGCCCTGCTGGGCAGCTCGCGGCTGGTCAGCGTCACCGGGCCTGGTGGTGTCGGCAAGACGCGGCTCGTCACCGAGGTCGTACGGCGCCAGGACTACCCTGGGCGGACCACAATCATCCCGCTGGAACCGGTGCGGCATCCACAGTCACTGATCCCGGCGGTAGCGTCCAGTCTCCGGGTACGTGACCAGGCCGGGGTGGCGATCCTGTCCTCTGTCGAGGCGGCCCTTTCCACCACACCCAGGCGGATCGTCCTGGACGGCGCGGAGCATCTGCGCGAGGAGGTCGCGCACCTGGTCGCCCGCCTGCTCACCGCGGTCCCGGACCTGCGGATCGTGGTGACCAGCCGGGTGGTGCTGGGATTGCCGGGCGAGGTGTGCTGGACCCTGCCGCCGCTGGCCTGCCCGACGCCCGCGGCCCCGGTCTCGGCAATCGCCGGGTCCGACGCGGTGCAGCTGTTCCTGGCCAGAGCCTCCGAACGGCTGCCGGAGCTATCGGGCGCTGACGCCGCCCCGCGGGTCATCGCGGAGCTGTGCCGCAGGCTGGACTGTCTTCCGCTCGCGATCGAGCTGATCGCCGGATGGGTTGGCACCTTCTCGGTCCGGGAGATCCTCGACCAGGGAGCGGTCCTGCTGGCGAGCGAACCGCTGGAGGAGGACGAGCCGTCCGGGCGCAGCCTTGGCGACGTGGTCCGCCGCAGTTACGACCTGCTGCGGCCCGAGCAGCAGCAACTGCTCCCCGCGCTGAGTGTTTTCGCCGGCCCGTTCACGGCCGAGGACGCGGCAGCTGTCGCTGGCAGTGAACGTGCCGCCCTGGCCCGCGCACTGCGGGGCCTGGTGGACTCATCGTGGCTGGTCGTCGACCACGGAGCCGCCAACCGGTTCAGCATGCTGGAGACGATGCGCGTCTTCGCCGCCGCCCGGCTCGACGAGCAGGACAGCGCGGGGGCCGTCCGGCACCGGCACGCAGCGCATTTCGCCGCCCTCGCCACCGGCAGTGAGATGGGCCTGGCCGGGCCCGATTCCTCCCTATGGGCCGCGCGGCTGGAGGCGGCGCTGGCAGACCTCGATGTGGCGCTGCGCTGGGCGCAGGAAAGCGGCGACATCGACCTCGGCCTGGACATGGGGGCGGCCCTGTGGCGCTGGTGGCTGACCAGCGGCCAGCTGGCGGCCGGCCGCGACTGGCTGGGCAGGTTCCTCACTCACATAACCCAGCGGCGGGACGAGCGGAGCGGCCGGGCGTTCTGCTCAGCGGCCGTGCTCGCCGCGGAGAACGGCGACTATCCCGAGGCTGTCCGGCTGGCGAGGATCGCACTCAACGTCTTCGACTCCCTCGGCATGCGGGAACGCAGCGCCTTCGCGGCGACAGTGCTCGGGTCCGCGTACCGGTATCTGGACGACCGCGCCGCCGCACGGCGCTGCTTCGAAACGGCGCTGGACCTGCGGGCGGCACTCGGTGACCGGCGCGGCGTGTCGGTGGCCATGAACAACCTCGCCCTGATGGCGCTGGACGATGGCGATCTCGCGGGGGCGCGGGCGAACCTGGAGCAGGCGCTGGTGATCAAGCGCCAGCTCGGTGACCACCACTCGCTCGCGATCGGCCTGGCCAACCTGACTGACGTGCTGATCCGCACGCATGAGCTGGAGGCCGCCCGGCGTACTCTGGCCGAGGCCGGTGAACTCGCCGAGGATCTGGGCAACCCCCGGCTCAGCGGTCTGCTGGCGGCCAACCATGGCTATCTGGCGGCAGCCGAGGGGCGCTGGGCGGACGCGGCCCGCCACTACCAGGCCGCCGCGCTCGCACATCAGCAGGGCGGTCATGCGCACGACGTGGTGGTGGCCCTGACCGGTCTCGGCCGCGCTGTGTACCGGCTGGGCCGGCCCGGCGAGGCTGCCCGGCATCTGCGTGCCGCCGAGGCGCTGGCCGCCGGGATCGCCAACCCGCAGCGGCTGGCAGATGTCCGTACTGCCCTGGCCGAGATCGGCGAGAGCGCGGATGCCGGCGCCCTGCCGGACGGCCTCACCGCGCGCCAGGTGGACGTCCTGCGGCTCCTTGCCGGGGGGATGAGCAACAAGCAGATCGCCGGCGAACTGCACCTGAGCCCGGTCACCGTGGAGCGGCATCTGGCCACCGTCTACCGCAAGCTCAGCCTGGGCGGCCGGGTCGAGGCAGCCCGCTACGCGGTCGCACACGGCCTGGTGGCGCCAGCGCGCTGAGCCAGAATGTTATAACTCCGCCGCCCACAGGCACCGGTTCTCGCTGGCCGCCACGCACCCTGGCCGATATGCGGCGGTCAGCGCCCGGTACCGGCCAGGCCCCGGATACATGGTTTCAGGGATTCGCGCACACGCGGGGGCGGCGTACACATAAAGCGAGTCATTGTCCGGTGCCCGCCGCGCCCCTCACAAGGACGGCCGCGTGGGCACGTGGCTGGTTCCGGCTTCGTGGCGTCACAGGGGCCGCCGCGGGCCTGCCGGGGAAGATCACGAGTCCTCGCCCACCCGACAGGAGCTTTCATGCGGGAGCAGATTCACGGAACCACGATGCCCGTCCTGTCCGTCCACCTCGATCCGGGCGAGAGCGTGGTCGCCGAGGTCGGCGAGTTCTCGTGGATGACCGATTCCATCCAGATGTCCACCAACGTGGGCAGTTGCACGGGCGGCCGGGGGCTGATGGGTGCGCTCAAGCGGGTGACGGGCGGCTCGCCGCTGCCGATGAGCACCTACACCGCGCAGGGCGCGGCAGGGACGATCTCGTTCGCGTCGAAAGTGCCGGGGAGCATCCTGCCCGTGGACGTCGCGCCGGGCAGCGACTACCTGGTGCACCGGCGTGGCTTCCTGGCCGGCAGCCCTGGCATCCAGATCTCGGCCGGCTTCCAGCAATCGTTCCGCGCGGGGATTTTCGCCGGTGAAGGCTTCGTCCTGCAGCGCATCAGCGGCCAGGGGCGGGCATGGGCCGAACTCTCCGGTGAGGTGATCCCCTACGAGCTCGCGCCTGGTCAGTCGCTGCGGGTGCATCCCGGGCATGTCGGCATGTTCCAGGCGTCGGTCTCGTTCCAGGTGGTCCGCGTCCCCGGCATCACCAACCGCTACTTCGGCGGTGACGCCCACCACTTCGCGGTGCTGACCGGGCCGGGGACCGTGTGGCTGCAGTCGATGCCGCTGCCGCAGCTGGCTGCGGCGCTGTCTCCCTTCATGGGCGCCGTGCCGGACCACCGCCAGGCGGGGGCGGGGGCGGCGGCGGGATCGTCGGGGACCTGCTGAGTTAAGAGCTGGGCCGGCGCCCGGCAGGCGCCCGGCCCGTGAAGCGAAGGCCGCTCCCGGCGGGGGGAGCGGCCTTCCTTCTCGTCGGGGCACCGGAGCCGGCTTCGCCAGGGCACCGGAGCCGGCTTCGTCAGGGCACCGGAGCCGGTGGTCAGCCGCCGCCAGCCACCTGGCCGGCCCAGGCGTTCCGGCGGCGCGGCCAGGCCTGGGCGAGGTGGTTGGTGACTGCGCAGGCTCAGCCCGGCATGAGCGGCCGGCGTCAGCCCAGGCCGAGCTGCGTCTCCGCGGTCATCCAGTTGGTGGCGATGGCCCGCTGTGCCGCGGCGAGCGATACCCGGCCGCCGCACACTGCCCGGTTCAGCGCGTTCTCGACTTTGTCCTTCGGGTTGGGGACCGAGCCCACCTCTGGCCACAGGTTGGTGATGTCGTTGCTCCCGCCCAGTTCCAGCGAGACCAGGTGGTCGAGTTCGCTCCTCGCGCCGTCCGGGATCCGGTAAGCGGGGTAGGCGACGCCGAACTTGGCGCGGCTGGTTTCCGACTCCGGCGGGCGGACCTTCCCGGTGTAGCCGGACCGGCAGATGGTCGATCCGATGTTGGCCTGGTTGACCGCCGGGTCGACGCTGCCCGGCGTGCACCGCGGGTCGGGCAGCTGCCCGCCCGCCCGGGCCTGGCACCGCGTGAGCTGGACCGAGTAGGTGACCCGGCCCTCGTCCGCGATCCGGGCAAGCCGCCCGTGACGGTGGCCACCCGGCAGGGGCGAGGACGCCGGGGCCGACGTGGCCACGACGGTGGCATGGCCTGTGGCCTGGGCAGCCGGTGCCGCCGGGGCCGGCCCGGAGACCACTACCTTGCAGCCGGTGACGGCACTGGCACCGACGACGGCCAGACAGGTCAGCGCCGCTGGCAGCGGGGCTCGCAGGAGCCGGTTACCCATGGCAGCCCTCCGGGGTCAGGAACTTCAGGCAGACGCAATTCCGGTCCCGGTCCGCTACGTCCCCGGGCCGGCCATCCTCACCACGGCGTCACTAGCCGCCCGCGCGGTCGCGAACCCCGGCTTGATCACGGTGTCGATGATCCGCAGGCGCTCGTCGAAATGCGCGAAGGCACTCTTCATCGCGTTGATCGTGAGCCATTCGAGGTCCCGCCAGCCATACCCGAACGCCTCCGACAGGAGCTGGAACTCCGATGACAGGGTGACCCCGCTCATCAGCCGGTTGTCGGTGTTCACCGTGACCCGGAACGACAGCTGACGCAGCAGCCGCATCGGGTGGGCATCGATGGAGGTGGCCGCCCCGGTCTGGACATTGGAGGTCGGGCACATTTCCAGCGGGATCCGCCGGTCCCGCACGTAGCTCGCCAGGCGGCCCAGTGTGGCGGTGCCCCCGGCCGAGATCTGGATGTCATCCACGATCCTGACCCCGTGGCCCAGGCGTTCCGCGCCGCACCATTGCAGCGCCTCCCAGATGGACGGAAGCCCAAAACCTTCCCCGGCGTGGATGGTGATGTGGAAGTTCTCCCGGGCCACGAACTGGAATGCGTCGAGATGCCGGCTGGGCGGGCTGCCCGCCTCGGCCCCGGCGATGTCGAACCCCACCACGCCCTCGTCCCGGTGGCGGACCGCCAGTTCCGCGATCTCCAGCGATCTGGCAGCCGTCCGCATCGCGGTGAGCAGCGCGTACACCGTGATGCCGCGCCCGGCACTGCCGATCCGGAACCCCTCCAGCACGGCGGCCACGACTTCGTCGGGGGTAAGCCCCGCGGCCACGTGCAATTCCGGGGCGAACCGGACCTCGGCGTAGACCACCCCGTCAGCCGCGAGGTCTTCCGCGCATTCGGCGGCCACCCGGGTCAGTGCCTCCAGGGTCTGCATGACCGCCACCGTGTGCTGGAACGCGTCCAGATACAGGTTGAGGTGACCACGGCTCGCACCGCGGCGCAGCCAGCTGGTGAGCTCCTCCACATCGTGGCTGGGCAGCCGGTCATAACCGCACTCGCGTGCCAGGTCGATGACCGTCGCCGGCCGCAGCCCGCCGTCCAGGTGGTCATGCAGCAGCACCTTGGGTACGGCGCGAATCTCCGCAAGGCTCAAGGTCACACCCTCATTGTCACATCATGGCGGGCGATGCGGAGGCAGGGCGGCCAGGGACACGCTCAGGCCGGTGCCGGGTGCCCGTCATCGAGTCGCGTGATACCTGCTCCGGGCGCCAGGGGCAGTGACGTGGCAGCCCGGCGGAGAGCGGGCCAGCCAGGGGACGTACCCGGCGGAGAGCGGGCCAGCCGCGGGCAGCCAGCAACGGGAGCCGCACTGTGACCACGGTGCCCGCGTCCTGCTGGGATTGCAGCTGAACCTCGCCGTTGTGATTGGCAACGATGGTACGCACGATGGGCAGCCCGAGCCCGGTGCCCGGGATGGCCTGTGCCCGGGCGTTCGACGCACGATAGAAGCGGCTGAAGAGCTCGCCCTGCTCCTGTTCCGGGATGCCGATGCCGCTGTCGGAGATCCGGACTACCGCCGACCCGCCCTCGGCTGACGCCGTCAGCTGCACATGGCCCTGCTCCGGGGTGAATGGTTGACCGCCTGGGCCACCCCGGCGTAGCCGAAGATGGCGGCTATCGCGACCAGGACCGCGAACACCGGGAAGACGATGAGGAGCTGGCTCAGTAGCGAACGGTGCGGCCTCATGCCCATCCACGCTCGTTCCGGTGGGCGGTGCCGCTGGTGACCCCGGGCTGGCCCGGGCCACCATGCCCGCCGCGCCCCGGCTGCCACTGCGGCTCCGGGGGTTCCCCCTCCGCCATCGGCTGCCGCGAATCGGTGTCCCCCCTGAATCCCAGCCGCGGTATCCGCACCGTGACCGTGGTGCCCTTTCCCTCCTGTGACTGAACGGCGATCTCGCCGCCATGGTTGTCGATGATCGTCCGCACGATGGCCAGCCCCAGGCCGGTGCCGGGAATGGAGCGATGGACGGCATTGGAGGCACGGAAGAACCGGGTGAACAGCTCAGCCTGATCCCGTGCGGGAATGCCGAGGCCGGTATCGCTGACCCCGATCTCCACCATGTGGCCCGCGGTCTTCACCGACACGTGAATCTCGCCCTGCTCGGGTGTGAACTTCACCGCGTTGGACAGCAGGCTGGTCAGCACCCGGTCGAGCTGGCCGGGATCCCCTGCCACTAGCAGGTTGCTGCCCGATCCCGCATAGGAGAGGGAGAGCGACACCTCCTTACGTGCCGCGGCGGGACGCAGCGCGGATACCGCCGCGCTGATCACGTCCGACAGGTCGACCGGCATCATGGCCGTTTTGAAGGCACCCGACTCGATCCTCGACAGGGTGAGCACGTCCTCGATCAGGTGCCGCAGCCGGGCTGTGTTGCGGTCCACCGTTTCCAGCATCCGGGCCTGCGCCGCGGTCAGCGGCCCGGCATCCAGGTCACGCATGATTTCGAGGTATCCGGCGATGCTGGTCAGCGGCGTGCGCAGCTCATGCGAGACCGTCGCCAGGAAGTCCGACTTCGTCTGGTCAACCGCCTTCAGCTCTGCGACCAGGCGGTTCTCTGCCTCATACAGCCGGGCATGATGCAGCCCCCGGCCCAGGTCGGTGGCGATCCACTCGGCCGCGGCGGCCTCGGCCGGGGTCCACGGGTGACCGGCATGCAGGCGGACGGCGACGACGAACCCGAGCAGGTCGGAATTCACCCCGAACGGGATGAGCAGCAGCGCCATCACGCCTGCCCGCCGCAGTGGTCCCCGGATCCCGGGCGTGATCGAGTCACCGGCTGGTCCCTGCACATCCTGGATCACCAGATTGGCATGGGCCGCGAATCTCTCACGCAGCGAATCCAGGGCCGCGCCGGGAAAGTCCCGGGCGAAATCGTCCTGGAACAGCCAGCCCTTCTCATGGCCGACCGGGGGGGCCAGCCCGCCTCCGGCCCCGACCAGATGCAGGTAGACGGCGTCCGCGTCGATGATCTCCTCCAGGACCTGCCGGGCCTCACTGATGACCTCATCGGCGCGCAGGTGCTCGCGGATGCGGATGCCGCCCGCCCGCGTCGCCGCGAGCAGCCTGCCCGTCTCTGCTTCCTCCGCCCGCAACCGGTCGCTCTCGTCGGCCAGTTCGTTGAGGGAGAGGGCCACCTGCCTGGTCTCAGCGGCCCCCATCAGCCCGGCACGGGCCGTGTGATCGCCCGCGCTGAGCCTGCGCATGGTGCCGGTGAGCCCGGCCAGCGGCCGGGTTATGCCACGTACCGTGCCGGCCGCGGCCGCCAGCCCGAGCAGCAGAGCGAGGCCGGCCAGGCCTGCACTCCAGGCCACCGCCGTGTCGAGATCCCGCTGCCCGGTGCTGATCGCCACCGAGGTCTGGGCCGCCAGCCGATCGTGCAGGGCCTGGTTCGCCAGGTAGAACGTGCTCGCGCTGCCAAAACTCTCGTTGGCCAGCCGGACCAGGCTGGCACTTCCGGGCACCAGCAGCTGCATCTTGTCGGCGTAGCCGTACCAGCGGATGGCCTCCAGCCGCTGGAGCGCGATGTTGCTGCGGGCGCTGCCGGTGGCCAGCCCGTGGGCGCGCGCCACCGCGGCCGTGAAGTCACGGCGGGCAGATTCGTAGTAGCTGATAAGACGGGTCTCACCGGTGAGGATGTAAGCCTGCAGGATCGCCTGCGAGGTGGAGAAATCAGACCGCACCCGCAGGTTGGCCGCCTCCAGCGGCTGGAGCCGCCTGACCACCAGATGGATCGTCTGGTCCTGCCGCTGGAGGCCGAAGTAGATGAGCGCGCCAGCACCGGTGAGCAGGAGGATGAACGCTGCCAGGGCTCGCCAGAGCCGCTGGATCATCGAAGCGGGTCGCCGCGACCGGGCCGGCTCCTGCCCGGGCCGGCTGCCGTGGCCGTGGCCGTGGCCGTGAGCAGGCTCGGGACGGTCGCGGCTCACGCCTCCCCCTTGCACCGTTCATCACACTTAGTAGCCATTACTCTACTCTTCGCGTCCGGGCGTCGACGGCGGCGCCGGCGCGTGGCAAGCTCGCAGCCATGACCGACCAGCACAGCTTCCCCGGCTCCGCCAGCGGCCTCGCTGACCTGCCCCCAGATCCCGATCCCGCCTGCGACGTCGCCCATGGCACGGCCCCGGCCCCGGTGGTCTCCCGCACCCTGGTCGCGGTCTTCGCCTCCCCGGTCGCCGGCTACCTGCTCCGGTACGCCGCCGACGCCGGGTTCCGGCCGGTCCTGGTGGACCCCGACCCGGGCCGCGCCCATCCGGACGAGACGGGCGTCGCGGTGGCCAGCAGCCTCGATGGGTACCTTGACCACACCACCGACGTCGTGGTGACCGACCACCACCGGCCCGAACTCGGCCCACTGCTGCGTGACGCGCTGGCTAGCCCGGCCCGGTGGGTGGGGATCCTGGGCAACCCCCGGCATCCGGCCCCCCACGTCCCGGCGCTGGCCGCGCTCGGGGTGCCCGACACTGAGATCGGCCGGGTGCACCGCCCGGTCGGGCTGAACATCGGCTCCCACACCCCCGCCGAGATCGCGCTCGCCACGCTGGCCGGCCTGATCGCCGACCGTAACAGCCGCCCCGGCGGATTCGAGTTCTGACCCGGGCTGTCCTGGCGGCACCGGCCGGCCCGGCGGATCCCGGTTCTGACCAGGGCCGTCCTGGCCAGGGCACACCGTGCGCCCGCACCGGTCTCCCACGGCCGCACTGGTGCCGACTAGATTGGGACCCGGGCATACCGGCACGGGACGGTGCGCTGGCGGCCCGCCATTCGGGCGGCCCGGGCGAGCACAGGGTGGACGGGCATGGCTGCTAACGCTCAGGACCAGAACGCCTGCGTCATCGGGGTGGATTTCGGGACGCTGTCCGGGCGCGCCGTGGTGGTCCGGGCCGCCGATGGGGCGGAACTTGGCAGCGCTGTCCACGAGTACCGCCATGGCGTCATGGACGCCACGCTGGCCGCCACCGGTGAGCCGCTGCCGCCGGACTGGGCGCTCCAGGATCCGCAGGACTACCTGGACGTGCTGCGCACCGCGGTGCCAGCCGCGGTGACCGCCGCGGGGGTGGACGCAGCGAGCGTGATCGGCATCGGCACCGACTTCACCGCGTCCACGCCGTTGCCGGTGACCAGCGACGGGACCCCGCTGTGCCAGTTGCCGGGCCGAGCCGGGCGCCCGCACGCGTACCCGAAGCTGTGGAAACACCACGCGGCTCAGCCGCAGGCGGACCGGATCAACGCCCTCGCGCACCAGCGCGGGGAGCCCTGGATCGCCCGCTACGGCGGGAAGATCTCCTCGGAGTGGCAGTACGCGAAGGCGCTGCAGGTGCTGGAGGAGGATCCGGAGATCTACGCCCTGGCCGACCGCTGGATCGAGGCGGCCGACTGGATCATCTGGCAGTTGTGCGGCACCGAGACCCGCAACGCCTGCACCGCCGGCTACAAGGGCATCTGGCAGGACGGCCACTATCCCGCGCCGGAGTTCCTGGCCGCGCTCAACCCGGGCTTCGGCCGCTTCGCGCAGGACAAGCTGGCCCACCCCATCTCCCCGCTCGGCGGGCGGGCCGGCTCGCTCACCGCGCAGGCGGCCGCCTGGACCGGGCTGGGCGTAGGCGTCGCGGTCGCGGTCGGGAACGTGGACGCGCACGTCACCCCGCCAGCCGCGAACGCGATCGCGCCCGGCCAGATGGTACTCATCATGGGCACCTCCACCTGCCACGTGATGAACGGCACCACATTGGCCGAAGTGCCCGGCATGTGCGGCGTGGTGGACGGTGGCATCGTCGCCGGGCGCTGGGGATATGAGGCCGGCCAGACCGGTGTCGGCGACATCTTCGCCTGGTTCGCCGACCACGCGGTGCCGCCCGCCTACCACGGCGAAGCGGCCCGGCGCGGCATCTCCGTCCATGACCTGCTGTCGGCGGAGGCAGCCGCACAGCCTGCAGGCGCGCATGGCCTGCTCGCCCTCGATTGGCTGAACGGAAATCGATCCGTACTCGTCGACCATCACCTCTCTGGTGTCGTGGCCGGGCTCACCATGGCCACCCGGGCGCCGGACATCTACCGTGCGCTGATCGAGTCGACCGCTTTCGGCACCCGGGTGATCATCGACGCGTTCGAGATGGCCGGGGTCGGCGTCAGTGAGCTTGTGATCGCGGGCGGGCTGACCAGGAACGAACTGATCATGCAGATCTACGCCGACGTCACCCGCCGCCCGCTCGGCCTCGTCAGCTCCGGTCAGGGCCCGGCGCTGGGCTCGGCGATCCACGCCGCCGTCGCGGCAGGCGCCTACCCCGACGTGCCGGCCGCCGCAGCCGCGATGGGCCGCCACCGTGCTGCCGTTTACACGCCGGACCCGGCCAGCGCCGACGTCTACGGCGAACTGTATGCCGAATACGTGCTCCTGCATGACTACTTCGGCCGCGGCGCCAACGAGGTGCTGCACCGGTTGCGCGCGGTGCGCGACCGTGCCCTGCGCAACCGGGCTGGTCACAGCGTGGTCCCTGGGGGCAGCCGGCCATGAGCTTCGACCCCGGCCCCGACCCGGTGCTGGCCAAAGGCATCGCCCGTGCCCGGGCCGACCTGTGCGCGCTGCATGCCGCACTGGTGGACAACGGGCTGGTCGCATGGACCTCGGGCAACGTCTCGGCGCGCCTGCCCGCGGCGGGACCGGACGGCGCCGACCTGATGGTCATCAAACCGAGCGGGATCGCCTACCCGGACCTGACCCCGGAATCCATGGTCATCTGCGGCCTCGACGGCCATGCCCTCGATGGCGAGTACCGGCCCTCCAGCGACACCGCTGCCCATGCCTACGTCTACCGGCACATGCCGGAGGTCGGCGGGGTCGTGCACACGCACTCGCCCTACGCGACCGCCTGGGCCGCCCGCGGCGAGCCGATCCCGTGCGTGATCACCGCCATGGCCGACGAGTTCGGCGGCGAGATCCCGGTCGGGCCGTTCGCCCTGATCGGGGGGGACGAGATCGGCCAGGGCATCGTAGCCACGCTCACCGGCCACCGCTCCCCCGCCGTGCTCATGCGCAGCCATGGTGTCTTCACCATCGGCGCGACCGCCACCGGCGCGGTGAAAGCGGCCGTGATGTGCGAGGACGTGGCCAGGACGGTCCACCTCGCCCGCGCCTACGGTGAGCCGCAGCCGCTGGCCAAGGACCAGATCGACGCTCTCCACAGACGCTACCAGGAACAGTACGGCCAGCGATGAGGGAAATGGCCCGGCCTTTCCGCCCGTGCGGGCAACTGGGGCCACGCTGATCTCGACCCTCATGCTGATGGGGATCGCGACCTTCCTGATGGGCCTGATGCCCTCCTACGCCGCCATCGGGGCCGCTGCCCCCATCCTGCTCGCCGTCCTGCGGATTGCCCAGGGCGTCGGGGTGGGCGGCGAGTGGTGAGGCTCTGTGCTGCTGTCCATGGAGTGGGGCAAGCAGTACTGGCGCACGGCGGTGTCGGAATTCGACCAGGCGGTGGACCGGCCCATGGTCACGGAGGCGGCTGGCGGGGGCACGGGCGCCTGAGCGTGAGCACGCCCGGTGTGAGGTGAGCACACCCGGCACGGCGCAGGGCCGGTGCTGCGCGCCCCGAACCGCGGCCGGCTGGGGTTAGTCATCCAGCAGCGGGACGCCGACGAAGACGCCTAGCTCTTCCCGGTAGAGCTCGACCTGCAGGCCGTTCGGGTCGCGGAAGTACATGCTCTCCTCCACGCCGCGGTCGGGGCCGAGGTAGGCGAAGCCCGCCTCGTCGAACCGCTTCCTGGCCGCGTCATATTGCTCCGCCGAGATGGAGATCGCGAGGTGCTGCAGGCCCCCGATCGTCTCGGTGAACGAGGGGTGCTCGTGCCCGGGGAAGTCGAAGAACCCGAGCAGGTTGCGGTTGCCGATGTCGAAGAAGAAGTGGCTGGAGCCCGCATAGTCACGATTCTCGACCAGTTCGACCAGCGGGAATCCGAGGAACTCCTGGTAGAACTGGATGGTCTCCTCCACGTCGCGGCAGATGAAGGCGGCGTGGTGGACACCCTGGACAGTCGTGGCGGGCCGCTCACTGCGCGACCGCAGGGACCTGTCCCCCAACCCGTGCCGGCGCGCCCCGACCTCCTCGCGGTCGCCTCCCTGGGGGTGGGGCGTGTGCGCCCCCCCGCGGGGGGACTGTTCTTCGCCAGCCACCCCGCCAGCAAGGCGGCGCGATTGGACCCCATCGAAGCTCTGCGCACGGAGGGTTGAAAGTGGCCAAGGGTTTACACAACTTGCGCGAGAACCTGATGCTGGCGGTCGACACCCTGCGCGGGCACAAGTTCCGCTCCTTTCTGACCATCCTGGGCGTGCTGATCGGGACCACTACGGTGATCGGCGTGGCATCGATTATCAGCGGGCTC
>OFHH01000028.1_pt1 | contig 19716 bp, 15 predicted proteins | sample 1521961 | NCBI WGS metagenome assembly OFHH01 (sample SAMEA2468439, study PRJEB22500) | soil metagenome | biome: Glassland; feature: Farmland; material: Clay | place: Australia | collected 2013-01-31 | depth 0.55 m | reverse complement strand
GTGTCGCCCACCCGGTTCCCGTCCGTCCTTGTCTGGAGATGAGCTCATGACCTTCCCGCTCGATCCCATCCCGGCACCACCTGGCATCGCCGCGGCCGACCAGGCGTTGCGCCCGGCGTTCGGGCAGATGAAGCGATTCGGCGAGTGGTACCTGGCCTGTCCTGACTTCCGGGCTGCGGCCCAGCTGGATCCGGCCGGCACCGCGGACCGCTATGGCCTGGAACTGACCGGAGCCGAGGCGCGCGCCCTGCTGCTGCGCGATCTGCTCGGCGATGACGCCGACCTGGATGGCGTTCCGGACACGGTTCTCGCCTTCCGCGAGCACCAGCGCCACCTCTTCCTGAACGCCAACCGGTGGCGCTGCGTCGGCGAGGGTGCCGATCCGCGGTTCCGTGCCTGGCGCCAGTACCAGGTCGAGCGCTGCGAGATCGAGTTCGGGCTGCTGGTCAACAGCCAGATCGCGCATGCGCCAGCGGCGGTGGAACTCCAGCAGGGGTGCTCTGTCGGCTGCTGGTTCTGTGGCGTGTCCGCCCCGGCCCTCGATTCGACGGTTCGCTACACGCCCGAGGTGGCACGGCTGTGGACGGACGTGGTCGCCGCCCTCCATCAGATGTGTGGTCCGGCTCTGGCGTCCGGCTTTCTGTACTGGGCCACCGACCCGCTGGACAACCCCGATTACGAGCGGTTCCTGGCGGCGTGGGAGGAGCGGGTCGGGCACGCCGCGCAGACCACCACCGCCCAGCCCTTCCGGCACCTGGACCGGGTGCGGGCACTGGTCGCCCGGTCTCGTGGCCCTCATGCCGGGACGATGCGGATCTCGGTCCTCAGCCTGCCGGTCCTGCGGCGGCTTTTCACCACATTCACCCCAGCAGAGCTGCTGGACACCGAACTTGTCATGCAGATGCCGGACGCCAGCACCCATCTGTCCCGGGCCGGGCGCGCGGCGAACGCCGAAGCTAACCGCGGGGCGAGCCGGATCGAGGCCGACGATGACAGCGCGGCCAGGACCATCGCCTGCGCCAGCGGCTTCCTGGTGAACATGGCCGCCCGCACGGTGCGCATGATCACCCCTTGTCACGCGTCCCAGGAATGGCCGGATGGCTACCGGGTCGTGGGCGAGGGCTCCTTCGCTGACGGGGCGGAGTTCCGCGGCCTGCTGGGCCGGCTCGCCGCCGGCCAGGCCCTCCGCCCGCTTCCCGGGCAGGCCCGGCTGCGGCTGCGTCCTCCGCTGCGCTACGAACCCGCGTTCGAGGGGTTCGACCTGCACACCGTGTCCCACCGGCTGCGGCTGCGCTCCCGCCCGGGCCTTGCCGTCATCGGGGAGATGGTGGCCCCGGGCGCGGGACCCAGCGTGGACGAGGTGATCGCCCGCTGTGCCGATGACGGTGTCCCCCCAGGCCAGGCCCGGGCGACGATCGACATGCTTGACGCCCATGCCGTCTTCGACGACCAGTGGCGGATGAGAACCGGGCCAGCCGTCACCGTGCCCGGCTGAGGGCCGATGAAGCAGCGAACGCCGGTCGCCCGTGCCGCCAGGCCGGGCCCCGATGCCGCCCGCGCCCGGCCGCCCGCGCAGCCGCTGGCCCCGGCCAGCCTGTTCGATCTGGGGGCGAGCCGCCGCTGGGTGCGCCCAGAGCAGACCATGGAGCGGGCGCGGGCACTGTTCGGGATGACCGGCATCACCCGCCTGGCCGATGTCACCGGGCTCGACCGCATCGGCATCCCGGTCTGGCTGGCCATCCGCCCCAACGGGCGGTCGCTGTCGGGCGGTCAGGGGAAGGGGGTCACGGATGCCGCCGCGCAGGCGTCCGCTGTGATGGAGAGCATCGAGACCTGGCACGCGGAGCATCTGCCCGCCGGGGAGGTGGCCTCGTTCGCCGCACTCGGACCTGGCCGCGCGCTGGACCCGGGCCGGCTGGACGCCGGGCCCGACCGGGACCGCTGGGACCCGGGCCGGGAAGTGGCCTGGCTGGCCGGATCGGACCTGCTGGCTGGGACCGGGATACTCGTGCCGCGGCAGAGCCTCGACATCGATCTCACCTGCCTGTCCGGGCCGCGTTTCCTGGCGGGCTCGACGAACGGCCTGGCGTCGGGCAACCGCCGGGACGAGGCGATCCTGCATGGCCTGTACGAACTCGTGGAGCGGGATGCCGAACGCCGCTGGCGGCTGCGGCCCGCCGCCGATCGCGTGGCTACCGCGGTCGATCAGGACGAGCTGGCCGGCGCCCAGCCGGCCGCCGGGGCACTGCTGGAGCAGATCCGGACGGCCGGCTGCGAGGTGGCGATATTCAACTGCACCGGCCCGACCGCTATCCCGACCTACCGGTGCGTGATCGCGGACCAGATCCGGGAGTTCCGGCCGCTCAGCTGCTGCGGGGTGGGGGCCCACGGCCTGGCCAGGGTCGCCGTGCTGCGCGCCATCACCGAAGCAGCCCAGTCCCGGGCCACCATCATCGCCGGGTCCCGGGACGACAAGTACCCCGGCCTGTACTCCGCTGCCCTCACCGAGGTGCTGCGCCGGGGCGCGCCCGCTCCCCCTCCCGCGCGCTGCTCTTTCAGCGCGGGCGTGCGCGAGCTGGCCGCGGCCAGCCCGGCCGGGGAAGCCGGGCAGGTCCTGGAGCGGCTCGCGGGAACCGGGGTCCGGCGGGTCGCCGCCGTGGATCTGGCCCGGCCGGGCACCGGGCTCGCGGTCGTCCGGGTGGCGGCCGAGGGATTCCTCCTTCCCGGGGCCTACCGGCGGTGACGCACATGCCCGGCACCCCGGTTGTGTTCGCCGGCCCCAGCCTGGGTGAAGCCCATGCCCGCGCCGCCCTGCCGGGTGCCGTCATCCTCCCGCCCGCCCGGTGCGGTGACGTGCTGTCGGTTCTTCGCCTGCGGCCAGCGGCAATCGTGCTCATTGACGGGCTCTACGACACCACCCCCGCGCCCTGGCACAAGGAGCTGCTGTGGGCTCTTGAGGCACGGGTACCCGTTGTCGGCGCGGCCAGCATGGGCGCGCTGCGTGCCGCCGAACTCGACCGCTTCGGCATGATCGGCGTCGGCAGTATCTATGAGTCCTACCGCGACGGGATCTGGCAGGCCGATGATGAGGTCGCTGTCCTGCAAGCCCGCGGCCCGGACGGGGACCGGGCGGTCACCGACGCGCTGGCCGATATCCGCCAGGTGGTGGCCGATCTCGCGCGGGCGGGCCTGCTGACCGGAGCGGAAGCGGACCGGGTAGTCGCCGTGGCCCGCGCCGTCCACTTCAGCGAGCGGACACTGACCGGGGCGCTGCGCTCCGCCGGGCTCGCCCCGGCCACGCTGGCGCGGATCCTTGGCTGGCTCACCCGGCCGGGCCACCTCCCGCAGAAGCGCGCCGACGCATACGCCGCCCTGCGGCTGGCCGCGGGGGGTCTCGCCCCGCCGCGGCCAGCGGAGCGGGTCGCCCGTACCGCACACATCCTGCGGCTGGCCGCCCGGGCGTCGCTGCGCCCGCTCGGCCGCCCGGACCCGGCGTTGCCGGCCGCGGAGCAGGCCCTCGCGTCCGATCCCAGCCTGGCCCGCGCCGCCGCGCTGGCGGGTGGCCTGCTCCGGGCGGCGGCGGCCACCCTCCCCCCGCCGGCCGCCGCGCCCCCGCCGGCTGGGTCCGCGCCCCCGCCCGCCGCCGCGGGGCTGGGGCCACTCGCGGGCGTCCCGGCCGCCGGTGACCGCCACCCGCTGGCGGCCGCCGCCGTGATCGCCTCGTCCGAACTGGCCGACCACCCCGGGGCAGTGGCCAGTGCCGCGCGCCTGCGGCGGCTCGCCTCCGCCCTGGCGCCTGTCCCGCCGGCCGGCCAGAGCGGTTCCGGCCTGCGGGGGGTCCTGGAACAGCTGGCCGGGCCTGCCGCCACCGGGCCGCTGATAGAGCTCATGACGGTCGCCGCGGACAGTGCCCGGGATCTGCTTGCCGGCCGATGGCAGTCACCTGATGGGCCGGTGGCCAGCGAGGAAGCCGTGGCGGAAGCGGCGCGCCTGCTCCCGGACCCGGGCATGGCGGGTGATGCGCTGGATATCGCCGCCGGCCGGGGCCGGCTGCGGGCCGCGGCCCAGGTGATGGAACTGGTCCTGCTCGGCGGCGGCGCCACCGCCCGGTGCGCGCCCCTGGTGGACCCCTGCGACGCGCCGCTCCTGGACGGGCTGGCGGTGCTGCGGGCGGTGGGCGCCGCGTCCCTGGTCAGACCATCTGACGGGCTGCCAGCCGCTTGAACGTGCCCTCCACCGCCATCAGTTCGTCGAACGTGCCAGCCTGCACCAGCCGCCCGTCCTCCAGCACGTAGATCCGGTCGGCGTTGCGGATCGTGCTGAGCCGGTGGGCGATGACCACGCGGGTCGTCCTGAGCGCGTCGATGTGCTGTGACACCTGGGCCTGCGCCCTGTCGTCGAGCGCGCTGGTGGCTTCATCGAAGAACAGGAGCCTGGGCTTGCGGGCCAGCGCGCGGGCGATCATCATCCGCTGTACCTGGCCGCCGGAGAAGGCGAGCCCGCCCTCGCCGAGGATCGTGTGCATGCGCATGGGCATCTGGCGGATGTCGTCGGCCAGTTCGGCCGCCTCGGCCGCCGCCCAGGCATCGGCCTCGTCCCCGGTGCTGTCCCCCAGGATCGTGGACAGGATCTCGCCGGGCAGCGGCCTGGCCTCCTGCATGACCACGCCGAACTGCCGCCGGACCGCACGGGGGTCGAGTGCCTTGAGGTCCTTGCCGTCGTAGAGCACGGTGCCTGAGCTCGGCTGATCTAGCCCGAGCAGCAGCCGCAGCAGGGTCGACTTCCCCGATCCGGACGGGCCGGTGATGGCGACGAACTCCCCCGGCCGGACGTCGAATGACACGTCCTGGATCACCGGCGGGCTGCCCGGGTCGTAGCTGAACGAGACGTCACGGACCGAGATCTGGCCGGACAGGATGCCGGGCTCGGCGGTCACGATCTCCTCCACCGGCTCGCTGAGGACCGGCAGGAGGCGCTGCCAGAGTGGGATGACGGTCAGCAGCGGGCCGACGGTCAGCGCCACCCCGGTGAGGGCCGCGGTGAACTGGCCGAGCGCGGTCACCGTCGCAATGAAGTCACCGGGCGAGATCTTGCCGACGAGTACGGCGCCGGCCACGCCGAACAGGCCGACTGACAGGGCGGACGGAAGGGCGGCGATCACCGCGAAGATCCAGGCCTGGAGGCGCCCGGCGGAGTAGGTCTCGCGCTGCTGGAGCCGGAAACGGGACGCCCATCGCGCCATCAGGCGTGCCTCGGCCCCGGCGATGCGCATCTTGTTGACGCCCCGCAGGATCTGGAACAGGTCGGCCGCGTTGTCGCCGGTGAAATCGAAGACGCGGTGCTCGTGGGCGATGACCCGCAGGTTGAGCAGCACCAGCACCGCCGCCACGACGACCAGGATGCCCAGGGCGACAGCGCCGAGCAGCGCGGAGTACACGAACAGCAGCACCACGTTGAAGACGGAGAATGTCAGCGTCAGGAAGGACGTGACCACTGCACCCGACAGCTGCTGGCGGATGATCTGCAGGCCGCCGGCCCTGGTCGCGAGGTCCCCGGTGTCGTAGCGCCGCAGGAACGTGGCTGGCAGCTGGAGGATCCGGTCCATCAGCCCCGGGTCCAGGCTGGCCTCCAGGTGTCCCGAGATGCGGACGACGACCAGGTTCTGGGCGAGGGCGACCAGGCCCCAGGTGATGGTCGCGCCGATCAGGAGCAGGGAGATGGCGAGCAGCAGCGACCTGTTCCCCGTGGGCAGGACCTGGTTGTAGACCACCGACGTGACCATGGGGGTGATCAGCGTGACCAGGCCGGCCAGGGTGCCCAGCGCAACGAGGAGCCAGACCTCCTGGCGCAGCCGGGGCAGCACCGATCCGAGCAGGGCCTTGGCCGAGTGGGCCTCGGCCGGCAGCGGCCGGTAGATCGCGTAGGCCTGCGGGGCGAGGCGGCCGGCCAGTTCCTGATCGACCCGGACTGTGTCGCCGGTCGAGGGATCGAAGAGCAGGTAACGCGAGCGGGCCGGGATCAGTGCCACCGGGCTGTCACCATCGGCTATAAATCCCAGCAGAACGGTGCCGGCCTGGGACCACCACCCGGCGTGCAGGGTCACCACCCGGGCCCGGCACCCGGCCGCGGTCACTCTGGCCCCCACCGGATCCCTGTCGTCCTCCTCCAGTCCACGCTGGGCGGGGATGTCCACCCCGAGCTGGCGCCCGATGCGGGCCAGCGCCAGATTCAGCTGGGCCAGCTGGCTGCCCGGAGCCCTGCCCAGCGGCTCCCGGCGGTCCACCACCTCGACCAGGTCGGCCAGGGCGGAGTCAAGAATGCGGTGCTGGCGGTCCTGCTCCGACCCGATCCGCTCGCTGTCCGCCTCGTCGGCCTGTGCCGCCCTGCGTACCGTCTGTGCCACCGCCGCCCCGAACGTCTGCCTGGCCGCGGAGATCCGGGCATCGGGGGATGCGGGCGGCTCCGCGCCCGGCGCCTGGGCCGCGGGCGCCGCGGGCCCAGGTGCCGCCGGCCCGGCCGGCCCCCCGGCCCCATCGGGCATCGAGGCGGTGAAGTCCTCGACGTGCCGGGCGAGGGCGGCGGGCTCGATCATCTGCCGCAGCGCCGTTCCACGCACGCTGATCAGCTCGGTGCCCGCCCGCCCCACCGCGAGCAGCCGCCATCCGGGCGGGATCTCGGGTTCGCCGCCGAGCCAGGCGAGTGTCCCCGCCCCCACGGTGCCCAGCAGCCGCCGTCTGCCGTACGTGCCCGCCACGTGCTGCTGCAGGAACAGGTCGAGAATGCCGTCCAGGACATACCAGGCGGTGTCGCCGGCGAGCTCGACCGGGCGGTTGGCCCCCACCTGGTGCCGCGTGCCGTGGGAGACGAGCGGTTCCCTGAGGTCGGCGGGCCGCGGGCCGGCCGCCGTGGTGGTCTTGTCAGCCATGTGAGACGAGTTCGTGGTAGAGCCCGCGGAGGGCGAGCAGTTCCTCGTGGGTGCCCCGCTCTGTCACGTTCCCCCGGTCCAGGACGATGATCTGATCACAGTCCCGGATGGTTGAGAGCCGGTGCGCGATGAGCAGGCAGGCGCAGCCGCGGCGGCGCCGATCGGCGTCGATCTGCTGCTCGGTGACCGCGTCCAGCGCGCTGGTCGCCTCGGCCAGGACCACCAAGGAGGGGTTGATCGCCAGCGCCCGGGCAAACTCCAGGCGCTGGCGCTGGCCCCCCGAGAAGTTCCGCCCGGCCTCGGTGACATGGTGGGCGAATCCTCCCGGCTTGGCCTGGATCTCCTCGGAGATGCAGGCATCCTCGGCCGCCTGCACCACATCCCGGGGCGGGATCGACTGGTCGAAGAACCGGATGTTGTCGGCGACACTCCCGCTGAACAGCAGGATCGACTGATCCACCTTGGCCAGCGAGGCGGCCATGACCTCGCGCGGGATGGCATCGCGTGGCATGCCGTCCAGCAGGATCTCCCCCGACCAGGGCTGGAACAGCCCGACGACCAGGTTCGCGATGGTGGACTTGCCGCTGCCGGTCGGGCCGACCAGGGCGACCCGCTCACCCGGCTGCATCGTGACGGTCAGGTCGCTGATGAGTGGCGGCTCGTTGGGCACGTATCCGAATGTGACGCCGCGCAGCTCCAGGTGACCGCGCAGCCTGGCCTCCCGCCGGGGCGCACCGCCCGGCGGCTGGGCCGGTGGCGCTGCGGCACCGCCCGGCACCGCGGCCGTGGTCAGGGCCAGGGTGTCCAGTGGCTGGTTGAGGACATCGCCGATCTGCTGCATCCAGGCGCGTGCGTTCTGGAACTGGCTGGCCACCGATACCAGCTGGGCGATGGGCGCGAAGAAGGACACCGCCAGCATCTGGAAGGCGATCAGCTTCGGCAGTGCGAAGTCGTGGTTGATCACCAGCAACCCGCCGACGGCCAGCACCACGACCGTGTTGAGCATGGTGAGGAAACCGGGAACCACCAGCAGTGACTGGGTGAGGAAGCCCAGCTTCTGCTCGGCGTTGAGCGCCCGGGCCTGGGTGCCGGACCAGCGGCTGAAGAAGTCACTCTCCGAGCCAGTGGCCCGGATGTCGTCCATCATGCTGATACCGAGGTAGGTGTAGCCGCTGAGCCGCATGAGCGTCTGCTGCAGATTCTGGTTCAGGGCGATCCGGGCCCGGGAGACGGTCACCAGCATCACCAGGTTGAAGGCGGCGACGCCCAGGGCGACCAGGCCCAGGATCCAGTTCAGGCCGAGCAGGACGGCGCCGAACAGCAGCATGGTGATGATGCTGATGGCCGCGGTGGCCAGCTGGCCGGAGAGCAGTTCGGCGACCTGGGAGTTGAGCTGGACCCGGCTCACCAGCCCGCCCGGGGATCGCGCGTCGAAGAACCGGGTGGGCAGCCGGAGCAGGTGCCACAGGAACCCCGCCGACATGCGGATCGACAGCTTGGTCCGCAGGCGCAGCAGGACCCGCTGCTGGAACAGGTTCAGCGCGAAAAGCATCAGGGTGACGAGGGCGGCCAGGATCACCACCTTCGTCGCCCAGCTCAGGTTCTGCTGGACGAGCACCTGGTCGACGAAGACAGAGGTGAGCAGCGCGGCGACGGTTGTGGGCACCACGAGCGCAATCCCGGCGAGCGCGGCATAGCCGATCCCGGCCCGCGACCGCGACAGCAACGACAGCATCTCCAGCAACGGCCGCCGCCGGCGGCGGCGTGGGTCCGGCCGGAAGCCGGGGCCGGCGCTGAACGCCAGCACGATCCCGCTGTAGCTCTCGGCGAACTCCGCCACAGACACGCTGCGATGGCCGGACGCGGGGTCGTTGAGCCGGACCTTGTGCCGCCGGAAACCTTCCACGACCAGGAAGTGGTTCTGGTTCCAGAAGACCACGAACGGTGGCTCCAGGGCGCGGACCTCCTGCGCGTCATGGCGGTACCCGGCCGCCTCCAGCCCGAAGCTCTTGGCCGCCTCGATGATCTTGAGGGCGTTCACGCCGTCGCGCGACACCGCGCACGCCTCCCGCACCTCTTCGAGCAGCACGTCCCGGCCGAGCCAGTTCAAGATCATGGTCAGCGCCGCCGCGCCGCACTCGGTGGCTTCCATCTGCAGGACTGCCGGAGTCCGTACGAGGTGGTGGGCCGTGCCCTCGGTCGTCGCCATGGGTTGCCGCCAGCTAGAAGACGTAGTTGATGGGGTGAGTGCTGCCCACGATTACCGTGACCGAGGTCACGTCCCCGGCATCGGCCGTCCCGCCGCCCGCTTTCAGCCCGGTGGGGGCGACGGTGATGGCGACGACCGATCCGCTCGGTGCCACGATGTCGGCCAGCGCCGGGCTGCCGATCCCGCTGGCGACCTCCTGCCTGGTTATCGGCAGCGCGCCCACGTGGACGACCTGCCCGGGAAACGTCTGCCCCCCGGGGAACGACAGGAGCGCCCGCATTCCCTGGAACACCAGCTGGGCATCGGTCGGCTTGAGGAAGGCCAGGATCACCAGCGGCCCCCGCACCGCGGTGATCGAGGACATCGGCTGGCCCTTGACGACGGTGGCCCCCACCCCCACTTCCAGGTTGAGCACGCGGCCGCTGATTGGCGTCACCAGGGGCACCCGCCGATGGTTACCGGTCTCGACCCAGCCCAGGACCTGGGAGGCCCGGACGAGCTGGTTCGCGTCGGTCCTCCACTCCACGACCGTTCCGGCCACCGGGCTCTCCACCCGGGTGATCGTGCCGTTGACGAGCGCGACGCCCGATCCGGTCACCGTGTGGTTGACGGTGGCCGTGGTCGCCCAGATGATGACGCCGATCAGCAGGGCCAGGCACGCCGCGAGCCCGATCCAGGCCCGGGTGCGCGTCACCACGATGGCGTCGTCGAAACGGTCCACCCCCGCCTGCCGCGGCGGCTCGGGGACCAGCGAACGGGGCGGCTCTTCCGGTTGCTGTGCTGCTGTCCCGGGCGTCTGCGATGTCGGTGCCGTCATCTCCCCCCCGCTCGGCTGGTCACCATGACCCCGCGCACCGGCCGGCGAGGGCCGGGATGATCACGTGCTGGCTCTACCCATGAGATAGATCGTAGTTTTGTCACTACGAACAGTAATCAGCCTGGGTCTGATCACGGCTAGCCGGGGGGTGGACCTGGGGCGGTGTCAGCGGGGCGGGCCGGCGGGGCGGGCCGGCGGGCGGCGTCAGCTTGGCGGGTCTGAGGGCGGTGTCAGCTTGGCGGGTCTGAGGGCGGTGTCAGCGGGGCTGGTCCGGGCCGGGCGGCCCGGTGAGGCGGATGCGGACCGCGCGGAACATCTGGGGCGTTTCCTTCAGGACGGCCAGCCTGGGGTCGGGCACGGTCAGGAACCGCTCCACTGCCCGGTCCAGGACCGGGCGCAGCCGGGGGTCTGAGCGGAGGCCGGCCGCGGTGCGCCGGTCGCCACCGAGCACGACCGCGTCCAGGCGCTCCAGATAGGGGCACAGGACCGCCACTGCCGTGTCGGCCGCCGCTGCCAGCGCGAGCGCCGCCTGGTTTTCCCGCCGGCGCGCGAACCGGTGCTGGGACCATCCGCCGGCCGCTGACCGGCCGTGGACGAGCCGTGAGCCCGTCTTGGACGAGATCAGCCGGGGCGGGCTGCCGCCGAAGACGCCGGCCGCATACCCGCCGAGGCGCACCAGGAGCACTCCCACCGTCCGGTCAGCGGCCGCATGGGCGGCGATGCGCGCCGCCTGGCCCGCTACGCCGGTGCCCGCCGGTGCTGGCTGCGCCATCGGCGGGAACGGCGGGTGGCACTCGGCGACCGTTCCGTCGCTGGCGCGCAGCACCACAACGGCCGGGCCTGGTTCGGCCACCACGGTCCCGTGCCGGCCGGCGAACGACTCCATCCAGCGCACCAGGCGTTCGGGGGCCACCTCCACCCACCGCGTGGCATCGGGCCTGGTCCGGCTCAACGCGGCGTTCCCCCGTGCGGCAGGCGGGTCACCGTCAGCGATACGTTTGGCATGAATTCACAGAGGGCGGGAAATGATAGCTTTTTCTTTATCATTCTTCCCTCCCGCCGAGGTGTTGCCGGGTGACCCTGAACCAGCTCCGGACCTTCCTGGCCGTGGCTGAGCACGGGTCAGTCCGCGCCGCTGCCCAGGAACTGGTCGTCACCCAGGCGGCGGTTTCCGCTTCTGTCGCCGCCCTCCAGAAATCGCTCGGTGTCACGCTGGTGACCCCGGATGGGCGTGGGTTGCGGCTGACCAACGCGGGCACAGCCTACGCCGGGTACGCGCGGCGCATCCTGGGCCTGCTCGATGAGGCGGCGCTGGCCGCCGCCGCGGCTGATGACCCCGAGCGCGGCGAACTGCGGATCGCGGCTGTCACCACCGGCGCCGAGCAGATCGTCCCGGGCATCCTCGGCGGGTTCCGGCGCAGCCACCCGCACCACAGGGTCAGGCCTGGCGGCCGGAACCAGGGCCCGTCCCCGCGCCCGCCCGCCCCGGGAGGCCCCCCCCAGACAAAGATCACAAGCGCGGCCGGGGGAAACACCACCAGCCCCGCCTGCCCCAGCGAAAAGAAGCCCGCGACGGGGCCGAAGATCAGCACCAGTTTCTCGGCAATCCGCCGCATCAGCCGGAGATGACCTTCGGTGAGCGCCGTGCCGAGCGTTGCGACTGCATTTCGGACGCCGTACTGGTGGCAGGCGATCGCATCGAGGTATCCTTCAACGATAATGAAGTATCCCTGCCTGCGGCCCTGTTCCTTGGCCATATCAAGGCAGTAAAGCGTATTGCTCTTGCTGTAAAGCGGCGTTTCGGACGAATTCAAGTACTTCGGAAGCGAGTCGTCCATCACCCTGCCGCCGAAGGCGATCACGTTCCCCGAGATATCGCGAATGGGAAACATGAGTCTGCCCCTGAAACGGTCGTAATGTCCCTCGCCTTCGCTTCGCTTGACGATGAGCCCGGCTCGCTCCATCTGGCCGGGAGCGTATCCTTTCTGTTTCAAATATCGAAGCAAGCCGTCCCACTCGGCCCGTGCATAACCGAGCGCGAAGTCCTTCACGACCTGCTCGCTCACACCCCGCTTCTTGAGGTACGCCCGCGCTGTGTTTCCGGCGGGGCCGTCGAGCTCTTTTCGGTAGTACTCCGCTGCCTCGGCAACTATCTGGAGGAGCGCTTTACGTTCGCCCTCGGTTCTTTTATCCGGGCCGCGGAAAACGCTGTCTGCCGGCAGTGGAATCCCTGCCTGACCGGCCAGTTTTCGCACCGCCTCGGGAAAATTTAACCCCTCCTGAAGTTCGATAAACTTGAACACATCGCCGCCGGCGCCGCATCCGAAGCAGTGAAAGATCTGTTTGTCGGAGTTCACAGAGAACGACGGGGTCTTCTCCGCATGAAAGGGGCAGAGTCCCGTGTGGTTCTTGCCCGTTTTTTTCAGGGACACATATCCGGACACAAGATCAACAATGTCGACGCTGTCCCTGACCCGGCTTATGATATCTTCGGAAAACACGTTATTTTTTCAGCTCCGCTACGGTCACTCCCGCGCCGCCCTCGGCCGGTTCTCCGGGCCGAAAGGATGCAATCAGCGGATGGTTTTTCAGAAAGCCCGCTACCGCGGACTTAAGCGCCCCGGTCCCCAAACCGTGAATAATGGTCACCACCGACAGGTTTCCCATCCCTGCCCGGTCGATAAAGCGGTCCACCTCGGCCAACCCGTCAGCCACGCGAAATCCGATGATATTAAGACGGTCCGGCGCGCCTTCTGCTTCATGAAGCTCCGTACCCCATCCGGACATTACCGCTGTCTGCCTGATGCTCGATGCAGATTCTGCGGGCGTTACTTCAGCCGCGGAGAGTTTGATCTTTTTACCGCCGACCTCAAGCTCAAGCATTCCCCGATGCGAGGCAAGCACGGTGCCAATCTTATTCAGCCTCGCGATCCTCACCGCATCCCCGGCATGAAGATGCTGCGTGAATCCGGGAACAGGGGGCAACCCTTCGGGGATATCGGGTTCAAGCTTCCTGCCGAGCGCCTCCGCCTCGGTACTTATTTTCTTTATTTCTTCCCGCTCAAGTTTCGATGCGCGGACCAGCTCGCGCAGCTTTTGACGGAGCGAGAAAAGAATCTCTTTAGATTCCGTTTTGGCTTTTGCTGTTACTTTCCGCGCCTCTTCTTGTGCCATACGAAGCGCCGCGTCCGCCTCGTCCCTCGCATTTCTCGCCGCGGCGAGCGTTCGGTCGACTGCTTGCCTCTCCGACGCAAGCAGTCGGGAGCCTTCTTCCACCTGGGTGAGCAATTGATCGAGCTTTACGCCGTCTTGATCGAGTCGTGCACGCGCTTTAAGGATCACCTCATGCGGAACGCCAAGCCGGGCCGCCATATCCAGCCCGTAGCTCCTGCCCGGCCTGCCCGGAATCAACCGGTAGGTGGGCTTGAGCGTCTGCGGATCGAACTCCATGGCCGCATTCACTGCCCCGCTCGTTTGAGATCCGAACAGCTTGAGCGCATTATGGTGTGTCGTGGCCACGCTCAGGCAGCCGCGCTCAATCAGGCTCTCGAGTACCGCAGCGCCCAATCCAACGCCCTCTCCCGGGTCCGTTCCCGAACCCAGCTCATCGAGAAGCACGAGGGAATTCCTGTTCGCCTGCCGGAGGATTACGGCGATCTGGCTCACGTGCGAGGAAAAAGTGCTCAGATCCTGCTCAAGGCTCTGTTCGTCGCCGATGTCGGCGAATATCGAGCCGAAACAGGGAAGTTCGCTTCCCTCGGCGGCGGTAATCGGCATCCCGGATTGCGCCATGAGACAAAGAATCCCGATGGTCTTCAGGATCGCCGTCTTGCCGCCTGCATTCGGCCCGCTGAGGATCAGTGCCCGATACTCGCCGTCAAGCACGATATCGTTCGGTGTCACGCCGGTCTGGCCGACAGCGACTTTAGACTTCCCGACGAGCAGCGGATGCCGCGCCGCCCGAAGCCGTATGTTGCGGCCATGTGAAATTCCCGGCACCGTGCCGCAATACTCGATGCCAAACCGCGCCCTCGCATAAATCGCGTCGATCTTGGTAAGCGCGACAACCGTCTTTTCGATCCCGCAGGCACCCTGGGACAGAAGGGACGTCAACTCGCGCAGAATGCGTTCAACTTCCTCTCGCTCCTCCATGCGGAGTTCCGCAAGACGATTATTCTGCTCCAGCACATCGAGGGGCTCAACAAAGAGCGTGGCCCGCGAGCCCGACTGACCATGCACCACGCCCCGAAGACTCTGCCTGAAGTTGGGCTTGAGCGGCAGCACGTACCGGTCGTCGCGGACTGTAATTACCGGCTCCTGGATGACCTTCTGAAAACCGCTGTCTTGGAGGATGCCGGACATGCGGTCCAGGATGTCTTCCCGCATCCGAATGATCTGTTTCCTGATCTTCCGGAGAGCAGGACTGGCCGAATCCTTAACCTCGGCCTTCTCATCTATGGCGGCAAAGACCGCCTCTTCGATATGCTTGAGCGGCTCTATGCCATCAGTCAGTGCACACAAGAGCGGGACGGGTAGCCTCGCCGACGCGCCCTTACCGCCGAAGCGATGAAAAAAACCTTTAACCCGCCTCCCGGCGCCGAGCGTCGTTGCCGCATTCAGAAGGTCGCCCGGGGAAAGAATGGAGCCAATGATGCCAAGTCTTTCGACTACTGGCCTGATGTCCGGAATTCCTTCAAGCGGCGGGTTCTCTCCGCTGTGAAGAATCAGGGTAAACTCTCTCGTTTCCCTGAGCAGCGTCTCAACCATCGGCGCATCCGCTGCGGGATAGAGCTCGTCCACAGCTGCCCTGCCGGCTTCCGACGCGGCATACGCGGCAATGATGCTCTTTACCTTGTCATATTCCAGGACCCTCAGGGTGTGTTCATTCATACGGAATCAGGTCTGTTGCCTGATTTGTTTAAACTTTAATCCCGCCGGGGCGCGGGCCTGCAGGGAAGCAGGGAGCGTCAATCCGAGAGTATCGCTCGAGATGTGCCCTGCGATCACAACTATGGATTGTGAAAATTTTTCAAGCGTGTCCTTCTTAAAGATCGACATCCCGCCTGTCACAGCAACTCCTAAAAAAATCAGGGGGCCTTGGTCATCATGGCCCCCTGTTCAGCCCAGTAGTAGGAAAAACTGCTCGCCCTCTGCCTGACGCAACTCGCTACCCCAGCGCATTTTTTACCAGTTCGCTCACCAGCTTCCCATCAGCGCGTCCGGCGACCAGGGGGATGAGCGCCTTCATGACTTTGCCCATATCCTTGGCGCCCTGCGCGCCGGTCTGAGATATTGCTTCCCGGACCAGGACGTCAAGTTCTTCGCGGGGAAGTTGCTGAGGAAGATAAACTTCAAGCACCGCGACCTCCGCAGTTTCTTTGTCGACCAAATCCTGCCGGCCGCCCTTGGCGAACTGTTCGATCGAGTCTTTCCGCTGCTTGATGAGCGAGCGTACGGTTTCGAATACCTCTTCTTCAGTGAGCGCGCGTCGCTTGTCGATCTGCTTGTTCTTAAGAGCTGCATTCAGCATCCGCAGGGTCGAGAGCTTGTCTTTTGCGCCGGACTTGAGGGCATCTTTCGTATCGGCATCAATCTTCTCCCGTAATCCCATTCGTCCCTCTCCTCACTATAGCTTTAGACCCTGTCGCGTTCATGCCGCTGCAACAAAACTCAGGGCGATTCTATTTTAGGTGCGCCTGAAAATGCGTGCTGTTTTAGCAGCTTTTTTTCTTGCTGCCAGCGCCTTTTTCTTGCGCTTTACGCTTGGCTTTTCATAATGCTCTCTTTTTTTGACTTCAGAAAGCACCCCCTCTTTTTCTATGCTCTTTTTAAATCTCCGGAGTGCTGCCTCAAAAGGCTCGTTCTCACGTAATCTGATGCTGGGCAACCGCGACACCCCCCCCCTTATATCTTATTGTAAATTAAAGTTTTTAATTACTAAAGCAAGTGAGACTACGACCAGCCGATTAGAAAAAACAGTAAAACCGCTTCTTTGCGGCAGAAAGCGGCATAATCATTTAAATTAACGACTCCACCGATGAATGTCAAGAGAAATTTATGCTAAATTTTCAATTCCTTTCCATAGCCCATAGCCGAATCCAATACGCTTAAACACCGGGAATAGGAGTCTTCAGCTCCTATAGGCTGCATTGATCTTGATGTATTCGCAGGACATATCGCAGGTCCAGACCGTAGCGTTGCCCTTGCCCTTATGGAGATCGATGACGATCTGCACTTCCCTCTGCTTGAGGGCGAGCGTGGCGTCGCGCTCTGCGGTCTTGCCCTGGCCAAGACCTTTCTCTACGAGCTTGGCCTTGCCGAAGTAAATGTCAGTCCTTGACTCGTCCATCTCCACGCCGGCGCAACCGAGGGCCGCCATTATTCTGCCCCAGTTGGCGTCTTCGCCGAAGAGCGCGGTTTTGACGAGGCTGGACTTGGCCACAGTCATGGCCGCGCGTTTCGCCTCGAGGGGGTTCTTTGCGTTCCGCACGTCGATTTCGACGAATTTCGTAGCGCCCTCGCCGTCACGCACTACCTGTTTGGCAAGTGAGCGCGCTACCGAATCCAGGCATGCCTGAAACTTCTTGGCGTCTTTACTGCCTACGCCGGGCTTTTTATTCCCTGCGGCCCCGTTAGCCATGCAGAGAATCATATCGTTCGTGCTCGTGTCCCCGTCAACGGTAATGCAGTTGAAAGACCTTTCCGCTGACGCGACCAGGGCCTTCTTGAGCATTGGCGCCGAGATATTAGCATCCGTCACAATAAAGCAAAGCATGGTAGCAAGGTTCGGGTGTATCATGCCCGACCCCTTTGCTATCCCGGCGAGCGTGACGGTCTTGCCGCCGATCTCTTCCTGTACGACGGAGAGCTTCGGGTAAATGTCCGTCGTCATGATGGCCTCTGCCGCCTGCTCCCAGCCGGTAGCGGACAAAAGCCCCGCAGCGGTCTTGATGCCCGTCTCGACTTTCGACATCGGTAAAAACTCACCGATCACGCCCGTTGATGCCAGGTATACCGCATCGGGCTTGACGCCAAACTCAAGCGCCGCGATCTCGGCAGTTGCGCGTGCATCGGCCATGCCGCGCTTGCCGGTACAGGCATTTGCGCAGCCGCTGTTCGCAACGATCACCTGCCCTTTTCCTGATTTCACACGCGCTGAGTCGAGAAGCACACTGGCAGCCTTCACCCTGTTCTTGGTAAAAACACCCGCTACCGCGGCCTCGCGCTCGGATGAGATGATAGCAAGGTCTTTCTTATCGGTCTTCTTAATACCGCAGTGGATGCCCCAGACCTTAAACCCCGTCACAGAAAAATTTCTTGTGTCCAGAATCCTCATTATTCTACCCCTGTCAGTAGTAATTTGGATACTATCACGGGAACAGTCCCGCGAATTTCAGCCCCTCGGTTTCTTCAAACCCCGTCATCAGGTTCATGTTCTGGACCGCCTGACCCGAGGCCCCTTTTACCAGATTGTCGATAGCCGTAATCACGACGGCGCGCCCCGTGCGCTGGTCGGCATAGACGCCGATATCGCAGAAATTCGACCCCCGCACGTTCCGCACATTGGGGAACCGACCGGGCGGGAGTAGCCGCACAAAGGGCTCTTTCTTGTAGAATTCGTCGTAAAGAGCGTGGAGCTCGGCCGCATTCGCTTCGTGCACCAGCCGTGCGTATGAGGTGCTCAGGATGCCCCGGTTCATCGGGATGAGATGGGGCGTAAACGAAACGGTGACCTTCCCTCCCGTCAGAAATGATAACTCCTGCTCGATCTCGGGAGTATGACGATGGGTGCCGATCTTGTATGCCATCAATCCTTCATTCACTTCCGGATAGTGGTGCGCCAGCGAAGGGCTCCTGCCTGCGCCGGACACGCCGGATTTGGAATCGATAATAATGCTTTGTGGGTCTACGATTCCTTTTTTGAGAAGCGGCGCAAGTCCGAGGATTGCGCTCGTTGGGTAACATCCGGGGTTCGCGGTGAGCGGTGCCTGTTTTATCTTGTCCCGGTGCAGTTCGGGCAGGCCGTAAACAGCGATTTTGAGGAGATCCGGGTACTGGTGACAATGTTCGTACCACTGCTCATACAGGGCGGGATCAGTGAGCCGGTAGTCGGCAGAAAGATCCACCACTTTTTTGCCGAGTTTGTGAAACCGGAATGCCGCCTCCTGAGAAGCCACATGGGGAAGCGCCAGAAAAATGAAGTCCGCTTTTTTTGCAATGCTGTCCGGAGCGAGCGGCTCGCAGACAAGGTCGGTGAGCCCCGCCAGGTGTGGGAATATATCGGTGATGGGCTTGCCCGCCGACTTCTCAGATGTCACGACGGTAACCGTAACCAGCGGATGGTGTAGCAGTATCCGATAGAGCTCGCCGCCGGTATAACCGCTCGAACCGACAATCGCTATTTTCAGCTTGGCATTACTCATGTCAGGGTGTTTACGCTCCCCCTCTCAACCTTGGGGGCAGAAAGCAAAATAAAAGGGAAGGCATCTCTACCTTCCCTTCGTCTTAACAGGATCTGTAACGCAATGGAGCCCAGATAATAGGTATATGATCCCTTATCTCTTCGAGAACTGGAACCGTGCCCGCGCGCCCTTCTGGCCGTATTTTTTTCGTTCTTTGGCTCTGGGATCGCGGGTCAGGAGTCCTTCCTTGCGCAGCTTGCTCCGGGACTCGGCATCCACGGCAAGGAGCGCCTTGGAAATTCCATGCCTGATGGCCCCGGCCTGACCCGAGTTGCCGCCGCCAAGCACGCTCACAAGAACATCGAACTTGTCCAGCGTCCCCGTAACCTCAAAAGGCTGGCGAATGATCATCTTGAGCACATCCCTGCCGAAATACTGCTCCATGGGCTTTTCGTTAATGGTAACCTTACCGCTGCCAGGCATCATCCACACCCGTGCAATGGAATTCTTCCTTTTTCCGGTTGCATAATATCTGGAAACTGTCGCCGCTGACATCAAATCCTCCTCAAGGTATTCCTTACCGCTCATCTTAAATTTTTAAACTTTCATTTCTGCAGGCTGCTGCGCTGCGTGCGGATGCCGCTCTCCCGCATACACCTTGAGCTTGGAGAGCATCTGTTTTCCCAGTCTGGTCTTCGGCAGCATGCCTTCCACCGCCATCTTGATCACCTCTTCGGGGTTGGTCCTTATCAGCTTGCCTGCGGTGATGGCTTTGAGCCCGCCCGGAAATCCCGAATGACTGTAGTACGTTTTTTTATCGAGCTTCTTGCCCGTCAGGTGAATCTTGTCTGCGTTCACGACTATTACGAAATCGCCGGTATCCACATGGGTGGTGTAGATAGGCTTGGTCTTGCCTTTGAGCACCGACGCCACAGTCGAAGCCAGCCTGCCGAGGGTCTTGCCGTTCGCATCGACCACATGCCAGCTCCTTTTTATATCTTCTCGTTTTGCCGAATAGGTTCCCATAATGCCCGCCTTGGTCTAAATAATTTTTTCAAGAAAGGCGAATATAAACAATTTCATCAGTTTTGTCAAGCGTTTTTGTAAAACCTCTGGCTAAAATTAAGGAATTGGGCCGGCCGCTAGCGGAAAAAATAAAAAACATTAAGTATCAATATGTTACCTATGCTTATTCTGAGATGAAACAGTGGAGAAAGGCGCGAGACGAAAAAATATATCATCTTTTATAGATTAAGAACAAAAGGCGGTGATTTCTCACCGCCTTCTTGTCTGGTCCGCTTCTCACGCTTGTCGCCCCGCATCTTGCGAATTTTTACGCCTTGACCGCCGCCTCTTTCTTCTC
>OFHH01000025.1_pt1 | contig 19917 bp, 20 predicted proteins | sample 1521961 | NCBI WGS metagenome assembly OFHH01 (sample SAMEA2468439, study PRJEB22500) | soil metagenome | biome: Glassland; feature: Farmland; material: Clay | place: Australia | collected 2013-01-31 | depth 0.55 m | reverse complement strand
AGCATACATTGTCTTGCCCATAATCATCTCCGTGGTCTTGACCGTGTCCATCATGTCCTTGTCGAGCGGGTCAATGATGGCGGCCGTAAGTCCCTCGTAAATGAGCATGGTAAGGAAATTCCGGTTAATGATCGGACGCACAAGCTTCGGCGCACCGTTCGAGATGTTTGAAAGCCCGACCACGGTCTGCATCGGCGGGTCGTTTAGCTGCTGGAACATCTTGACCGCCCTGATCGCCTGGAGCCCCTGGTCCTGCATGGTGCAGAGCTGGAGAATAAGCGGATCCAGGAAGAGGTTCTCCATCGGCACGCCGTTCTCCATGGCGCGGGCCATGATTTCAGCCGCAATGCCGCACCGGTCCTCGGCGTCCGCCGGGATGCTGCCCTTGCCCAGGGTAAGCGCGATGATCTTCGCGTTGTACTTGCCTGCAAGCTCCATCATCGGGAACCGCTCCGGCTCGTTGGATGTGGAATTGATGATCGGCACACCCCATGCGTTGTTGTGCGCCTTAAGTCCCGCTTCCATAGCCTTGATGTTCGTCGTATCGAGGCAGAGCGGCTTTTCCACGACTTCCTGCAACACCTTCACCGCCCAATCCATGAGCTCGGGACCATTATCCTCGGCCGGGCCGATCGAAATATCGATAAAATGCGCGCCGGCCTTGGCCTGCGCCACGGCAAGCTCCTGGAGCGGCTTGGGATCGTGCTTGGTAAGCGCCTCGCGCACTTTCTTCGCTATAACACTGATTTTTTCACCGATAATTAGCATATTCTGAAACGTCTCCTTTCGAAATCTGAATCAAAACTATTTTTTGCCACGGACGACCGAACCCCGCACTCGCATTACCGCCCGTAATCCGTAGTCTTTCCGTGACTAATCAGTCTTTCACAATGTTCAGCAATTCAGACGCCACATTTAGGTTGATGCTGCCTTTTTCCCTTGCCACTGCGACCGTCTGCCGGGCAAGTGCTTTATACAGGCCCACCAGCTCCGGCGTCCGCTTCTGCATGGCCTTGAGGTGGTCGCGCACGGTCTGTGCGTCGCCCCGCATGATCGGCCCGGTAAGCGCATCGGGGATACCGAGCGTCTCGATATTGTCAAGCGTTCCCCGGATGAGCGGAAGCACGGCCTTGAGCGCTTCATGCTTATCGGCGCCCAACGCCTCGTAGAACTTGAGCCCGTAATCCACAAGAGCGACGAAATAATTTGAAACAGCCACCGCGCCCGCGTGATAGAGGGCCGTTGAGTCTTTGTCCGAACTCCACTTCGACATCACCAGTTCTCTGCCGCCCAGCGCCTTCACGATATCTTTCGCCGTTTCCATCGCTTCAGGGTCCGCTTCCACCCTGAAGTACGAGCCGGGGAGGTTCTTGATGCCCTGTTCCCTGCTGGCCAGGGACTGGAGCGGATGGATTACCGCCCGGCATGCTCCTTTTGCCTTCACTGCATCCAGAAGGTCCAGAGAATGCGCTCCCGACATATGCAGGACAACAGCGCCGGGCTTAACAACGCCCGCTATCGTTTTGCACGCTTCCGTGATTACCCGGTCAGGCGTGGTGATAAGAATAGTCGAGGCTTGTGAGGCCGCCCTTACCGCGTCTGTCGTCGGCTCTCCCGCTCCGATAAAGGCAGCGGCCTTTTCCGCCGAAGCCCGGGCGCGGGTTGCAGCCGCCGTTATGACATATCCCGCTTTTTTCAGAAGAAAACCAACTGAACTGCCGACACGACCTGCGCCTATAATGGCGACCGTTTTCGGGCTCATAGTCTAGGGGATCAAGTTGTCCAGTACGGTATAAAAGCTCGTCAGCGCTTTGGAGTCAGCGGGAAGCTGGATAAGAGGCCTGCCGTTCAAATCGTATTCAAAGATCAGCTCGTCCGCGGGAACAAATCCCGCGAATTCCACGCCCTGCTGTTCGATCGCCTTCAGGAGCGATTGGTCGTCACTCGTGCCGTCCTGCACCCGGTTCACGATAAGGACCGACCGCTTGACATTCAGGTTCAGTTCTTTAACCAGCTCGCCGATACGGCCCGCGGTCATTACGCCGCGCACCGAGGAATCGCTGATGATAAGAAGCAGGTCCGTGTCCTGGGTCGTGCGGCGCGACAGGTGCTCGAGGCCGGCCTCGTTGTCCATGACCGTATAGGGATACGAATCGGCCAGCTTGTCCATGTACTTGCGGATGATGTTGTTCGCCGCGCAGTAGCAGCCCGCGCCCTCGGGCCTGCCCATCACCAGGAGGTCGAAGCCTTTTGCTTCGATCAATGCCTGCTGGATCTGGTAGTCGAAGAGCTGTTCCATACTCATACCGCCCGGCCGGGGGGCCGTGGACTTGACGGCTTCGAGGGAAGTCTCCCGCAACTTGCCTACGGTGGCGTGGACCGTAACGCCGAGCACGTCGTTCAGGTTCGCATTGGCGTCGGCATCAACGGCAAGCACCGCGCCCTTCTTTTTCTCTGTCAAATATCGAATAGTAAGACCAGCCAGGCTGGTCTTACCCGTGCCGCCCTTACCGGCGACTGCAATACTAAAACCCATACAACACCTTCACCACAGAGGTCACAGAGATTAAAGTAAGATCCGTTGGATTTTCATCCCGGGATTTACCCTGTGTTCTCCGTGGTTAATTATTTTTTTTCACTCCGAACTTCTTCCTGACCTCTTCGATCTTGCCGCAGGCCATTTTGCCTTCCGGACACGGAGCATAAAGACAGCCGGGACCGGATTTCCCAAAGATCGTCGGCGCCACCCCTTTTACGAGAGCGAGCATGCGCTCTGCCATTTCCCGGATCTCCCACTGCGCCCGGTTGCAGCACCGAACGCGAAAGAAGTGCAGAAGTTCGCGGGCATTCATGGTTACAACGATCTTGGTCTCAGCGGCGTTCGGGAGCAGATACCGCGCGTCCTGCTGTCCCGTCTCGCCCTTGTACCCGAGTTCCTCGAGGCGCTTCAGGACCCTGGTGTAATTCTCCTGGGCCTCGGCCATGCACTTCTCGAACTCTTTTACAAGCGCGGAGTCCTCTTTGATGCTCGGCGGGACCACATAGTCGAACTGCTCTTCCTTCACGTAACGCTGGCTCTGCTGCGAGTAGGACGCCACGCGGTGACGCACCAGCTGATGGGAGCACGCCCGGGATATGCCCTCAATGCCGAAGGAGAACGAAACGTGCTCGATGGGAGAAAGGTGCCCGATGGCCGCCAGCTTCTCCACAAACGCCGCCTGGTCCTTGGCCTCGATCTTTTGCTTCAGTTCATCAACCCCCGAAGCGCTGTAGCAGAGTTTTGCTGCCATGGCCACGACTTCTTCGGGTTCCGGCGTGTGCCGGAGGAGGACCACGTTTAATGCTGCTTCAGGCATGTTATCCCCTCCTCTCGAGAGTGACCCTTAACACCCCTTACAGCGAGAAAAGGGGGGAAACGGATGGAAAGGGAAGAATATTATATCCAACAGGCATCTGGTGAGTCAAGCAAAATTCAGAATAGAGCAACAATATTTTTTAATTAACGTATAAATTTCATTGATAAAAATGCGCGCGCTACAAAAGGTAGCCGGCCGCCTGTTACCAAAATCTACTCTATTTGTCAGCCTGTTATTATTTGAAGCTATGCTCTTTGGACGGGAATTTTCCGCTCTCAACGTCGGACTTATACTCTTTTACCGCTTTGAGCGCCTGCTCTTTGAGATTGGCGTACTTCTTTACAAACCTGGGGGTGAACCGGTCAAAGAGCCCCAAAATGTCATGGATTACGAGGACTTGCCCGTCGCAATCCGGCCCAGCGCCGATCCCGATGGTCGGAATGTGAAGCAGTTCATGGATCTCTTTGGCAAGCGATGCGGGCATGGCTTCAAGCACGACCGAAAACGCCCCCGCGTCCTGCACCGCGCGCGCATCAGCAAGGATCTTTTCCCGCGCGGCCTCGTCCTTGCCCTGGACCTTGAACCCACCGAGCATATGAATGTACTGCGGGGTGAGACCGATGTGTGCCACGACCGGGATACCTGCGTCAACGATTGCACGGATGGTATCAGCCATCTGGCTCCCGCCTTCAAGCTTAACAACCTCGGCGCCGGCTTCTTTTAAAAACCTTCCAGCATTACGGACCGCCTCTGCCTTATGAGTCTGATAGGACAGGAACGGCATGTCCCCGACGACCATGGCTGATTGCGCGGCCCGGCTGACCATCTTCGTGTGATAGAGCATCTCATCCATCGTGACCGGAAGCGTGCTCGACACCCCCTGCACCACCATGCCGAGAGAGTCGCCTACGAGGATCATGTCGATCCCGGCCTGGTCCACGATCTGGGCCGTGGGGTAGTCATATGCCGTGAGCATGGAGATCTTCTTGCCTTCGGCTTTTTTCTTGTATATATCGAGGACGGTTATCTTCGGCATATTTCAATCTTGTATCTTTACTCCGCACTCCGCACTGCTCTCGCTACACCTGCGGTCTCGGGTACAGCCCTGCAGCCTTGACGATCCCTTCGATGGCGCTCTCCCATTCGATGGCCTGGATGTGCACGCCTTTTACGCCGGGGGTCTCCAGGACCTGGTGAATCAGCTCAATGGTGATCTTGATGCCTTCGGCCTCCTGGAGCTCCCTGGCCTTCTTCTTGTCTTCGCCGGCGACCGCTTTCGCCTTGTTCATCCGGTCGATAAGGGACTTCGGGACCGACACTCCGGCAACGGAGGAATCCATATACTTCAGCATCATGGCGCTCTTCGGCACGATGATGCCGCCGAGGATCGCGGTGCGCTCGTGGAGGCCCATGTTCCGGATTTTGGTCATCTGCGCGCGAAAGCCCTCGATATCGTAAATGCCCTGGGTCTGGATGAAGTCGGCCCCGGCATTCACCTTCTTCATGAGATTGATCGGCCTGAAGTCGATGGGGTCGGCCATGGGGGTCCAGGAAGCACCGATGAAAAACTTCGGCGGCACTTCGATTGGGTCCCCGCCGTCCTGCTTGCTTTCGTCGCGCATCTTTTTCAGAATCCCGACGAGCTGGCAGGTGTCGACGTCATAAACGTTCTTTGCGCCGGGGTGGCCTTTGAGCCGGCCGGCTGCGCTGAATTTCTGGTGGTCTCCGGCAAGGCAGAGGCAGTTCTTGAGGCCGAGCGCGGCAGCGCCCAGAAGGTCGGCCTGCATGGCAATGCGGTTTCGGTCCCTGCAGGTCATCTGCATGACCGGCTCAAGTCCTTGCTGGAAGGCAATGGCGGCGGCAGCAATGCTTGAGATCCGGACGACCGCGGTCTGGCAATCGGTGATGTTCGCAGCGTCGCAGAAGCCTTTCAGCTGTTGTGCTTTCTTGACGACCTCGTGGGGATCGGCGCTCATGGGCGGGCCGAGTTCTGCCGTGACCGCGGGCTTGCCGCTCGCAAGTACTTTTTCGAGTGTGCTTCCGCTCTTCATTATTTCTTCCCTCCCGCAGCCTCAGTCTTCGCTTCTTCCTTCTCCTCGTACTCCTTGATATGCTCCAGTGATATCCGTCGCGGCCCGCCGTCGCGTGACGTGGACCAGTTGCGCGGAGGTATGACCGCGGACAGTTTTTCAAGCGTGCCGAGCTTTGTCATGCGTTCAACAATAAGGTACCAGGCGCAATCGATCTCGTTGCTCACCTCGCACTTGCCCTTGTTCGTTCCGCCGCAGGGCCCGTTCATGAGCGTCTTGGCGCAACGTGCAACAGGACAGATGCCCCCGGTCAAATGCAGGATGCAGTCTCCGCATCCCGCGCAGAGTTCCTTGAACACGCCCGGCGCTTCAACAGCGCCGTAGAATGAGGTGTTGATGCCCGGGTAGACCGGTATGGTCCCGGTCCGGTCCGACAGGAAATTGACCCCCACACCGCAGGCCGTGGAGAGCACGAGGTCATATTTCTTTACCTCGTCCATGACAGGATCGAAATACTCCGGTTCGCAGTGGCGCATGACCCCCATGTGGTTCACGACCATGGTCTTGCCTTCCTGGGCCGCCTTCATTTTGATGAGGGACGCGATAGTCTCTGCTTCCTTCTCCCCGCCGGCATGGCAGATAGCAACGCAGGTGTTGCACCCGAACACGAGGACCTTCTTAAAATCCTTCACCATGTTCCATATTTCTTCAATTGGTTTTTGTGATCCAACGATCATAGGTCAGTACTCCTTAGAGTGTTGATATCTGCTCAAATAATTATTACTTCGTCTTTATCCCGATACTTTTAATGCGACTTGAAAACTCCGAGCACGCCGCGGCGTACGGATTGCCGCCGTTCGTCGACGTGGCGGAGAGAATCTCGACACGATTCTTCTCCATCCCGAGCGCCCCGATCAGCTCCTGGGCGCGCTTGACGCGGGCGTTCACGCGCGGGGCAATGTCCCGGTACTTGCACGTCCCGTCGTTGCAGCGCACCACGGCAACGCCGTCTGCGCCGCTTTCAACCGCTTTCAGAATATCGAGCACGTCGATCCTGCTCGTGCAGTGGACCGGGACGATCTTTATATTCTTCTGCACATCGAAGCCGAGGACGCCGACATGATGGGTGCACATGAAGGCGACGACAACCGGCTCCTGACGTTTCGGGTCGCTCATGCCGATGAGCGAAGGCATGTTGTTCCGGTGCTCCCGCACGTCATAGCTCACCATGCTGATGGCCTCGCCGGGGCACTCCGGGGCGCAGAGGCCGCAGGCCTGGCAGTACTCGGGCCGGATCTCGGAGTGGGATGTTATCACCGGCGCGCCGTTGGGGCATATGCGCATGCAGGTAAGACAAGCCATGCACTTGTTCTTGTCCACGATTGCTCCGCCGCCGCAGCCGCGGCACCGGCCCGCTTCCTTGAGCGCTTCGGCCTCGTCGTAGCCGATCTCGAAGTGGACCATGGTATCGCAGCGGGTTTCAGGAGGAAGGTGCTTGATCTTCTGGCGCGGCTCTTTTGCTATCTTCTCCACGAGCTCCGGGGGCATTTGCGCGATCTTTTCCTTTTCCTGCGAGGGGAGCTTTCCTTCAATGGATTCTCCCTGACAGAAGAGATGGATGGCCAGAGCGGCGCGGTGGCCGTTCGCAACCGCGGCAATGGCCGAGCCCGGGCCGGTCACGACCTCGCCGGAAAGGAAGACTCCCTTGGCGCTGCTCATCTGGGTCTTCTGGTCCCACTCCACGCGGCCGCGCTCGTCGACGTTGACCGCGCTCCCCTTCAGGAATGAGATATTCGACATCTGGCCGATGGTGATAATGATGGTGTCCGCTTCGAGGACGGTCGTCTGATTCTCGTCGTACGCGGGAGCAAACCTCCCGTTCGCGTCAAAGACCGATTTGACCTTTTTCACTTCGAGACCCAGGACCTTGTCTCCTTCGCGCTTGACCGCCTTGGGCCCCCAGCGGTGGTTGATCGTGATGCCTTCCTCGACCGCCTCGTCCACTTCCCATTTCCACGCCGGCATCTCTTCGGCGCTTTCAAGACATACCATGGAGACCTTCTTGACGCCGAGCCGCCGGGCCGTTCTGGCAACGTCCATGGCAACGTTACCGCCGCCGATCACGAGCACATTTTTCCCGAGCGCCGGCTTTTTCCCGAAGGCCACATCAGTCAGAAACGGTATGGCAAGTAGGATTCCGGGGCCGTCCACGCCGGGAATCGGGATCGAGCGGCTCAGGGAAAGCCCAATCGCGACCAGCACTGCGTCATGCTTCTTCGTGAGCTCGTCGAGCTTCACGTCCTTGCCGATCTCGCAGTTTGTCTTCACTTCGATGCCCTTGGATACGACATCGTCGATATCTTCTTTCAATACTTCCCTCGGCAGACGATAGGGGGGAATGGCCGAGACCAGCATGCCGCCCAAGGCCGGATGTCGCTCGTAGATCGTGACGCCGTAGCCGAGATTCGCCAGATCGTTCGCTGCCGCGAGCCCGGACGGCCCTGAGCCGATGATACCGATGCTTTTGTTTTTTGTTTTCGGTATGAGCCTCCGTTTGGCACGGCGGTAATCGAGTGATTTCTCGATGGCGAAGCGTTTCAAGTGCCGGACCGAAAGAGGCTCGTCCACGTCGCATCTGCGGCACGCCTGTTCGCAGGGGTGATGACAGATCATGGAGCAGACCGAAGCGATGGGATTGGGCGCCGTGATGACCTCGAAGGCCTCGGTGTACCTGCCTTGGGCGATCAGGCCTACGTACGCCTGCACGTCCGTGTGCGCGGGACACGCCGCGCGGCACGGCGAGTAGGGCCTCGTCTCTTTGATATCGGCCCCGTAGGGACGGTAGGGTTTCACATCTTCCGTTTTTTCAGGTGCCATGAATTACTCCCACTCTCATTTCGGATTGCGGATTGCGGAATGAAAACACTGGACATCGAAGTCTATTTTTTCTCCGTGCCTCAGCCTGCACCCGGCGTTTACGAGTGCGGCAGCGCGAGTGCAGAGCGCGTCTCCGTGATGAACTTTAGCAGCTATTCCTTCTTCGTCAACAGCTCCAGCATTTCCAGGCGCGTGGATTCCTTGCTGCGGAAACTGCCCCGCACGGCGGAAGTGACCACCCGGGCGCCCGGCTTCTTCACGCCGCGCATGCTCATACATAAATGCTCTGCGTCAATGACCACCATTGCGCCCTTGGGTTTGAGCCTGCTCACGATCAGGTCGATAAACTGCGCGGTGAGCCGCTCCTGCACCTGGGGCCTCTTGGCAAATATCTCCAGTGCCTTGGCCAGCGAACTGATGCCGACGATCTTCCCCGCGCCCGGAATATAGGCGATATGCGCCTTGCCGGAGAACGGCAAAAGATGGTGTTCGCACATCGAGTGAAAGGGTATATCGCGGATCATCACCATCTCGTCGTGGCTCTCGCCCGCCATAGGCTTCATCAACTCTTCGGTGTTCGCGGAGATGCCGGAGAAAATTTCCCCGAACATCTCGGCCACGCGCTGCGGCGTGTCCTTCAGCCCGGGCCGGTCCGCATCTTCACCGATGCCTTCGAGCATGAGCCGAACTCCTTTTTCTATTTTTTTACTGTCCATTTTGAAATTTGGCACTTATTATTTGGAGCTTGTCTCTATGACTCTCGTTTCCGTCACGATCTTCTGTACGGGAACATCATGTGCCGCAGCAGGAACCGTTGGTACGATCTGGATATCGAAGGCCACGGCAACGGTCAGCTTTTTAAACGTAGAAAGGAGTTTGTCGTAAAACCCAGCTCCATACCCAAGCCTGTTGCCTTGCTCGTCGAATGCCGCCCCCGGCACGATAATGACGTCCAGTTCATCGAGCTTCACCGGCGCAGATCCACAGGGCTCGGGAATTCCCCATGCGCCGGGAGACACATCTCTATCAAAATTCCTTATCTCGAAAAGCTCAAGTTCGTCGCCAATGACCTTCGGGAGAATTACCCTTTTGCCGTCGCCGAGGGCCCGACGGACCATGGGGATAGTGTCCACCTCGCTCCGGAATGACGCGAAGAACATGACGGAATGCGCCGACTTGAATTCAGGCAGAGAAAAAAGCCGCTCTTCGATCTGCCTGCTTTTCGATGATCGCTGTGCCGGCAATAAACTGTCACGGGCAGCCAGCACTTTTTTTCTGATCTCTTTTTTCAAGTGAGGGATTTTATTTTTTCATCAACTGGTCGAGCGCTGCCTTGATCTTCTTCGCCTCTTCCCGTACGCCGGGAGAGGCGTCGTAAGGAGATTTCCCGTCGAGATCGGCCGTCACCGCATCTCCGGCATAGCTCATAAAGCCGAGGAACTTCATGCCTTCGAGACGCCGGAGGATGAAGTCCTTCTCGGATTCCTGCCGAATCTTATTACCCACGACAAAGACCTCTTTTACGCCGAGGCCGCGGGCGAGCGATTCGATCTGCCGGGCCGTCTGCATGCTTCGCTGGCCGGGCTCGACTACAACGATAAAGGCATTGACGCTGCCTGCGGTGCCGCGGGTCAGGTGCTCGATACCCGCTTCCATGTCGAGGATAACAACCTCGTCGAGCCTGAGAATTAGATGGCTGATCAGACGGCGAAGGAGCACGTTCTCGGGACAGTAGCAACCGGAGCCGGCCTCTTTGGACTTTCCTACAACCAGAAGACGTACACCTTCGTGCCTGATACTATAGGCCTCCGGGATGTCATCCACCTTCGGGTTGAGGCTGAACATCCCGCCCGGCGAACCGGGCCTGGAGCCCGTGCGTTCCTCGATCAGGTCGGATTGTTCAGCCAGCGGCAGGGCCTTGGACGCTGCTTCAGGCGATATACCGAGCGCGGAGGCGAGGTTGGCATCCGGATCGGCATCTACGGCCAGCACCGACCGGCCTTCAGCCGCGTATAGCCTTGCCAACAGGCCGGCCAGGGTGGTTTTGCCCACGCCTCCCTTGCCTGTAATTGCGATTTTCAACCGCTTCTCCTCAATAAATATTAATATTTAACTTGCAATTCCCTGTAGATTGACAGTAGGGAGGAGTTTGAGAAACCGCAGGTTGCCCAAATGATAATGGTCTCCTTTTTTATAGATACCGCTCAGCCTGCTGCGCAGATATTCAAAATAACATCTATGAAGCGGAAGTGTCAAGGATTTTTTGTTTCTCGGGGAAGGTTACAGATTGTAACGCGGACTTGGAATATGCTGCTTCGGGAGCGACCTTGCGCCCAGCGCGATATAGATTTCCATAGCAGCATTCCATACGCGGTCATTTTCGTTGTTTTTACGGCCAGGTTCAAGGACGGGATAAAGCAGCAGCGCGTCAGCCGCGTCACGGAATGTTGCAATTATACGTTATCTTCCTGTCTTGTCGAGGTCATACGAAAGCTTCGAGAAGAATGCCGAACGACGACTCCTGAACAACCTCTTTACCCAATGACGCTGCGGCCTCCTGTGGTTAGTCCATCCCGAAACGTTCTCGAAACAGCACTCATCCTGCATTGCCGCATTGACGCTTATTTCGAAGGATAGATCTTCTCGATGATTGCGTGAAGCTCGCTTGGCTGAAACGGCTTCTTCACATACCCTTTTGCTCCGAGGGCCAGCCCTCTCATGGTATCTTCTTCCTTGCCCTCGGTGCTGACCATGATGATCGGTATGTGGTTGTACTTCCCGAGTTCCTTTACCTTCTTTATGAACTCGATCCCGTTCATGACCGGCATATTGATGTCGAGGAGAATCAAGCTCACATCGGGATGCTTCTCAAGCTTATCCAGCCCGTCCTGCCCGTTCAGCGCGTCGACGATCTCGCACCGGTACCGCATCAGCACCATCTTGTACATCTGGTGTATCAGCGCAGAATCGTCTACAACCAGCACTTTCTTAAGCATTCCCCTCTCCTCCTGCTTACCGTTGTAAGAGTCCTGTGAAGTATAGTTCCCAACACGTCTGTATCCGCCGTGCCCCTTCATCCCTTGACGGGAATTCCCATGCTTCTCACCCGCTCCGCCAGCTCCATGATATCGACGGGCTTTTCATAGTAGTAGCTTGCGCCGCGTCCGTATGCCTCTTGTTTGATCTCGTCTGAGCCGTGCGCCGTCATAACGATCACTTCGGTCTTCGGCCAGAAGCGCTTAATATAACTCAGGAGTTCCAAACCTTCAATCCCCAGGATGCCGGACATCCTGATGTCAACGATCACGAGGTCGAACGCGTAGCGGGCAAGCGCTTCCTCGGCAGGCTCAAGCCTGCTTGTGGTAATGATTTCAACCCCGTTCGAGCGAAGCGTGTAGGACAGCGTGAGCAATATGGTGGGCTCGTCGTCAACAATAAGAATCCGTTTGGGTTCGGTTTTAACGGATCCATCAGGCGCGTTTTTGACGGATAGTGGCATTGCTATTGCCTCCTGTTGCAAGAATTCTCTTTTAAGCAAGCATGCTAATCTGAATAACCAAAAGACTCTCAGGCGATGTTCTTCAGCACGATTGACGGAATATCCCCGAGGGCGGCGACCCTGTCGACGGCTTGCAGTTCTATGGCCTTTTTCGGCATGCCGAACACTACGCACGATTCCTCGTCCTGCGCAATGGTGTATGCCCCGGCCTCTTTCATTTCGAGCATGCCCTTCGCCCCATCATCGCCCATACCGGTCATGATAACGCCGACGCAATTCTTGCCCGCATAGCGGGCCGCCGAGCGGAACAGGACATCGACCGACGGGCGGTGGCGGGAAACCAGCGGCCCATCCTTGATTTCGACGTAATAGCGCGCGCCGCTTCGCTTGAGGAGCATGTGGTGGTTGCCCGGCGCGATAAGCGCGCGCCCCCGGATGACCGTATCGTTATTCCCCGCTTCCTTTACGGAAATACGGCATATCGTGTCAAGCCGCATCGCAAAGGCCCTCGTGAAGTGCTCCGGCATGTGCTGAACAATGACAATGCCGGGAGCGTCGAGCGGCATGGCCATGAGAAAATCACTAAGGGCCTCGGTGCCGCCGGTAGAGGCGCCGACCACGACGACCTTATCGGTCGTTTTCACCATCGCGTTCGACCTGGACTTCGCCAGGATGACATCGGCGGAGAGTTTCGGCACAAGGCGCGGCGTTTCGGAGACAATACGCGAGATGCGCGCCATGGCCGCGGCCCTGACTGCGTCGCAGATGCGCACCCTCGATTCTTCCAGAAATTGTTTCGTCCCGATCCGCGGCTTCAGAATAATCTCGATGGCGCCGAATTCGAGCGTCTTGAGAGCGGTTTCAGAACCGCTTTCCGTAAGGCTCGAACAGATGACCACCGGGATGGGGTGTTGGCTCATGATTTTCTGGAGGAACGTGACCCCATCCATGCGCGGCATTTCCACGTCCAGCGTAATCACATCGGGCACTTCGCGAAGAATCTTATCGGCAGCAATGAAGGGGTCCGAAGCCGTGGCCATGACCTCGATCCCGGGGTCGGATGAAAGGACCTCCTCGAGTGTCTGGCGGACCACCGCGGAATCATCGACGATGAGTACCCGTATATTTTTTTTCTTGACCATTACACTCTCGTTCGTACTCACGGCGGGGCCGCTCCGGGCACAGCACTTTCAACAGAGACGAGTGTTGACGGGTCGTCAGGCGCTTCAGGACCACGTCGCCCGTATGGGTTATGCCCCCCAGACGGCGACTATACAGGATGACTGACAGGAGCCGAGAACCTTATGTCAGCGTCGACCAGCACAGTGCATCTCGCCCGCTTTAAGATTGACGATGGGCAACTTCTCCTAATTTGAGTCATGGCAGCTTCCGGTAAATCGTGGAAGCGATGCGTACGAGGGGAAGGTCAAAACCATGCACGGTCTCCGAGTGCCCCACGAAGAGATATCCGCCCGTCTTCAAGCACCGGCAAAGCCGGCTCAAGAGTTCACATTGCGTCGCTCGCTCAAAATAAATGATCACGTTCCGGCAAAATAGTGCGTCCGCTTTTTCAGGGATGATCAAGTGCTCATCCATGAGGTTCACCCGTTGGAAGGAGACGCAGGACCGAAGCTCCGGCACGACCCTGACAAGCTTCTTTTCACGGTCTTTGCTGCGCAGGAAGTATTTCTGCTTGAGGGAATAGGGGACCCCCTCCACCAGATGCTGATCGTAGATGCCAGCGCGCGCTTTTTCGAGGACCCTCGTTGATCTGTCTGTGGCCAGGCTCGAATGCTGGAAATCGGGATGTTGCGATGCATATTCATTCAGCACCATTGCCAGCGTGTACGGCTCTTCCCCCGAGGAGCAGCCCGCGCTCCACACGATGAACTTTTTCCTATTCCCGACAGCGCTCTCGGCCTGGAATTCCGGCAACGCTGTTTCCATAAGGAACTGAAAATGGACGGGCTCACGGAAAAAATCGGTCTTGTTCGTGGTCACGGCATCGATCATGTGCACGAACTCGCCATTCCCTTCCGGAGACTTGAACAGGAACTCGCAATATTCCCTGAACGAAACCATCCCGAGACTTCGGAGTCTTTTCTGAAGCCTCGACTCCAGCATGATCTTTTTTGCCGGGGGCATCTTGATCCCGCAGTGCTCGATAATGAACTCGCTCAAGCGGTCGAACTCTTTCGGGGACATCGTTTTTGCGGCATCGTGGTAAGTCGGGTCGTCTTTCATTGCTCACAATGGCCTTGTGCCTTTAAAAGAGATGAGTTAAACTTCGGCTCTTCCGGCGAAAGCTTACTGCGTATTTTCCGACGGCGCTTCTGCCTGTTCCGCCTGCACCAGAGCCAGTTCGTCGGTCGAGAACACTTTGTCGATGTCGAGGATGATAACGAAAGTGTTGTCCCGCTTGCCCATGCCCCGGATGAACTCCGTATTGAGATGCGTCCCTATCTTGGGCGCGGGCTCAATGTGGTCCGGGTCGAGGTCCATTACTTCCTGCACCGAATCGGCAAGCGCCCCCAGAACTGCGGTCTCGCTGTCGACGGTCACCTCGGTGATGATGATGCAGGTGTTCACCGTCTTCTCGGTCCTGCTCATGCCGAATTTCAATCGCAAATCGACAACCGGGACCACGCTGCCCCGGAGGTTGATCACCCCGCGCATGAACTCCGGCGTCTTCGGCACCTTGGTGATGGTGGTGAAATCGAGCACCTCGCGCACTTTCGAGATGTCGAGCGCGAAAACCTCGTCTGCGAGCTTGAACGTCAGGTACTGTGTCGTTTCCATTATTCCAGTTTCACTCATTTTAGCCTCCTTCATTATGGAGAGGGACAAAGGACGATTCTGCGTCTCTCATCTCTCCTCCCCCCCATCACTTTAGAATTTTTCGAACTCCGCGTCATGGTGGTCGCCGTCGCCTATTTTGGACCTGTCTCCCATATTGAGGGATATTCCTCTATGCGCGGCGGCGACTTGTGCCGGGGCCGTTTTCGCAAGGTGGGCCACAAGGACCGGGCTGGCAAGGGCCGGCCTTTGCGATGCTATCCTCCGCTGCATATGCCCTTCGCGCTCGTCGACCTTGAAGAATGCGATCGTACCCTGGAGTTGCTGGGCCTGGGATGACAGTTCTTCGGCCGTAGACGACATCTCTTCGGCCGCGCCCGCGTTCTGCTGGATGACCTGGTTGAGCTGCTGGATCGCGGAATTGATCTGGTCCGCTCCCGAGGTCTGCTCCTTGGAGGCCGCGCTGATCTCCTGCACCAGCTCCGCCGTCTTCTGGATATCGGGCACAAGCTTGGCCAGCATCTGGCCCGCCTTCTCAGCCACCTGAACGCTCGAGGCCGACAGATGGCTGATCTCACCCGCCGCCACCTGGCTCCGCTCGGCAAGCTTCCGCACTTCTGATGCCACCACGGCAAAACCTTTGCCGTGCTCTCCGGCACGGGCCGCCTCAATAGCAGCATTCAGCGCCAACAGGTTCGTCTGGCGTGCGATTTCTTCAATGATCGAAATCTTGCCAGCGATGTCCTTCATGGCGCCCACGGTCTCGGTCACGGCCCGGCCGCTCTCGGTGGCGTCGGCCGCGGACTTGAGCGCGATCTTTTCGGTCTGCTGCGCGTTGTCCGCGTTCTGCTTGATCGTAGCGTTCATCTCCTCCACCGACGACGATGCTTCCTCGGCTGAGGCTGCCTGCTCCGTCGTGCCCTGAGACATCTGTTCGGACCCGGCGGAAAGCTGCTGGCTCCCGGAAGTCACATTTTCAGCTGCTGACTTTACATCAGACACGATGCCTTTCAAAATTGCAATGGTCTTATTCACGGCTCCAACCAGTTGTCCGATCTCATCATCCCGTTCAGCCTTTAATTCCAGAGTGAGATCTCCATTGCTCAATTTATCCATGTTTTTTACGAGCGTGTTTACCTGCCTCTCCAAATACGTTTTCTGGTCATCGGCCTCCTTCTGCAAGCGCTTGACCTCGCTTATATCGATGATGACCTCCATGCCGCCGTATGGCTTGCCCGTGTCGTCGAGAAGAGCAGAACATGCCGCCTGCACCGGGATTTTCTTTCCGTCCCGCGTTTCGGCCACTGTCTCGCCGATGATCGCCTGGCCTGTGCGCATGCAGTTTTTGATCGTGCAGTTGTTGGTGCCGCAGAGCGGCGTCTTGCATAGCCGGCTGCAGTCCATCTTTCCCACGACCTCGTCCCGTCGATACCCCATGGCCTTTAGGGCTGCATCGTTGATGGAGGTGATCACAAGGTCCGTATTCACGACAAACATGGGTGCCGCAACGGATTTCAGGATGTTGTCAATTTCCCACTTCGCACGCACCACCTCCGTCTGATCGATGATGACCTCCATGCCGCCGCATGGTTTTCCCTGTTCATCCATGAGCGGCGAACACGCTGCCTGTATGGGAAACTTTCTGCCGGACCTGGTTTCTGCCGTGGTTTCGCCGATAACCACCTCGCCGGTACGCATGCAGTTCTTGAGGGTACAATTTGACGTCCCGCACAGGAAGGTCTTCTGAAAATCTGCGCACGTCATCTTTCCCTCAACCTCGTCGCGACGGTAGCCCATTGTTTTCAATGCGGCATCGTTTACCGACGTGATGATTAAATCCTTGTTAACCACAACCATCGGAGCAGCGATAGAGCCGAGGATCTTTGTCAATTCGGCTAGCCGCCCCCGCAATTTTGCGTTTTCTTTCAAAACATCCTTTTTTAGAAATTTAAAAACGTCTTTTTTCAGAAATTCGAGCATTTTGCTCCTCCTCTTTCCCGTTTCCGGGGTATTGTGATTTTATATCTATTTATTGATCGATCATTGTTTGCCGTTTTCACAGTGCATCTGCCGTTGTCTGGCGGAAGATCGGTCCCCCGTTCCTGACGGCAAGGTCTTCCTCCTGCTCTACAGTGCTGATTAGTTTCGGAAGGTCCAGGATCAAGGCTACCGTGCCGTCCCCCAGAATGGTGGCGCCGGATATGCCCTCCACCTCTTTGTAGAACTTGCCAAGGGACTTGAGCACCGTCTGGTGCTCCCCGACCACGATGTCTACGGCGAAGCCGACTCTGCGGCCCTCTTCTCCCACAATCACGATCTGTTCTATGGCGGGCGCCGTTCCGTTGATCATGAACTGCTCACGCAGGGGGATATAGGGCACGATGTGGCCTCTGACGTTGACCAGATGCCTGCCGTTTGACTTGGCGGCTTCACGCTTCAGCTCAATACATTCCTCGACTGAGGCGAGCGGGAAGATAAAGTGTTCCGTTCCGATCTTCGTGAGGAACCCGTCGATAATGGCGAGGGTCAGCGGCAGCTTGAGCGTAATCGTTGCGCCTGTGCCGCGGATGCTCGTGATCTCGATGGTCCCGCGCAGCGCATCAATGGCCTTTTTGACGACGTCCAGGCCCACGCCGCGGCCTGACACGCTCGTCACTTTTTTGGCGGTGGAAAAATCGGGCATGAGGATCAGCGCAAAGAGTTCTTTGTCCGAGGAAGCCGTATCGGGAGGGACCAGCCCCTTTTCCACGGCCTTTGCGCGAATGGCCTCGGTATCGAGGCCGGCGCCGTCGTCCTTGATCTGGATCAGAACATGTGCTCCTGAATGGGCGGCGGAGAGGTGAATGGTGCCGCGCCGCGGTTTGCCGGCGGCCTCGCGCACCTCCGGCGTTTCGATGCCGTGGTCGATGCTGTTGCGGATCAAGTGAACAAGCGGGTCGCTCAGCCGTTCGATGACGGTCTTGTCCAGTTCGGTCTCCGCGCCCTCGGTCGTAAGCTCGATCTCTTTTCCCAATTCGGCCGAAAGGTCGCGCACGGCGCGTTTGAACTTGCTGAAGGTCGTGCCGATCGGCAGCATGCGGATGCTCATGGTGTTATCGCGGAGCGACACGGTCAGCCGCTCCACTTCCTCGGCAATGGATATGAACTCCGGGATGCCGCGCGTGAGCGCGGTCTGGCTGAGGCGTGCCTGCACGGTCACCAGTTCGCCCACCAGGTTCACCAGCGTGTCCAGCCTGTCCGTGGCCACCCGGATGCTCGACGTCGGTTCCGCTCCATGCCGGCGCTCCCGCATTTCTCGGACGTGCTGCTGCTCGGCCAGTGCCGATTCCACTTTGTCACAGCTCACGATGCCGTTTTCCACGAGCATTTCACCAACGCGCTTTTTCGCTTGCAGCGCCTTTTGGAGGTCCGCCGGCGTCAAGTCGCCCCGCTCGAGGAGGATTTCGCCGAGACGCTTGTACGAGGCCTCATCATCCGGGCCGCCCTCCTCATCGATGACATCGATCGTGATCTCACTGGTATCTTTTTCAAATATGAATATGTCCTCGATAGCGTTCCTGCCCCGCTTCGTCGTCAGGATCACGTCCCAAAAGGTATAGCATTCATCGGCTTGATAGTCTTCCAGGCAGGGAATGGCCTCGATCTGGGCCAGAACACGACAGCTGCCAAGCCGGCGAAGCTCCCGCAGTAGCAGCACGGGGTCCGTTCCGGAGGCGAAGATTTGCCTCTCCGGACGGAAACGGATCCGGTAGGTGACGTTTTTTGCTGGTTCCTCTCGGGCAGGCTTGTTTTTCATTGTAGAGGGACCGGCAGCTGGGGCGACAAGCCCCTTTCCCGCAGAGCCGGGAAGCAGCTTCTTCAAGGAAGCGAATATTTCTGCGCCTTTCGATTCATCGGCCGCGCCCCCTTTGTAGAATGCGTCGAACTGGGACTGAATGTAATCACGGGCAACCAGCGCCAGGTCGATGAGTTCTTTTGTGGCGGCTATTTTTCCCTTACGGACCTTATCGAATGTCGTTTCGAGCTCGTGCGTGAACGTGGCGATGTGGTGGAATTCGCAGGTGGCGCCGGAGCCCTTGATCGTGTGCATGGCGCGGAACACCCGTCCGACCTGTTCCCCGTCGCCGGGGTTATGTTCGAGTTCGAGCAGTCCCGCTTCAAGCTCCGCAAGGAGCTCATAGGCTTCTTCCCTGAAGGTTTCCCGAAGTTTTTCGACAATATCTTCCATACTTCTTACTCCTCCCTGCTGTCAATTTCGGATCGGACCGATTCAACTCACCTTTTGGTCCAAAGACAGCTGTGGTCAACGTCCAAACGGCAACCGGTAAGACGCGGATAGCCGGCGTCTTCCACGGTCTGCTTAAAGAGTTCCGGCCAATCGGCTGACAAAGAGAAACGTCTTTTTATGCGGCTCGCGGAACGGTGGGCGGAGCACAGCAGTTGGAGACAGGACAGGTCGACGCCGGTCAGGGACCCGAAGTCCACGTGCACGTGGTCCGCATCAACGAGCGCCTTGATCAGAAGCATCCGAAGCTCCTCCGCTTGAGTCACCGTAAGATTGCCCTCAAGCGTTATTATTCCTTGTTTCCTTGAATCTTGATCACGAAAGGTAATGTTCATGGCATCCTCTGATATAAATCCGATGTGCTATCATTTCTGTTATGCACCAGTTCGGAATTAGATAAAAATAAAATCTCGTCTGCAATTTATAATTTATGGAGTTTGCAACTTGTATACCATAATGAGGAATCTTTAATATGGTTAAAAGTCAATAAGTTGCGAACGAACTATCCCATTCGCCGATCGAAAATACGACAGTGACGGAATATTGACAGCCAATAATAGACACCGTGCTTGTTCAGTTTGTCCGGTCATTTAATAAACTTCCTAACCACGTTAAGCAGCTGCTCCGGCGAGAAGGGTTTTACAATCCACCCGCTCGCGCCGGCCGCCTTGCCCTGCTTTTTTTTTCCTTCCTGCGCCTCCGAGGTCAACATGATGATGGGAACGAACTTATAATCAGGCATGCCCCGGAGCTGCGTTATCAGCTCGATCCCGTCCATGTCAGGCATATTGAGGTCGGTTATCACCATATCAACCTTCGTGCCGCTCAGCTTGTCGAGAGCATCTTTGCCGTTTTCCGCAAGCAGTACGTCGTACCCGGCATCTTGCACGGCAAACGTTATAAGTTGCCGTATAGACGCGGAATCGTCCACAACAAGGAACGTTTTAACCATATTGTGCACTCCCTCTTAAAAGTTTTTTGGGGTATTTGTACAGGGAAATAAATGATTTTTTGCGTCTGAGTAGCAGAAGCGTGCAATAGTTATTCCCGGACACTGAAGACCCAGATATCAAC
>OFHH01000023.1_pt1 | contig 20282 bp, 17 predicted proteins | sample 1521961 | NCBI WGS metagenome assembly OFHH01 (sample SAMEA2468439, study PRJEB22500) | soil metagenome | biome: Glassland; feature: Farmland; material: Clay | place: Australia | collected 2013-01-31 | depth 0.55 m | reverse complement strand
TCCCTGCCTCGGCTGCGACGCGCGCGGCGATCGTGAGGTCGGGCGCGGTCACTCCGCCGCCGGCGCCGTGACCGAGGACGAGCGCACCGCGCGGCCGGTCCGCGAGCTGCAGGTGCGCGTGCGCCGGGCCGTGCGGCGTGTCGATCTCGAGCATCGTCAAAACCGTAAGCCGGAGGTTTCGAAAACGCAAGTCGTGGCAACACGGCTGGCGTTGGGCGAGGCCGGAACGAGCAAAGACTCTGTGCGCAGGTCGCGGCGCGGGCGGCGCTGTGCCCTGCTGGTTGCGTTCCTCGCTGCGCTCTTCGTCTTTGCGGCGGCCGGTGCCGAACGTGCCGCCGTCGCCGCGCCGCAGACCGCGGTCCAGATGATGTTGGACGCCGGTACGCGCTCCGGGGTAAAACGCGCGACGGTACGGAGAGTAAGGGCCGCGAACTCGGACATCGCCCAGCAGGCGCAGGGGGCTTTCGGCGGGCGGGCTCGCGCCGGTGACGCCCGGCGAATTCGCCCGCGGGACGGCCCCCCCCCCCGGGGGGCGCCCCGGGCGGCCCGGCCCCCGCGCACCCGTCCGCTGCCCCCGGGCGCCCCCCTGCCACAGCGCCATCTGCCCCTCCTTCCCCCGGCCGCCCGTGTGGGCAAGCGGCTAGTGGTTGTGCCGTGGCACGCCGGCGCCGCTCGCCCCGACCAGGAAATCCAGGTCAGCGCCCTGATCAGCCTGCAGTACATGGTCGGTGTACAGCCGGGTGTAGCCCCGGTGGGACGCGTGCTGGGCAGGTACCCACCCGGTCCGGCGGCGCGCCAGTTCGCCGTCGCTCACCTCGAGCGTCAGCGTCCGGCCGGGCGCATCGAGCTCGATCCAGTCGCCGCTGCGGACGAACGCCAGCGGGCCGCCCACCGTGGATTCGGGCGCGACGTGCAGGACCACGGTGCCGAAGCCGGTGCCGCTCATCCGGGCGTCGGAGATGCGGACCATGTCGGTGACGCCGCGTTCCAGCAGCTTGCGCGGGAGCACGAAATTCCCGACCTCCGGCATGCCCGGGTAGCCCTTCGGGCCGGCCCCGCGGACGACCAGCACGGTGGACGCGTCGACCGGGAGGTCGTCCCGCCCGGCCACCTGGTGGTATTCCTCGATCGAGTCGAATACCAGGGCCTGGCCGCGGTGCTTGAGCAGGTGCGGTGACGCGGCCGACTGCTTGATGACCGCGCCGCCGGGGCACAAGTTGCCGCGCAGCACGGCGGTCCCGCTGCCGGCCGGCTGGAGCGGATCGTCCAGGCTCGCGATGACGTCCCGGTTCCAGCACTGCGCATCGGCAACGTTCTCGGCGAGCGTGCGGCCCGTCACCCCGATGTGTTCGTTATGCAGCAGGCCGTTTAGTTCCCGCATCACCACCGGAAGCCCGCCCGCGTAGCAGAAATCCTCCATGAGGTAGCGTCCCGAGGGCATCAGGTTCACCAGCGTCGGCACCGGCCTGGCCAGCTCGTCGAAATCGTCAAGGCGCAGCGGGACACCTAGCCGGCCGGCGATGGCGAGCAGGTGGATGACGGCGTTGGTGGACCCGCCGATCGCCGCGTTGACCCGGATCGCGTTCTCGAACGCCTGCCGCGTCATGATCCGCGACGGGCGCAGGTCTTCCCGGACGAGCTGGACGATGCGCTGGCCGGCGGACTGCGCCGTGACGTGGCGGCGGGAGTCGGCGGCCGGCCACGCCGCGGACCCTGGCAGCTGCATGCCAAGTGCCTCCGCCATGCACGCCATCGTGGAGGCGGTGCCCATCGTCATGCAGTGGCCGCACGACCTGGCCATGCCACTCTCGGCGGCGACGCACTCCTCCTGGGTCATCCGGCCCGCGGCGAGTTCGGCCTCGAACCTCCACACCTGGGTGCCCGACCCGACATCGGCGCCCCGGTACTTGCCGTTCAGCATCGGGCCGCCCGTCACCATGATCGCCGGGAGGTCGGCGCTTGCCGCTGCCATCAGCATCGCCGGGGTCGTCTTGTCGCAGCCGGACAGCAGCACCACCCCATCGAGCGGGTTGGCCCGCAGTAGCTCCTCGACCTCCATGGCCATGAGATTGCGGAACAGCATCGCGGTGGGCCGCATCAGAGTCTCGCCGAGCGACATGGTCGGGAATTCCAGCGGGAACCCGCCGGCCTGCCAGACACCGCGCTTGACCGCGTCCGCCACCGCGCGCAGGTGCACGTTGCAGGGGGTGAGCTCGGACCAGCTATTGGCGATGCCGATGACAGGCCGGCCGTCGAACACCTCCGGCGTGAACCCCTCGGCCCGCAGCCACGACCGGTAGATCATGCCGGCCCTTCCCTCGGCGGCGAACCAGGCCCCGCTGCGCGGCCCGCCCGTCTTCCCGGCATGGTCCCGTTCGGATGTCACCGTGCCCATCCCCCGCTCTGGGTAGGTCTCAGCTTACGGCCGCGCCAATCGCGTCCGCTGTCGGGTTCCAGCGCATCGGCGACCACCTCGAATGCCATACCCGGCACCCACCTGCGTAAGCTGTTTATCAGACAAATATTAGAGTTCCCATCGCGCTCAGGCAATGTGCGTGCCTGCCGCAGCAGCCGGCCGCCTGCCGTCACACGGGCACCGGGATGCCTGTGCTCTGTGTGCCGACGACCACGACCGGGCAGGGCGGGTGACGAAGGCACGCGCGCGCTACTGGGCCGATCCTGTCTTGTGCGGCACCAACTGCGCCGCCGAGTACCAGCAGTTCGGCGCCTGCTGCCCGGTCAAGCAGCACCCGGGCGGCCAGGCCCTCGGTCACCTCCACCGTGACGGTGATGGAAGGCGCTGGCCCGAGTACCGTCCGCACGGCATCGGCCAGCCGGGCAGCGGCCATGACGCGGTCCTCGTCTTTTGTGGGGAGGTGGCGGTGTGACACGTACGGCGCCACCCACCTTCCGGTAGGTTCACAGGCGCACACGACCTGCAGTGTGACACCACGAAGCCCTGCCTCGCCTGCTGCCCACCGCAGCGCAGCTAGCGAGGCACGCGAAGAATCCACGCCGACCACGATGCGTGGCTGCCCCGGAACACCATTCACCGCGGCACCCCCTTTTGCCGCAACTTCAGTATCGCGCTGCGCCTGGCACCAGGAAAAGGGGAGAAAGTCCCGTTCAGCCAGCCCCGCCCCGCCCAGGCCAGGCCTGGTTCATGAGCCGCGCCAGGTAGTCCGGGCGTTCCCGGCAGCAGCGGCAGCGATCGAACCTGTCAGCCGATCCCGCCGCCAATTGCGTCTCAGTGAAAGCGGCACCTGCCATGCCCGGGTCCGTCAGCTCATCACCTGCCGGATTGGGGAGCGAGTAGCAGGACGAAAGAGCGCTGCCTGACTGTCAGGTGGCCGTTTGCGCCGATCTGTGCCTGGTCAGCCGAGCCGGCCGACGTGCCCGAACTGACCATGCCGGGTGCGCCGGTCGTGTCACTGACGCCTGTCGGCTGGCACCATGCTGGGTCGGCGGGCAGATCGAAGCTGTTCACCTCTGTGCGCCAGGAGCATTGCTTTCCTACCTCAGGGATGGTGAAGGTGACCGGCCGCGGCGATCCGTTGACCAGGATGAGCACGTCGTCGTCGAGCATGGGCCGGCCATGTGCGTCGAGGTCTGGTGCGACCGTGCCGTCGACGTAGACGGCGATGGATTTCCTGCCCGGCGATTGCCAGTCGGAGACGGTCATCGGGCGGCCCTTCGGCGTGTACCAGACGACGTAGCCGGGATCGGCCAGGTAGCGACCACGGCGCAGCACCGGGTGCGCCCGGCGCACGGCGATTACCCGGCGGGTGTAGGCGGTAAGGCCGGCGTCGGCGGCGTCCCAGTCGAACCAGGACACCGGGTTGTCCTGGCAGTAGGCGTTATTGTTGCCGCCCTGGGTGCGGCCGAGTTCGTCGCCGCCCAGAATCATCGGCACCCCGCGGGACAGCAACAGCGTGCCGAGCAACGCGCGTGACTGCCGGGCGCGCAGCGCGAGGATCTGCGGGTCGTCGCTTGGGCCTTCCACGCCGCAGTTCCACGACCTGTTGTCGCTGGCTCCGTCCCGGTTGCGCTCACCGTTGGCCCGGTTGCGCTTACGGTTGTAGGAGACCAGGTCGCGCAGGGTAAACCCGTCGTGTGCGGTGATGAAATTGACCGACGCACTTGGCCGGCGGCGGGCAGCGCCGTACAGGTCGGAGGACCCGGCAATCCGGGTGGCGAAGTCGGGCAGCACCCGCTTGCTGCCGCGCCAGAAGTCGCGGACGGTGTCGCGATAACGGCCGTTCCACTCGCTCCACAGAGCCGGGAACCGGCCCACGCTGTAGCTGTCAGGCTGGCCCACGTCCCACGGCTCGGCGATGAGCTTGACCTGGGAGATGACCGGATCCTGCGCGACGATGTCGAAAAACGCGGCCAGCCGGTCAAAATCACCCCGCTCCCGGGCGAGCGTGGTGGCCAGGTCGAAACGGAAGCCGTCCACATGCATCACGCTGACCCAGTAACGCAGCGAGTCGGTGATCATGCGCAGGCATGCCGGGTTGTCGGCATTGACCGAGTTGCCCGTGCCCGTGGTGTCGACGTAACGGCGCAGGTCGCCGGGCACGAGCCGGTAGTAACCCGGGTTGTCCAGCCCGCGGAAACACAGCGTCGGGCCCAGATGGCCGCCCTCGGCTGTGTGGTTGAACACCACATCAAGCAGCACTTCCAGCCCAGCCGCGTGCAGCGCCTGGACCATCGCCTGGAACTCCGCGACCTGCCCGCCCGCACGGCCAGCCCGCACCGCCGCGGAGTAGCCGTCATGCGGGGCAAAAAAGCCGATGGTGTTATAGCCCCAGTAGTTGGCCAGGCCACGCTTAGCCAGATCCCCCGGGGTGATGAACTGGTGGACGGGCAGCAACTCGACCGCAGTCACCCCAAGTCCAGCCAGGTATTCCACCACCGGCGCGCACGCCAGCCCCGCATACGTTCCCCGCAACTCCGGCGGCACGTCACGGCGGGTCTGAGTGAACCCCTTGACGTGGAGTTCATAGATGATCGTGTCGCGGTACGGCGTGCTGGGCTGCCGGTGGGCACCCCACGCGAATGACGGGTCAGCAACCAGCGACCGCGGCACCGACGGCGCCGAATCCAGGTCGCTTCGCCCATCGGGGTCACCGGGCGGATAGCCCAGCAGGCTCTTCCCCCACACCAGCCGGCCCGCTGTCGCCTTGGCATACGGGTCAAGCAGCAGCTTCGCCGGGTTGCACCGCAGCCCGCGCGCAGGATCATACGGCCCGGTCACCCGGTAGCCATACCGCTGGCCGCTGCTGACCCCAGGCACAAACCCATGCCAGACGCCGTCATCAAATTCCGGCAGCGGCAGACGGGTTTCCGCGCCGCCCGCATCGAACAGGCACAGCACCACCTGCTCGGCTATCTCCGATACCACCGCGAAATTAGCCCCGGCCTCACCGGGCGTAGCACCCAACGGCCACGGGCTGCCCGGCCAGACCTCCATGCCAGCTCCCGTACATCCCATGCCACCTACGGCGACCGCTGCCAGCGCCAGCCGCGCCCCGAAGGTTCCGCTGCCACCGGATCCGCGACCTCCTCGCGCCCATCAGCGCCCGCAAGAACTGTCGTTTCTCCCACCGTGCCCCAATTTCCCGTTTCCCCTGTTCACTGTCCTCAATCCTGCCCTCCCTCCCCGGGCCTGACTGTCCTTGGCTTCGGTGACGACCTGCCATCACCGGGCACGGCATCGTGGTCCGCCGCCTGCTCGATCCCGACCCGGCTCGTTCCTTCTGGACAGCCGGCGCCCCGTGGGTGGAGTGCTGCCCAGCGGGGTCATCGTCGCTTCGTGGCCAGCCGCCCGTCCGACAGGGCGGCCAGGTCCACCTGGTCGAGGGTGGTGACCACGATGTCGGCTCCGGCGGCGGACAGCAGGTCAGCGTCGTGTGCCCGTGCGATGCCGATCGCGGCCATGCCGCCGGCCTTGGCCGCCTCGACCCCCGCGGCGGCGTCCTCCAGGACGATCGCGGCCGCAGGCGCGGCCCCGAGCTCGTGGGCCGCGGTGAGGAACATCTCGGGGTGGGGCTTGCCGTGGGTGAAGTCCCGGCCCGAAACGTCGGCGTCGAAGAAGTCCAGCAGCGTCAGGCCCGGCCGCACAGACGGCGAGAAGATGCCGTGCTCGCGGGCGAAGGTGTCCAGCCGGATCTTGCGCAAGAACAGTGCCGCGTTCTTCGACGACGACGCGGCCGCCGTGCGAATCCCGGCGTCCTTGACAGCGATGATGAACCGCAGCGCATCGGGATAGGCGGTGAAGTCGCCGGCCTCGATGAGCCGGACCACCATCGCCTGCTTGCGCGCGGCGTACTGCCCGGCACGAGTATCGGCATCGGGCACCCCGAAGTACTCCAGGGCCGCCCGCGCGCCGCTCATCCGCGGCTTACCCGACATCTGCTCCTGGTAGACCTGCGGTGTAAACGCCCCGGGCGACCAGCTCGTCTGGCCGCGGATGCCGCCCCACTCGCCCTCCATCAGCTCGCGCAGCGACTCACGCCACGCCTTCTGGTGGGGCGAGTCGACGAGCACGCCGTCGACATCGAAGATCGCTCCCTGGAACCGTGCCGGCACGGGTCCTCCTGTTGGCCCTGGGCCGGCGCACAGCCAGCTATCGCTTCAGCGCGCGCCGACCTCCACAGCATGCCGGGATTGACCCGCTCGGGGTAGCGGCCAGGACCCGGTCCCACAGTTCTCACGCGCCCAGACGCCGTCTTGTCAACGATCCGGGCGAAGCCGCGGAAGTACTTAGCGCGATCGTTATACGCAGCCATGGCTGCAAAGAAACTGGCACGTGAGTCTTTCGGGTGAATATAGCGTATCCACGCCGAGGGCCCGGTCACCTCCCGCGACGAAGGTGGCCGTCTCTCTTGAGCAAACGCTCAGCTTCCGCTTGGATGCTGGCATCCGAGCACGCATCTCACTCGCCGGGCGGGAGCGGACTTGTCACCCGCTGCCCTGGGTTTGACCTGCTTTCCGGAAGCGGGATCGCAGCTGTCGGGTCACCAAGGATTACCGTACTCGCGCGATCGTGCGAGGTGACCCGGCTGTAGACAAGCATGTCGAGTGATTGTTTCGCTGCTGCTCCGATCGTCGCGTTGTAGTTCGTCCGCGCCGCTACGTAGCCCTGCAATAGTGACCCTATAGCCGGGTAATAGGCGCTCAACGCCATTCCGACAGGCTGGCCGCTGCATAGTCGGGTGTAGATCACCGTTATGAGGTCACTTGTCAGCAATTGCCGGTTCGGTGGGAAGCTGAGTGTCCAGTCGAATGTCGGCTCCACGTGGCCGATGAACGCGCGCAGGGGTTTTGCTGCCCCGAGCAGTGCTCGGGGCAGTGGCGACGTCATGGCACCGACCTTCGTGATAGCCGTCAGTGTCTCATCCAGAAGGGTGCCGGGCTCGAATAGCCCCGCGTATGCGGACGGGCTGTCTGCGCCGGCCGAGCAACATGCCTGCGCGAACCAGATAGCTCCATCCGGCTGCCAGTGGGCGAGCAGATCATTTGGCGATATGGCGCCATGCGTCTGATCGACCAGAAGTCCGAGGCTGCCCCTCATCGCGTCGACATCGGTCAGCGGGCCGGTCATGCCGTGGCTGCTGGTGACGACGAGGGCCGGCCGATTGGCGGCAAGTGCATCGCACAACGCAGCCATAGTCGCGATCTGGGACGAACCGTCGACGAAAGTCGCAGATGTCATCTCCTTGTCGGCGCTCAGCGCCGTGAAGATCGGGGACGCGACCGAGTCGCGCATCAGGGCGGTGATGTCGCCTGCTCCGTGATTGACAGCCCAGACGACCGGGCTGGAGTACGCGGCACCGGCATCGGGCCAGCCACCCATCAGCGCGGTGACGTAGTTAGCGAGGGCGTCACCGACGAGGTCGAGACGTCCGGCGCACCGCACCGGGTTCAATGCGAACTGCACGTGCCACGGCACGTCGACGGGCGCCGCATAGATCAACAGGTACTTTGGCAATTCCCGCGGACCTGAGCCCAGAGGCGACGCGGCAGTGAGCAGGTCGCCACTGCCGCCGTAGTCACGCAGCGTCCAGTCGGCGAACTTCGCACCTGCGCGGTATCGCAGCACCTTCCCGTGACGTGCGGCGACGAGCGCCTGGACCGGTTCCGGAGCGTCCCCGGCGCCGGCGAGCTGCTCGGCGGTGAGCCCGGGCGGCTCTGGAAGGATCAGTCCCCAGCCGACCCGCGGGTCCTGCCAGTTCGCTGGGTGGGGTGGGTCCGGCCGCATGGTTGGCTGGCCATATTTCGGCGTCGCGAGCGCCCACGCACGGTAATCGGCCGCGAACCGCCCGGTGGCCGCGGCCTCACCGGTGTAGGCGTCGATCGCGACGGTGCTGCTCGCGACGAGTTCGGGAATCTTCACTGCGTCGCCGGCGGGACGAGGCCTGGGGCCGGCAAGGCGAGGCCTATCTGCTGCGCAAGCTGTTCGATCCGCGCTGCGGCCTCCGCCTTCAGGTCGGCAGCTTGATCTGGCGGCAACGAGGTGAGCAGCGCCCGGAGCGCCTCGATTTCGAGGCGTGCCACGCGAGCGGCTGTTTTCCCCGAGGGGGGTACAGGTAGCGGCGGAGGCGCCACTGCGTCGGAAGGCGCAGGCGCGGGCGGCCGCTCCACCCGCAGCTGGAACACATCGGGACGGACATAGACGACCGGCATCGTCCACTCCTTGGTCGACGCCGCGGCCTCGCTCAGCACCATCCCGTCGTAGATCCGCGCAAGCTTGTCACGCGCGGCAACGACCAGGCGTGCCCAGTCAAGCGGCTGCTGTCCGGCATCGCCACTCCGGGCGGCGATGTCGGCGAGCAGCTTCGAATACAGCGTCTGCGTCAGCAGATTCGCGGTATCACTCACGACGGGCTCTCGCATGCCGACGACTGCCGCCGCAATGCCTTGCAGTGCGACGCCGAGCGTGAGCGACTGCGAATCTGCCGCAGCACCGACTGCCGCGCCTTCGCAGCAGTTCAGCACGACCAACCACGGCAGGTCGTCGGTGTTGCGGGTGAACCCGTGAAAATCACGTGCCTCCGCCAGCAATCCGCTCGTCGGCGTGGGCACCTCCCAGTCCGACTTAAGCGCCAGACTGACGTGCGGGGTGCCCTCGATCGAGCCGTGGCAAAACAGGTGCAGAACGTGCGGCCTGAAATCCGAAACTATCGTCTGCAACGCTGAGAGCTCGGCCGGCATCAGCTTGACCGCCGCCACCTCAGGCGCGGTCCCGGCCGTGATCTCGTCCTGCAGGTCGCTGATGAGCTGCTCCTCGCTGGCGATCACCAGCAATCGCGCAAAGTCCCTGCCTGCCTGCTGAACAGCTTGCCGGAGTGCAGCAAGTTCACCCACGGCGGAGATGCCGAGGCAGGACAGCACGGCGGCGATCCGCAGCGGCGGGGTGAGCGTGTAGAAGGTAGGGGGTTCGGCGGCGGGCTCTACGATGCGAGCCAGCGCCCACCGCTCATCCAGGCCCAGGTAGTCGCCGTTCGGCGAGCACAGCGCCTCCCAGGGCAGAGCTTCGGCACCGGCGGATGTGGCGATCTCGACGTACACGGGATATCGGCTGCCGGCGGCGGTCTGCAACGCGGTCTGCAGGTACTGCTGAACATCCGGATGTGCCCAGACCGCCGCGAACAGCTTACCGCCCGCGAGCTTGATCGAGTCTTCGGCGAGCACCGCCGCCTTCAGCGCGGCGAATGCAGGATCGCCGGCCTGACAGGTGAAGGGCATGGCGCGACTGCCGAATACCGGCGGCTCCTCAAGGGAGATGGAGAGGAACGGTTCCCCGTTGGGAGCCACCGAACTGCCGAGCTGGAAGACGATGCGGTTCATGACTCGCCTCCGCCGGTGCCGCCCGGATAGGCGCGGTCCACGTGCCGCTCCACGAGATCGGCGACATTGCGAAGTGCGGTCACCGCTGCCGGATCCGCTGTCTGTTCCAGCGAGTCGGGCAGCCAGCGGACCTGCTGCATCTCGAGTGCGCGCGAGGCCGACGCCACCCACGCCTGGGTGTTGCGCCCGGAGAGGGCGTCAAGAGTCGCCGGCCCGATGAATGCCGAGCTGCCATCGGCGTTCAGATGCAGGTCTGTCTGGTCCTCATGGGGGAACTCGACGAATGCCGGGTGCACCCAGCAGGTGACCGACGGCAACGGACGGTCGAGAACGCCCTCCCGGGCGACGACCGTCCGCAGGCACAGGCCGAACTCCTCGCCAGAGGCGTCGAGGTTCGCATCGTGGGTCATCGCGATGCCGGGGCGCACCATTGCAACGGCGTCGGCCAGCTCGCGGAGCCCCGCCTCGCTGAAGTTCATCGGCGGCCCGGTGAGCACGAGTCCCCAGGCGCCGACCTGCGACAGGAATGCATTGACTTCGGCGGCGCTTATGAAGCGTGAGGTCCGCTGGTCGATGTTCTCGGTCGGCGCGGTCGCGACTGCGACGGCACCGCGATCACCGAAGAGGTAGCCGTGCGTGACGAAGTGCACGAAGTCGAGCGGACGGCCCTGCAAAGCGTCGCGCATCCACAGCAGCCACGGGTTCGAAAGGCGCGCTGAGACGCCGATACTGATGGTCCGCCGGGGCCGTTCGTACGATGACGCCGTTGCCGGGTCGTAGACGATGACCCGGTCGCCGTGGGGCGCGAAGGCTTCGTCCAAAGCCGGGTATGCCTCCGCGTCGGTGAAGAGGTGCAGCGTCACGTCGTGGCCGGTGCTTCTCAGGTACTGGTCGGCTAGCACACGGACGATCGAGGGTGCGATGAAGGACGCCTTGGCGACCGGCGCGCTTGCACAGATCGCCACCTCCAAGTTCTGACCCGGCGCCTGGGGCCGGACCAGGTGGTTGGGCAGCCGGAACAAGTTCCGTCCGAGTGGTTCGAGCAGGCGTTCCCACGGCATCACATACAGGCAGCCGCGCGGGCTGGGGAACTCCAGCCAGAGCGCGTTCTCCGGGGGCATCGGACTCGGCCCGAGCCCTGGCACGGACACCTGCAGCCTCGCGAGGACGTCGGGGGGTACGCGTAGCGTGTGGTCGGCGACCGGCCGCATGCCGACGAGTGTGTCCGGCAGGCCCAGATCGCGAAGGCTGCACCGGGCGACCTCGCTGGGCGTGTCTCGGCCTCGCACCAGCTGGAAGACCGCCTGCGTGAAGTCCGTGCGCGCCGGATCCAGCAAGATCCGTAGCGTCGGCAGATCCAGATCGGATCGAATCTGGGCGGCCATCGCGTCATCCCCTCACCTGACTCAGCAGTGCCCACGCGGTTTGGGGAGTCTCGACCGCGCCATGTCCTGAGATAAAGCGCGTGCCGTCCACCGCGATGATCCGACGATCGACGGCGAGCGGGTATGGCTCGCCTTCCGCGGGCATTTCGATCCAATCGGCTTCGACTCCTTGCGGTCCGAAGCCGCCGAGCGCCGCGAACTTCGACGGCGGCTGCCCCGCGATCTGTGCTTCGGCGAGGTCAGATTTCCGCCGAACCGCCAGGTGGAAGAAGCGCGTCAGCGGAACGTCGTTGCGTGAGTACGTCGTGACGATCGGTTCACGGACACGATCAAGTGCGGGACGATAGCCACCTACGTGACCGTCGAGGTCGGCGGTGAACGCGTAGCACGACAACGCCGGCTGCAGAAGCAGCACTGAGTCGACGATCCGGCTCGGCGCCGGTCCATTGCACAGCGCCGAAAGCACCACCTTCGCGCCGTACGAGTGCCCGGCGAGTGAAATCCGGGCACCCGGGCACCCGTCGGCGATTTCCCGCAGCATACGGGCAACCCCGTTGCCGCCGACCCGCCCGGCCCGGTCCTTCATCAGCAGCACTGTCGTCAGTCTGATGCCATCACGGATAAGCGTAAGCGGATTCCACCCTGCTGCTTCGGGAGCCACCCTTTCGGCGGCGGGGACGTCATCGTCGATGAATCCTCCAGGAGGTCCGGCCGGCTCCCCGCCGTGGGTGGATGCGGCCCGCCATGCTTCCAGCAAATCGCCAGGCGACGTGGTGGGTTCACCCGTTTCGATCTCGTCCTCTTCACCGGTCAGCAGGGGCGCGAGGATTGTCGCGAGTTCAGCAGCTTCGCTTTCTCCAGCGTCCGGATCGGAGGCGATCGCCAGGAAACGGGCGCGAGCGTGGGGTTCCAACGCGTCGCCGAGAGTCGCGACGTCCGGGTCGGCGAGGCCGGCCGCGCCGGCGATGGCCGGAGCTCGCTCCCAGGGCGCGACCAGTGCGGCGCTGGGCCAGAACACCCCAGCGCATACCGGCTGGAAGGCGCGATCGGGAGGATTCCAGTCCGCCTGCCGGACTTCGATGAACCGGCTGATGAACCGGTCGTATCGTTCCGTTGCGGCGCGCCAATCGTTGTTCCAGCCGTGCGAGAAGAGGAAGAGGTCCGTCTTCTGCGCCTCAATCATTCGCTCGAGCGCCGTCGGTGAGGTGCACTCGCCGCGCTCGTCGAACTTGATGACGAAGAAGGGCACGTCGCCGAGGGCGGTGGACAGCGTCTTCCACGGGATGTCATCTGGTTCGCTCACTGCCCCCCCAGGGAGTTGCGAGTATCCGGTTGCGGTGCTTCTGTCCCGGCAGTCCCTTTCACGGGCGGCAGCGTGTCGGCTTTCACCCGATTACAGCAATGCCGATATGAAGTCAGCGACACGATCACTAACCCTGTAGTGTGATGCCCCCGCGCCTCACCCACTAGCCCCGATCTTTCATCGGGGTTGAAGGCTGACGCTGGCAGCGTGGCGGGCCGTGTCCTGGGGCCGGATTTTAGTGTCCGGGTATGACAGCAGTCCGGCTGACGGGCCGGGCGGCCGGGGGCTCCACGGGTCCCGGGGTTCTCCTTCCTTGCTCGCCGGGATGGGTTCGTGCTGGTCAGGGTGCTTGCGGTAGCGTGTCGATCCGCTGCCAGGCGGCCGTGATCGCCTCGGCCCAGGGCCAGGATGCGGCGATTTTCAGCCATCGTCGCCGTCCGCCGCGCACGAGCCGGGCGGCGGCATGCAGGACGCGGTAGCGCAGCGTCTTCGGCTCGGCTTTGGCGAGGTCGCCGTCCAGGGCCAGGAGCCTGAGCCAGGCCAGCAGGATGCAGGCGGTCATGGAAGCGTCCAGCCAGGCCCTGTTCAGCCCGTAGTCGTGGGACGGGAAATGGCCGAGGCCGGTGTCCTTGCCGGTGCGGATCACGTCCTCGACGCGGGCGTGGACGCGGTGCGCGGCGTCGATGTAGGCGCACTGGCCCAGCCAGCCCCGCGTGGCAGCGGGCCGGTTGGTGGCCCACAGGGAGTACCGCCAGCCGTCTTCGGCCTCGAACAGGGTGAGCTGCGCGCCGGGGTGCGGCCGCTCGCGGCGGGCGAAGACCCGCATGCTCTTGGGCCAGGCCTTCAGCTGGTCGCCACCGGGGCCGGAGCGGAGCAGCCCGGTCAGCTCGGTGACGTGGGCTTCCTCGATCCAGCAGGCCCGGTGCGCGCAGCGCAGATCCGCGCAAGCGTCATCGGCGCGGCGCTCGCGGACCTCGCCGCGCGCGTCGATCGCGGCCTCCCAGGCGTGCTCCGGCACCTTGCCGATCGCGGCCTTCTCCCGCCCGGTCAGCGCCCAGCCGACGGAGTAGACGACCTGGTAGCCGTGCCGGGACGCGAGCCGGTCCAGCTCCTTGACCAGGTCGTGGCTGGCTCCGGCCCCGTCGCAGGTGACCATGAGCTTCCGGCGCAGCGCCGGCGGGAGAGCGGCGATCGCCTCGTCCAGGAGCTGCAGGTGATCGGCGGCCGTGTTGCTGCCGGCCGAGCCCGGCCGCAGCATCCACGCCAGCGGCTCCCGCACGTTATCGCAGGCCGCGATGATCGGGTGATGGCCGAACCCCTTGAAATTCGGCTCGGCCAGCTCCTTGTCCGAGTGCGCGTGCACGACAGTCGCGTCCAGCCGGATGCACGTCACGCCCGCCAGCTTCCTGTCCGCGACCTGCACCGGCGGCAGCCCGCCTGCCTGCACCCAGGCGTGCCGCCGCGCCTTGTTCACCGCAGCCGTGACCTTGCGCCGTCCCCGGTCCCCGCGGGAGGCCATCTCCTTCAGCGCCCGCCACGCGGTCGGCACCGACGCGACCGGGCCGAACAGCTCCCGCTGGTCGCCCATCACCCGGAAATCGCTGATCACCCGCGCCCCGTCCGCGATCGCGCACGCCAGGTCGGCGAGCACCCGGCCCCGGTCATGCCCGCCCAGCGGGGAGGGCAGCGCCGCCGACAGGCCGGACGTCAGGCCCGTCCGGTCGGCCAGCTGCCGCAGCAGTGCCAGCCCGGCGTGCGACACGACGCCCGTGCCGCCCCCGGTAACTTCAAGACCGCGCGACCATCCTGTAGCGTTCACGTAGAAAGTGCTCCTTGAAACTGGGCGGATAAGGATCTCGACAACCCTTATCGTCCCAGTTCAGGAGCACTTTTCCATTCAGGCGCGCCGCTCACCGCCAGATCCCCATGAAAAGCCAGGGCTAGGGACCAACGGCCCTCGACTCGGCGCGGCTTTCAGCGCCGGAGCATCGCCGGAGCGCTGATTGCCAGATCAGCCATTTATGCGCGCAAGTGCGCTGGCCGACGGCGGCAGCCACCGGGTGCCCGGCACGGTGCCGCGCATGCCCACCTGCTGGTCAGGACCAGCCGAGCGGCTGACCCGGTGCCGCGGGGCTGGGCGGCGCACCCGGTCAGCCTGGAAGAACTCACCCTGGCCTACCAGCGCGAGCAGCTGACGACCTACCAGCCCGACAGCCGGTTCTGGCCCTTCCAGTGGATCGAGGGCGGCTGGCTACTCGCCCTCTCCCTGCTCCTGCTCAGCACGACCATCTGGCTGGCCCACCGCCGCGCGGCATGAAGCCCTGGCTACGCCGCCGAACCGGCCGGCAACCACCACGCTGACGACCCCGGCAACCAGGCCCGCCACGCCCACCTTGCCGGGTCTTGCGGCAATCGCCGCGAATCTGGCGCAGGGCCGGTGGTCCCGGCCGGTTAGGGACGGGGGCCTCTACCTCCCGCGCTGTGCCGGCTTGAGACTGGCGATGGCGAAGGTGAGGGGGCTGGGGACGTTGTCTGCACCGGACTGGAATTTCCGGGCCGAGTCCGTCACCAAGATCTATGAGCGCGGTGTCCGGGCGAATGACGGCATCACGCTGCACGTCGATCCCGGCGAGGTTTATGGCCTGCTTGGTCCCAATGGCGCCGGCAAGACCACACTGGTCAAGCAGGCTATCGGCCTGCTCAAGCCGACCTCAGGCCAGATCACGCTGGGGCGCTACGATCTGGTTGGCGACCCCGACGCCGCGCGCCAGCTGTGCTCGTATCTGCCACAGGCGCAGATGCCGATCGACTCGTTCCGGGTTGATGAGGCCATCGAGCTGACCGGGCGGATCCGGGGCGGGGGCAAGCATGAGGTCAGGCGCCGGGCGGGCGAGTTGATCGAGGCACTCGACATCGGCGATTGGCGCAAGACCTTGGGCCGTGAGCTCTCGGGTGGTGTCAAGCGGCTGGTGGGCTTTGGCATGGTCAGCGTTTGGCCTGGCCGGGTTGTCATCCTGGATGAGCCGACTAACGATGTTGATCCCCTGCGGCGGCGCCTGCTGTGGGAACAGATCCGCAGGCTCGGCGAGTGGGGCTGTGCTGTCTTCCTGGTCACGCACAATGTCATGGAGGCCGAGAAGTCGGTGGACCGGCTGGCCATCATCGACTCCGGGCACCTGATCGCTGAGGGCACGCCGTCGTCTTTGAAGGCCCAGGACCGGGGGCATCTGCGGCTGCAGGTGATGCTCGTCCCTGGCGTGCAGACGCCGGAGATGCCGGGCTGGGTGCGGCGGCATGTCCGGGTCGGCCATAACCTGATCACCACCATTGACGAGGCGGACGCGGCGCACGGGATCGGGTGGGCGGTCGAGCTGATTGGCGCCCGCGTGGCCGAGGAGTACGCGCTGGGGGCGTCCTCCTTGGAGGACGTGTACATCCAGCTCACCGGCCGCGTCTCAGAGGACGCGAGCGGGAACCGGGAGGGTTCGGGTGCCGGCCGCCGTCGCGCAGGCTGAGCCATGGCCGGTGCTTGAGGTGCGCCGGGGCGCCGGGTACTGGCTGCACGGCTACTGGCTGATGCTCCGGTGGGAGCTCACCCGCCTGCGAATGTGGCTGCCCCTGGTGACTGTCGTGCAGATCCTGGCCGGCGCCGGGTTCGTGCTCGGCATCGGGCTGTTCTTCCGGCACATCCCGGACTCGGTCGCGCTGTTCGTCTCCACCGGCGTCCCAGTGATCAACATCATCCTGGTCGGGCTGGTTCTGGGACCGCAACTCGTCGCGGACCAGAAGGTGACCCAAGGTTATGAGTTCCTGCGGGCACTGCCCGTTCCGTGGAGTGTGGCCGCGCTGGCCTGGTACACCGTGACCCTGCTGAGCGCCGTCCCGGCGATGATGATCTCGCTATGGATCGCCCACCTTCGGTATGCGATCTCCTTCGATATCTCCCTGGCGGTGGTCCCGGCGACCCTGCTGACGGCGTTCACCGGGACGATGATGGGCTATGCCCTCGGCCACGCCGTCGCCAACCCGATGACGACCCGCCTGGTCACGCAGGTGCTGGTCTTCGTGATATTCGGGTTCGCGCCTATCCTCTTCCCGGTGCAGCAGCTACCCGGGTGGCTTGCGGCGCTGAACTGGTGGCTCCCGTTCCGGCACATGGCCGTTATCATCCGCGGCTCACTGACTACCGGGTTTGTGAGCGGCGCTGGCACGTCCTATCTCGTTGTGTCGGTGTGGGGGCTGGCTTGTACGGGCCTTTCCGCGTGGGCGCTGGGGAGGCGGGGATGAGCGCGGTCCAGCACCACGGCCTCAAGACAAGCCCAGTCACTGCGCCTGTCCTGGCATCCCGCACGCGGTCGGGGCCTTCCTACTGGCTCTCCAGCCTGGAGATGATGCTGCGGTTCGACTTCGGCCGGGCCCGGGACTGGGCCGCGATGATGGCCGTGATCCAGCTGATGATGGGCGCCGGGATGGCCATCATGTACGGGTTCTTCTACCCCCGCATCACCCCCACCATCGGCCTCTACATCGCCTCAGGCACACCGACGCTGGCCCTGATCCCGCTCGGGTTCGTGATGGTCCCCGGCGCAGTGGGCCAGCAACGGCTTGAGGGATCGTTCGACTTCATATGGTCGCTGCCGGCGCCGCGCAGCGCGCAAGCCACCTCAACGTTCCTCCTATACACCCTGCTGTCACTGCCGGGCGCCGTGCTGGCCCTCGTGGTGGCCAGCTGGCGGTACGGCGCCCACCTGAGCATCTCCCCCCTCATCGTCCCAGCCGTGCTGCTGTGCGCGCTGATGGCGATATCCGTTGGATTCGGCATGGCACTGGCCATCCCCAACCCGATGATCACCAACCTGATAGCAAACGCGCTGGTATTCATGGTCCTGCTGTTCTCGCCGATCGTCTTTCCCCCCGCGAATATGCCAGGATGGCTCTTCGCCGCGCACCGCGTCCTGCCCTTCTACAACATGGCGGTAGTCATCCGGGCAGGACTCACCACCGGGCTGGCCGAAAATGTGACGCGTTCATTCCTGGTGCTGGCGGCATGGACGCTCGCCGGGTTCGCGGCGACGGCATGGGTAGTAGGACACCGGCGCTGACACTTCCGCACCGGACGCCAGCCCGATGCCATTCACGCGGCCCAGAATCCGCCCCCAGACTTCGCTGCTGTACAGCTATCGAACAAAGATCTGCAGTACTATCGGCGACGGCCGGTACGTACCCGCGTCCAAGGCCTCCCGGACTTCCGCCCAGTGCTCGTGCAGCCACGGGCGGAGCTGGCCCGTGGTCATGCCATCCGCACCAGGCGCGCCCCGGTTAGCCTCCTCACGCCTCAACGCCCGGCCCAGATTGCCCGGCGAGAGCATCTGCCCCCACAAGCTCACCTTGACCTTCTTGAGCAGGCTCACCCAGACCGCCCCGCCTCATGCGCGGTTCGTGTTCCTCGGTGCAGGGATTCGCCCCGGGCTTCCTTCCCACCCCGCCTCACGACGACGCAGTTGCCTCCGGCCCGGTAGCATCACCTCTTCCTCCAGGGGACTTTCACCCCCAAGCGGTCACCCATGCCGGGCGTACACAAGAGCGGCGCCGCTACGCGGCACCGCTGGCGCGCCCGCCACCGGGCTCCGCGCTGAAGACGCCCGCCCGGCACGGGCGCGCCGCCACCGGCCAGCGCCCGCAGATCGATCAAGATCACCGGCAGGCAGTCCGGTGAGTGCACGGGCCGTCTTCCTCGGCCCCCAGTGCCCAACTCGCGGTCACCGCGTCAAGGGCGCTCCCTGCGGTCGTGTCGCATGCGATCGGCTACGCCGAACCCCTAGACCCGGCGACCACTCACATGGATCTTGGCGCCTGCGGGGAAACGGAGAAGAATGGGCTTCCTCGATCTGTGCCCACACCCGGCCGCTGAATGCCGGGCAGCAGGCAGGAGCCCGAACCGATGAGCCTTGGCGCCGCTAACACACTTGCGTTGGCTGCCTTGGCCATTGGCTGGCTTGCGGTCGCGGGAAGCCTGCCCGGCGGCCTGGTGAGACGCAAGCCGCACGACCTGCTCTTCCGGTTCACCGGGGTGGGAATGCTGGTCATGCTCACCGGTGGGCTTCTGAGCCAGTTCGCCGTCGTCCGTCAATGGCCGCACAGCCAGCAGCCAGTCAATGATGGGATCACACTCCTGCTCGGCGTAGCCGGTATTGCCTGCGTCATTGCTGGCATCGCGCTCAGAGCGAGGTCACGAGGTGTCTAGTGATGGGCCAGTCGTCGCGCCGCTCGGCCGGTCCCGCGCGTGTGCCGATGACGCGCACCAGGTGTGCGGCCATGTAGGTTATGCGACCCCTCCGGTGCCCGGCCGTCGCCGGGAGTCCACCATTCGCCTATGCCGTTGCTCCTGCCACAGGGCGTGCCCCCTGGCCCACCGGAAGGAGGCCGTGCCGGTCACGGTGTGGCAGCGGCGCTGTGCCTGCCCAGGTGCCGAGGATGCACGCACAAAGCGAGGGGACCCAGGCGAATCACTACCGGGACCTGAGGAATACTGGGAAACGTACCAGCGGGATTCACGGCAACACTCTGAAGCCCGGAAGGACGCGTTCACAGCCGCCCGCAGCGCCGCACTGGGGAAGACCCGCGACGAGATACGCGACCTGTACCTCACCGAACTGCGAGCGCGAGGCCTTGAGATACCACGAGAACCACTTGTCGGCGCTACCATCGACGTGCTCAGCGGCGATCCACGTGCCGGGCTCAGAAAGACCTGGAAGACGGCGCTGCGCATGTTCACCGATCGCTGAGCGCTGAGCATCTGGCCGGGATCGGCCCCACCCTGGCCGACGGGGAGGCCACTTAAGCCGCAACCACGCTGATCGCCTGGCCGAGACCGAACCTTGCGCCCGCATCACCTCATCCCTGCTTAGGGCCGTCCCGGCTGCTGGCATCGAAGATGCGCACTTTCCCCGATGCCGATGAGGGGGTCTTACGGCGATCGTCGATGGTGTGTGGGCGGGTCAGCCGCCCGGCAGCGAGGAGGATCAAGATGCAGCCCTTCATCTCGCAGGCGCTGGTGGCGACCCGGATTGCCGAGATGCGCCGGGAGGCCGAGGTCGCACAGCTGGCTCGCGATGGGAGGCTGGCCCGCAAGCAGGCCCGGCGGCGGGGCGGCCGGGGCCTGGCACCGGGGCGCCTGCTCCGCCCTGCTAAGCCTGCCTGACGGCCGGGGCGCACTGGCCTTCCGGCCTGTTTACACGCCGGCCGCGATGCCCGGCGCCGATGCCTTGCTGGAAGGCATGGCCGCCCGTCCCATCAGCCCGGCGGTCACTGGCCGCCGCGCAGCTTGCCGGTCTTGAGGCGGCGTACGCGACCGCCCTGCATGGTGAGCCGCCACGGTGCTGCCCGGTGGCGAGGCCGGGGCCGGGAAGGCCCGGCTGGTGCTGATTGGCCTGGCGAGGCTGGATGGGGCACTGTGACAGCGCCGCTAACATGCTTGACCACAAGAGCGCCCGCGTAGATGACGCCAGCTGGCGACGACCCTGCCTCCAGCATGGTGATATCCGGCGCGGGGTACCGACTGCGCCGGCGCGGCTACGGCCCTGCGATCGCGGTCCTGTACAAGGCTGCGGTGTTCGCTCCCAGGCGGGCCGCGTAGGACACAGAGGCGCTGGTCCCGCCTTGCTGGTAACCGCCGATCACGCCGACCACCCTGCCGCGCCCGGTCACAGGGCTGATACTCGCTATGCGCAGGCCCCCGCTGG